>Ga0181348_1000615_pt1 | contig 15594 bp, 21 predicted proteins | sample Su13VDMM110DN_FD_130092 | JGI IMG/M metagenome (GOLD analysis project Ga0181348, IMG submission 130092) | Freshwater viral communities from Lake Michigan, USA - Su13.VD.MM110.D.N | ecosystem: Environmental > Aquatic > Freshwater > Lake | place: USA: Michigan | collected 2013-07-16
ACCTTCATCAAGGATTTTCTTGCTGTCTGGCCCATGTATACAACTCCATGCAAGAGCTACAGGGATGTATTGGTTGAAAATAATTTGCAACACAGCAGCAAAACAACTCAACACACTCAGCAATGCATCATGGATTTCATGGTCACTCAGTTGAGTGAAACTGATAAAGATGACAACATCATCATGGATCGCTGTCCACTGGATAATTTAGTTTATTCCATGTGGATGAACAGCAAGGACAACAAAGATGTGACAGATGCTTTCATTACAGACAGCATCAAAAAGATGCAACAAAGCATGAAACACATTGACATCATCTTCTGGATTCCATATTCTGAATCCATTGATGTTGCACCAGATGGTTTGCGTGATACAGACATTGAATACATCAAAGAAGTAGATGCATTGTTCAAGGAGATCTATACGCAGAACCTTTACAATGTAGATTTCTCCTTGTTCCACAAGGGAGACAGACCTCCCATCATCTCAATTTCTGGAACAAGGGAAAACCGCATCATGCAAGCTGCAGATTATGTTGATTTGCAGGGAACTGTGGTGGAACCAGATGAGCAATTCATGAGCCAGCTAACAACACCAGAAGGTGCAAATCAGTTGGAACAACTCATCAAGCAGCAAAAATCAGCACTGATGGATGAGACCGGCAATATTTTTGTTGGTTAATTGAGTATGGTTACTGTGTAGCGGCTGCCAACTGTTGGTGAAATACTTCCTGCAGTTGCATTAGCATTTAATATCACTGCTGATGATAAGTTAGTCTGTATTACAACATCAATATCCGCAAATTGTAGTTCATTTGCATTCAATGTATATGTTGCCGGAAAACTGAATGTTGAAACAGCTCCACCATTTATAGAAGCACCTGAGGTTGCTCCATACAATGTATCAGAATCAGCAAATCTACTGTGTATAATTTTTCCAGTTAATCTTGTAATAGTATTTGAACTACTTATTGAGAATGTTACTGCACCAGCTAAGTTTTTAAAATAAATCAAACTGCACTGCAGTCTATAAAAAGAACTGTTAGCTAGTAATGTACCTGCATCATTAAATATAGATGTTAGTCCACTGCCAGATGAGAGCGTTGAGTTTGTATTAACATAATGAACAGGCTGTGAGCCTGTTACAGCTATAATAGTTGATCTGAGACTACTGACCGCAGATGATAATGAAATAATATTACTAACATTGGTTACAGCAGATAAACTTAGTGTGTTAACATTAGCTGACAATGCAGTTACTGTTGCATTGAGAGAAACAATGCTACTAGAAAGAGCATTGCTGTATGCAAAGCTGGAACTTGACAATGCAGTAATGGAACTGTACAGAGAAGCAGAAACGGTTTTAACAGTTGCATTGGTTGCATCGATAGCAGCAGACAAAGTGATGGCACTTGTAACACTGGCACTCAATGTTGCAGCAAATGTAACATGATCTTCATCAATGATGAAATCTCTGTACAAAATAGTAGCTGTGCCTTCAACTGTTTCAATGGGAATCAAATCTGAATTGGAGAGAATATCCAACCTGGGCAAGTCTTTGATGTTGATGGGAATGAGATTGTTGTTGGTTGCCATTTCAAATTATTTATGTAAATGTTGATGTAACAATGAAAATAGGTGTAGGAATTATTACATGCAACAGACCAGATTTTTTCAAACAATGTTTCAATTCATTGCCAGAAAACGTTGATGAAATTGTTGTGGTCAATGATGGTAGTCCATTACCATTTGATTTAAGTAGAGGCATAGAGATTCAAAACGAAGTTAACTTAGGTGTAGGAAGATCTAAAAATAAAGCATTGCAGTATTTGTTAGATCAACAATGTGATTATATCTTCCTCATTGAAGATGATATGCGCATCAAGAGTCTGGATATCTTTGATGCTTATATCAAAGCAAGCAAGGAAACAGGCATTCAGCACTTCTTGTTTGCTTATCACGGCCCTGCAAACAAAAATGGCATTTCTGGTGGCAAGCCATACCCGAGAAAGATAATTGAATATCCATCTAGCCTTAAGATTTCACTCAATCAACATTGTGTTGGTGCTTTTTGTATGTATACTAAAGAATCTTTACACAGTGTTGGATTATTTGACTCTGAATTCAATAATGCATATGAACATGTTCATCATTCTTATTTGATGTGCAAGAATGGTTTTTGTACAGAGTATTGGTGGTGGCCAGACTTAGCAGACAGCATGAACTATATTGAAGAACAAGCTTGTTCTGAACAAAATAGTTCTATCAGACCTCGTAACGATTGGCAAGATAATATCAAAAAAGGCTTTGAGAGATTCATAGCTTTAGAGCAAGTTTCACCAATACAAATTCCAGATAGTACACTTCAGAGTGTACTCACTAAACTTAAAAAAATTAAACCATATGTCAAAAATTAGCTTATTAGTTCCAAGTAGAGAACGTCTCAATTTAAAGCTTACATTGTTAAGCTCCATCATTACAACTGTATCTGATATCAACAATGTAGAATTAATATTTGGCGTTGATGAAGATGATCCAACACGAGACATTGTATATAAGATTGCTGCTGCAATGCCTTTTGTAAAAATTGTAGATATTCAAAACAATAAAAAGTTTATTGGCATCAACAAAATCTGGAACATATTGGCAGCACAAGCACAAGGTGATATTCTAGGTTACATTGGAGATGATATGATTTTCAAAACGCTAGACTGGGACAAGGAAATTATAACTGAGCTTACTGATAAACTTCCAGTTGATCAAATTAAATTAGTTCATTGCTATGATGGATACAGAACAACAGATGAAATTTGTGTTAATGCTTTTGTGCACAAAAAATATGTAGATATAATTGGATATTTGTGTAGAGAAGAATTTCTCATCAACTGGTCAGATCAGTGGATGTATCAAACTTTCAAAGCATTTGATAGAGTAACTTACAGACCAGATATTCACATCCAGCATAATCATTGGATATTTGGTCATCGTAAAAAAGATGCAGTTGCAGATAGAATGCTTTCTGACAATAAAGATAGAATAAGTGATCAGCTATGGTTTGATTTAGTAGAGCAGAGAATTATAGATGTTCAAAAGATTGCTACTCATACTGGTTTGATTCCAAATTGGAATGTTGTAGATACACAAAAGAATGTAAAATTATGATCATACAAATAACGCGCACTAAAAACGAATGTTTTTTACTCAAAGAGATGTTGCCCCTGTGGGCAAGGTATGCAGACGCTTTTATATTTTATAATGACGGTTCTACAGATGATACACAAGAGTTTCTAACACAAGTCAAAGATCAGTACAATATACTAGAAATATTGAACGGAGAGGCGCAGGAGGACTATATTAAAAAACTCAAGATAGAAACATCTGAAAGGCAGCCTCTATATGATGCAGCGTTTAAATACAGTAATAAAATTATTTGTTGTGATTCAGATGAATATTTAGATGGCACTATTACAAAGCAAGAGCTGGAGAGTATACTTGATAAAAACCAAGATACAACATTTTATTTACAGTGGGTACAATATACAGATACAAATTCGGTGCGTGTAGATGGACCGTGGGTCAACAATTTCAAAGTGCGCATCGGATGTTATACAACTCGTGGTGATTTTGGTGTAGCACAAATGCATTCCTTGCATTTACCAACTGCTGCTAAACAAGCAGCTATAGACAAAGACAAATTGTTTATTGCACACCTGCAATGGCTTGATAAGCGATGGGTGGGTGTTAAGCAATATTTTTGGAAAATTAATGACTATGTAAATAAAACTATACATGATGCACAAGTTATTGAAGCATCTGCATATGATGCTTCAGTTAATAATTTTAATTGGAAATATGCACATTTTGATGTTAATCTTAAAGTTAATCCTAAAATTTACAGCAATCAATCTATAAAAGAAAATTATAAACTTGAATACATTAAAAAGTATACCCAACAACTCAATATTCCTAATTTAGGTGATTGGGGAATGGGCATTTATGATTATGCAATAAAATGTTGATTTTACAAAAATATAATATATAATACTAGATGGAAAATATATTGAATCAGGTAGAGCAATTTATCAATAACAAGCAAAAAACATGGGAGCCTGGTAGAGATTGGGTGCAGTATGCGGGTCCATTCTTTACACATGAAGAGTATATTGCTGCAGTCAAAAGCTTGCTTGATGGTTGGCTTGTACTAGGTAAGTGTGGATTAGAATTTGAGAGTAAATTCCCTAAATTATTGAATAGACAATTTGGAATACTAACTAACAGTGGCAGTAGCTCTAATTTAATTATGATGTCTGCATTAACATCTAAACGATTATATAATTTACCAAAAGGTACAAAAGTAATAACACCCATTGCAGGATTTCCTACAACTGTTAATCCCATTTTTCAAGTTGGCTTTGAACCGGTTTTTGTTGACATTGACATTGATACATTAAATTTAAATCTCGAGCAGGTAGAAGAAGCTGCTAAAAACGGCGCTAAAGTTATTACCTTTGCACATGTATTAGGAAATCCACCTAATATGTATTTGCTAATGAATATAATTAGAGATTATGATCTCATTTTGCTTGAAGATTGCTGTGATGCACTTGGGTCTACATATAATGGTGAACCCCTAGGTAATTTTGGAGAACTCTCAAGCTTTTCATTTTATCCTGCACATCACATTACCATGGGTGAAGGTGGTTTTGTATCTTGCAAGACGCATCAACAAGAAGTAGTCGCAAGAAGCTTTAGAGAGTGGGGCAGGGGATGTTATTGTACAGGATTAAAAGCTAATCTCCTCAAAAATGGTTCATGTGGCAATAGATTTTCAAATTGGCTGCCTTCATTGCCAGATGAAATTTTTGATCACAAATATGTGTATGATGAAATTGGCTACAACCTCAAACCCATTGAAGTACAAGCAGCTATAGGTTTAGAGCAGATCAAAAAATTACCAGACATTACTGCTAGACGCAAACATAATCATAAACGACTGTGTGAAATATTCTCTAAATATGAAGAGTATTTTATCATACCAAAAGCTACAGAAAAAAGTGATCCAAGTTGGTTTGCCTTTGCATCGACTATCAAGGATGGCGCACCGTTCAAGCGAGTTGATATTGTTAATTGCCTGGAGAGCAGTAAGATACAGACCAGACCATATTTTGCAGGCAACATCATGCTGCAACCTGCTTATGAAGGACTAATGCCTCCTAAAGATGTCATTAGCAAATTTCCTAATGCAAGAAAGGTGACTACAGATACTTTCTTTTTGGGTACAAGCCCAGTGATTACAGATATTCAAATAGACTACATACAAAGTGTAGTTGACAATTTTTTTAACTAGCATAAATTATATCATGCTAGATCAACTTGCTCAAAAATACGGAACAGATAAATCTTCTTTAGGGCATAATTACATACCACACTATGAGCAGGTATTATCTCCTCTGAAAGAACAATCAATTAATCTTTTAGAAATAGGTGTAAGACAAGGATGGTCACATCAAATGTGGTCAGATTATTTTGCTAATGGATCTATTTATGGGATTGATAATTGCCTCGAGTCTGAATTTAATGCAGACCATGCTCACTTGCTGCAAAGAGGTATCAAAATATTTTATGGAAATCAAGAAGATGATGACTTTCTACAAAAACAAGTAAAGACAATATCATACGATATTATCATTGATGATGGAGGACATAAAATGAGAGAACAGCAGCTCTCTTTGCTTCATTTGATAGGATCTGTAAAATCAGGTGGACTTTATTTTATTGAAGATCTTCATACATGTAGTATACATCATTGCTATGAAGGAGGTCAGTATCCGCAAGATTCAACAATTATACTATTGAATAATTTAAAAACCTGTACTGCAGTACCAACAAGTTTTCTGTCTCAAGCTAATTTAGAGTATATACAATCTAAAATTCTTAATGTCAATTTTTTGAAAGATAATTTAGCTTTAATTGTAGTAAAATAGTATGTTTGTTATACACTGTAAAAAAATTTTATGGTCATTATATTGATCTCAAACGACTATGAATAACTGCTTTCTTCATATATGTACCATTGGAAATTCATATCAAAAAATTGTAGATGAGATTTTCTACAATTTAGAAACAAGTAATATAACCAAGGATCTTGCAGCTATTTATGTCAATGTTGCAGGTGATGGTGAACTAATATTGCCACGTTGGAATAAAATAATACTAAATAAAAACCGATCCAAATTGGAAGATTTTGAATTCTCTACCTTGACACAGTTGAAAACTTTTGCTGTCAATAGTATCGGAAATATATTGTACATTCACACAAAAGGTGTATCTACACCTGATAATGTTTGTATAGATGAATGGAGAAAATACATGTTGTATTTTAACGTTATACAATACAACAAAGCATTAGAATTATTAGATACATGTGATGCAGTAGGGGTAGATCTTGTAGATTCCCCAGTGATGCATTTTTCTGGTAACATATGGTGGTCCAAATCAACACACATAAGCAGTCTACCCAGCTTTGAGGAGATGCCCATTGTTTTGAGTGAACGACACAAAGCAGAATTTTGGATATGCAGCAAACCAACTGGTGCATATAAATCATTACACAATAGCAACATCAATGTGTATGCAAGACATTTAACAAGATACCCAACAAACATGTATGAAATTAACAATTAACTACTTGCCGCACAGTCGTCCTCATTATGCTCTTTGCTTTGTAAAGGAAATTTTGAGAATTAAAAAACCTCTCCTGCAAAATATAGAGATCAATTTCCTAACATCAGGAGACAATGCAATCTGGAAAGAGTGCAACTTAAAACTTAAAGAACAGAACGTAGAACACAATTTTTTTGTAGTTCCACATGGAGACTACATGGAGAAATTAAACATAGGCTTGCAGCATACTGATAATTACTTTTTTAAGCTGGATGAAGACATCTTTATTCCGCATTTAGTGTGGGAATTTATTCTGCAAAATTTATCCATCCTGGATGATTCTAAAAATGCTTTTTTAGCTCCAATGCTATCTACAGGCATACCAACTGTTGATTTGTTTATAGATAGCTTTTGTGATGAAAATGAAAAAAGCAAATTGTATAAAATTTTCTCCGAAACAAGCTTACCTAGCATATGGGGAGCAGATTATTCTGAATTGGAAAATCACACCATCAAATCAAATGGTTGGCAATCAGAAAATTTTTACAACAGTGTCAGTAAAATAAATCATTATTACAAAGGTGTACATCCGGTACGGTTTTCTGCAGCAGCTCAAACACTATTGCTGGATATTTGTTTGAATAAATTTGACAAGCTTTGCGATCCAGATAACATGTCTTGTATAATAAACAACAAGCCATATTTCTGCAACAGTGCGTTTGTAACAACAAAATCATTCTACAGTGACGTCATCAACAGCAAAGAATTGTTTAGAGATCCGTTTGATGAAGTGCCTTTGAACCTCTACATTGAACAAAATAATTTAAATAAAGTCTTTATAAAAAATGGATTTGCAGTTCACCCTTCTTATAATACTTTGAACGTATTTGGAGTTGATCATACATCAATTTCTGATCAATTTTTTAATCATGTATACTTCCAATAAACAATGGACATTTGGTATTGTTACCAGACATGTCGAAATATTAAATAATTGCATTGCATCCAATGCAGGTTGCTTTTTGAATGAAATCATTGAGAGCATAAAATTGCTAAATATTCCACAAGATTCATATGAAATTATTATCATAGGAGATAATAATACAAAAGCTGATCTAACAATTGAAGATAATTTGCGCATAATATTCTTTGATGAATCTGTAAAGGAAGGGTGGATAACAAAAAAGAAAAATATCCTTGTAGAGCAGTCCAAGTTTGAAAATATTGTATTGTTGCACGATTATGTCAAATTCAATGAAGACTGGTATCAAGGCTTTGAAACGTTTGATTTTGACTGGGATGTCTGCATGGTAAAAATCTTGAATAAAGATAATATAAGATGGAGAGATTGGCTCATGTGGCCACATTGCCCTTCTTATGAACATGGATATATGATAGAACACAATGATGTTGTGTTGGCACCAAATAGACTGTCTTATCTAGACACCAGATATACTAATAACGGAATGTACATAAGTGGAACAGTAATAATTGGAAAGCGAGAATTTCTAATTAATAATAAATTAAATGAGGAGTTGTGTTGGGGTCAAGGAGAAGATTGTGAATGGTCTTCACGTTGCAGATCTTTTTGGATTTATAAAATGAATTGCAATTCAACAATTCATTTATTGAAAATGGGACAACATTCAAGTTTATTTTGATATGCACAAATTAATAATTTTTGACTTGGATGGCGTTTTGATTGAAGCCAAAGAACTGCATTTCAATACATTGAATCAAGCGCTTTTTGCAGTAGATTCAAAGTACGTTATTAGCCTAGAGGAACACTTGTTGCACTATGATGGATTAAAAACTTATCAGAAGTTGGATCTATTAACAAATAACAAAGGACTGCCTAAAGATTCACATAAAGATATTTGGAATTCAAAACAGAAACTCACACAAGCTTCTTTAAACAATATTAGCAAATCTGACAAGTTGATAAACATATTTCAACACCTAGCAGATTGTGGATACAAAATAGCGTGCTGCTCCAATTCTATCAGAAAGACAGTTTTGTTGGTGTTGTCTAAATTAGAAATAATAAACTTTTTTGATTTAATTTTATCCAACGAAGATGTAAAACACAGCAAACCATATCCCGAGATTTACTGGAAAGCTATGTCTGAATTTGGTGCCTTGCCAGAAGAAACCTTAATAGTTGAAGACTCACCAGTAGGCTTAATGGGAGCAGAGCGGGCTGGTGGACATATTTTAAGAATAGATTCTCCATCTGATTTAACACTTGATCGTTTGATTAACAAAATAAATACGCATAAAAATATGAAAACATTAAAATGGAAGGGTGAAACGTTGAACGTATTGATACCCATGGCAGGTGCAGGAAGCAGGTTTGAGTCTGCTGGTTATACTTTTCCAAAGCCTCTTATTGATGTCAATGGAAAGCCGATGATTCAAACTGTTGTAGAAAATTTAAACGTAGAAGCAAATTTTATATTTGTAGTAAGAAAAGAGCATCGCATAAAATATAATCTAGATATTTTGCTCAATTTAATTACACCAAATTGTAAAATTGTGGAAGTAAGTGACCTAACTGAAGGAGCAGCGTGTACGACTCTCTTAGCTAAAGATTTTATTGACAATGATCAACCATTGCTCATGGCTAATTCAGACCAATATGTTGATTGGTCTAGTACTGACTTCATATACAAAATGATTGATCGAAAGTTGGATGCTGGCATTTTAACATTTAAATCAACACATCCCAAATGGTCCTTTGTCAAATTAAATGAACAAAATTATGTTACAGAAGTAGCAGAAAAGAAACCTATTTCAGACATTGCAACCGTTGGCATTTATTACTGGGCAAAAGGTTCCGATTATGTAAAGTATGCAGAACAAATGATTGAAAAAGATATCAGAGTAAACAATGAATTTTATGTTTGCCCTGTATTTAACGAAGCCATATTAGACAACAAAAAAATAGGTACGTTTGATATCAAAAGCATGTGGGGGCTTGGTACTCCAGAAGACCTCAATGTATTTTTAAATAAATGATATTAATTTCCCATAGAGGCAACACTGAAGGATCAAATAGTTTACTTGAAAATAAACCAGAATATATCAACGAAGCACTAGCTTTTGGGTTTGATGTAGAAGTTGATGTCAGGTATACTGATGGTTCTCTGTACTTGGGCCATGATGAGTCACAATATTTGACAAATTTAGAGTTTTTAGATAATCCTAGATTGTGGCTGCATGCAAAAAATGGTGAAAGTCTTCATTTTTTACTCAATCACACAAAATACTCAAATGTATTCTGGCATCAAACAGATGATTTTACCTTGACAAATAAAGGATTTATTTGGACTTATCCTAATAAACCACTCTTTAAAAATAGTGTATGTGTTGCTTTAAAAAAAGACACTATTATGTATGATTGCTATGGCATTTGCAGCGATTATGTTAAATTATATTAGTAAGTTTTTATGAAAAAAATAGTATACATTACAGGTTGTTTGGGGTTCATTGGCTCTTACGTGACAAGAGCATGTCTACAAAAAGGCTGGTATATAAAAGGTGTGGATAAAATTACATATGCAGCCAATAAAAATTTGCTTAAAGAATTTACATCAAATTCCAATTTTTCTTTTGTTCACACCGACATTAATGATCTTAAATTTTTATATGAATGTGACTATGTAATTAACACTGCTGCAGAGACACATGTTGGTAACTCTATTGTTGATAGTAGAGATTTTGTCCATTCAAACATTAACGGTGTTCATAATATACTCGAGTTAATTAAAAATTATAGGCAAGAGACTAACAATAAACCTACTTTACTACATTTTAGTACAGACGAAGTATATGGCGATATTGCGGATGGTGAGCATCTCGAGACCGACATTCTTAAACCGAGTAATCCATATTCTGCAACTAAAGCAGCAGCGGATATGCTCATTCACGCGTGGAATAGAACTCACAATATTCCATATATTATTCTCCGACCCACAAATAATTATGGAATCGGTCAATATGTAGAAAAATTGATTCCAAAAGCGTGTAAATATCTAAATCTTGGCAAAAAAATGCCACTACATAACAATGGTGCACCTATTCGCAATTGGCTACATGCAAAAGATACTGCTGCAGCTGTAGTGAAAATTATTGATAGCGGCGTTCGAAACGAAGTTTACAATATTTGTGGTGGCTTTGAACAGTCAAATTATGAAACTTTCAAACAGGTAGTAAACTTGTTTGAATTCAACAATGTTGATGAACACATTGACTTTACATACAACAGGACAGGTCAGGATGTTAGATATGCTCTCAATGATAATAAATTAAGAAAAATAGGGTGGCATCCGAATTGTGTATTCGCTCAAGAATTGCCAGCTATCATAAAATACTATCAACAAAATTTTATTTGGTAGCAATATAAAAAATAACAATATGAAAATGCAAAATAATGAAGAAAAACTCATTGTGTTCGACGATATGGACTTGCAAGATGTTCAAATAGCAGTAAATCATTTTAGTAAATTGTTTGAAGCTAGAATTAAAAAGTGGTTTCACCTGGAATATACATTATAGTTTAATATGCTTAAATCTTTGATACTTGATATTGCATATAGATTTGAATTGGGGCACTTAGGAAGCTACTTTTCGAGTGTTGATATAATTGATAGTATTTACTCAAAGATGAGTAATGAAGATATCTTCATCCTTTCATGCGGTCATGCAGCTTTAGCGTTATATGCATGCAATCAAAAATATTATAACATTGATGCTGAAGAAATGTTTATAAAACATGGTGGACATCCACACAGAGATGAGGAAAATAAGATTTATTGCTCTACAGGTAGTCTGGGTCTCGGTATTACTATTGCAGTTGGTAGAGCTATTGCTAACAAAAATAGGACAGTATATACTCTAATTAGTGACGGTGAGTGCGCGGAAGGTAGTGTGTGGGAAGCACTTAAAACAATTAAAGAACAAAACATTGATAACATTGAAGTTCATGTTAATGTAAACGGATATGCAGCGTATATGGATGTAGATAGAGAATATCTTGTGCAACGGCTAACATCCTTTTTACCTGAAATTAAAATACACTACACGTCTGTTGAAACATTTCCGTTTCTAAAGGGTTTGAATGCACACTACCATATTATGAGTCAAGAAAATTACAATCAAGCTAAGCAGTTATTATGAGACGTGAATTTGCAAAAATGTTGTATAATCAGATGTTGTTAGATCACAATATCTATCTCGTAACAGCAGACCTGGGATACGGATTATGGGACGAAATTAAAAACAGCATTCCCAACAGATTTTTAAATGTGGGATCTTCTGAAATGGCTGCAATGGGCATATGCATTGGACTTGCGATGGAAGGCAAAAAGCCATTCCTATACTCCATTACGCCGTTTGCTATTTTTAGACCATTTGAAATGATAAGAAACTATATAAACCATGAGTCAATTCCAGTAACTATTGTAGGCGGCGGTAGAGACAGAGACTATGGATATCTTGGATTTTCACACTGGGGTGAGGATGATACAATTTTAAAGTTTTTTGAGAATATAGGCTTTTATAAGCCAACTGATTTAAATCAGTTGCAAGAGGATTTTGAAAGTATAATTAACTCTAAAAAACCTGCATACATAAATCTTAAAAAATGAAAATTCTTGTTACAGGAAGCAGAGGTTATATAGGAAGTGCTGTAAGCAAGTTGTTAAACAGTGGAAATGATGTTGTGTGCCACACACGTGAGATGTTTGACTTAAATGATACACAAGCAGTAAAAGATCATCTCACACAAAACCAATATGATGTTGTAATACACTCAGCAATTAAAGGTGGTAGCAGATTGAAGAAAGATGACACTAATGTATTGTATGAAAATTTAAAATGTTTTTATAATTTGTACGACTGCAAAGATTCATACAAAAGATTCATAACGTTTGGTTCAGGTGCAGAATTTACTGCCAAAAATACACAGTATGGTTTGAGCAAAAGATGCATAAATGACATTATAAAATGGGATGATAAATTTATAAATTTAAGAATATTTGCTGTTTTTGATGAAAATGAACTGGATACTCGCTTTATTAAAAGCGCACTCTCAAACTATATCAATAAAAAAAGTATTGTAGTTCATCAAGACAAATATATGGACTTTTATGCAATGCAAGACTTAGTCAAGTTAGTTGAACATGTATGCAATGCAAGCAGCATTCAAACAACCAACAGAGTCATTGATTGTTGTTACAACGAAAAATTCAAATTAACTGATGTAGCTAACTTCATAAATTCACTTGGTAATTATAAATGTGATATTGTTGTTCACAATGCAATTGCAGGAGAAGATTACATTGGCTTTGCAAATACAATGCCAGCTGTTGAGCAGATTGGCTTGCATAAGAGTATTGAATATACGTACAAAAAAATGTTGTACAGTGCAAATAACCAATAAATGTTGGTTGAAAAATCTCAAACATAGATCATAATAATGTATGAACTATAATTTACTAATACGGGATGATATTGAATGTTACACAGGTGATCTAATTCACTCAAGATTCGCGTACAAGCTGTTGCGCAACAAAGTTTTACCTCATGGCAACATTGTAGCATTCCGAGCACCTATGCTTGTAGAAGCAGATGGTATGATTGACTTGGAAGATGTTTTGAGCAATGATTTCATTTACAGCAAAGATGCAATCAACTTCTGTTGGGAGATTCCTAACTTAGAAGCATTTGGTGCAGTAGCATTTCAACGATTGCTCAACACGCAGATTGCCAACATTCTGTACAACATCATCAAAAAGCCCATTGAAGTCAATGGCGATGACTTGATGGTTGTGGATGAGTTTGAAGGCAGTGATGGACAGTTGCACAGCAAAGGCAAATGCTCTGTCAGTATCACGTATGTCAAGAATGGAGCTGCATTGGGTCATACAGGCATCAACATTGATGCAGGCAACAAAGCTCCTGGATTTGCATACTCAACTCATTTGACACATGTGCAAAGCCAAGAGTTCATGCACAAAGTCATTGATGTATTCACGCAATTAGTGGACAGCATTTTTGTAGCTACGACCAAGGTCATTGCATGAACATATTTGACATCATAGGTTCCATCCTGGTCAACAAAAAGAAGATTGAACTCAACCTTGACAACGAGGGAGAGTTCAATCTGTATATGACCAACAGATGGCTCAGCATGTATTCAGCTCCTGTTGCTAAACTCATCAATGATACCATCAACAAATGGTGGACCGTATTTGACAGCAAGCAAGACCAATACGATTTCTTGTATCATTTGATGCCCCGCTGCAAATTCAAACGCATTCAATACATCAAAAAGACCAAGAAAGAAAAACCAGATGCAGAGTCCAAAGAAGATTACTCTGCATTGGCTGCACAAAGCATGTGCATCAGCATCAGAGAAATTAAAATGTATCAGCAACAAGTTGAACAACTGCAGCTAAAAAATTAAATGCAGTACTATTGATCAGTTGCATCAGCAAACTGTTGTTGTAAATAGTTGCATGCCCGCAGACATTGACCAACTAGAAACCTCCCGCAGCCTCATTGACTTACAAGCTCACAGCCAAGGAGATTTTGGCAATGAGTTGCAAGATTACAGCCTCAGATTCATCATTGATGATGTGATGCTGGTGGAATATGTTGATGTATCTGCTGATGGCAAAGAAATTTTACGCAATGGCATTTTTGTACCAGTCAATGCTGTAACCAAAGCATGGCGCAAAGCCAAAGTTGTTTTGGCAGGACCTGGTGTCAAGTATGCCAAAGTTGGTGATGTTGTTGTTTTTCCCAATGACAAAGGCATTCCAGTTTCCAACATTGCAGTGCATGGATATGGCAAAGTCAGGAATGGCATTTTCTTGAATGAGCAACGCATCTTTGGCATTTGTGAACCCTTGACCAATGAACAGTGATGAATTGCAACGCATTCTTCTTGCCAATGTTGCAGAGGTAAAATTTACCAGAAGAAGGCCCAAACCAGGCTTTCCTGCAACACGACGCATGTTGTGTACCAACAATGCAGAATTGTTGCGCGGTGCCAATGGCAAGATTGTGCTGCATTATGAATCAGCACGACAGTTGCCCAAGTTCAATCCCAAAGAAAAGAATTTAGTCATCACTTGGGATATTTTCATGCAGGATTACAGATGCATCAATGCTGATTCTGCAACCATCATCAGAACAATTGCAGCCAATGATGAGTTTTGGAATTACTTCAATGAACATTTGTTGGCCATGTCACCAACACAAAAATTAGCTTTCATCAACTCATGATAATCATTGAACATGTAGATAAACTTTTGAGCAGCATGCTGCAATACAACTTGTCATTTGAACTGGAAGGCAAGCAAATTCGCAAAGGTAAACTCATTTTGTATGCCATAAAAGATTTTCATTTGCATTTGATGCTGCAAATTGATAAAGATGAAATGAAGCAATTCATTGTACCATTTCCATTCAACATTTACAGAACAGCAGATGGCATAAATTTGGATTATACATTGGATACACTGGCCAACAACAACAGTGACTTGTTGCTGAAGCTCAAAACTTTGACACGCAAAAAGAATACCAGATTTTTTAATGCAGTAATCAATTGCAAAATAATCAGACCCAAGCTATAGTGTGTAATGATATCATTCGTTGAGCATTTTCCTGAAAATTACACACCTACACCAGAACAACACCAGGTTCTGGATCAACTGACACAAGCATTTGAAAAGCACAAGTTTGTAATCTGCTGTGCTCCAACTGGCAGTGGCAAAAGTTTCATCAGCAAAGCCATTGCCAATGCCAGCATCAAACCAACACCAGAGTTTGTACGACTCATTGAATCATATGATGCATTCAAGAGTGAAGCAGGCTGTTACACTTATGAAGATGAATGTTTGGCAGAGCCAGTGTTTGGTGCTGC
>Ga0181348_1000617_pt1 | contig 15558 bp, 20 predicted proteins | sample Su13VDMM110DN_FD_130092 | JGI IMG/M metagenome (GOLD analysis project Ga0181348, IMG submission 130092) | Freshwater viral communities from Lake Michigan, USA - Su13.VD.MM110.D.N | ecosystem: Environmental > Aquatic > Freshwater > Lake | place: USA: Michigan | collected 2013-07-16
CGTGCTGACATCTTGAAAATTGTTCACTACGCTGTTATACTTCTTTATATACACGATACACAACACACATATTACGAGGATCATCATGAAGATTAGTCAAAAAACTCTAAGCCTATTGCAAAGCTTTTCTCAGATTAGCCCTAATCTAATTGTGAAGGCAGGCAATAAGCTCGCAACCCGAAATTCCGTGAATAGTATTCAAGCTCGAGGCTCTGTTGAAGAAACGTTTCCTACACAGTTCGCCATCTATGATTTGAATCAGCTATTGTCATTGATTTCAGTATCACAGAATCCGGATATTGAATTTAGTGAAAAGAGTCTGACCATCAACTCTGATAGTGGTAGGATTGATTATTTCTACGCGGACGCATCATTGATTACGCCCCCGTCAGATACTCCCCCGCCACTTGAAGATGTGTATTCATTCAAGCTTACAACAAGTGATATTAGCACGATTGTTAAGACGGCATCCATTGTGTCGGCAACGATGCTGAACATTGTGTCAAAGAATGGGGTGGTTTCATTGTCAATCAACGACCCTAAGAATCCCACGTCACATTCATTCACAAAAGCATTGGGAACATCTGATGCAACATTCAATGTGAAGATGACAATTGATAGTTTCAAGGTGGTGCCAGATGATTACACTGTTCGTGTATGTAATGCAGTTGCTAAGTCAGGGAGCAAGGTGTTGGTATTTCACTTTGAATCTTTTTCAAATAACGTAACATATCTCATCGCAGCAGATTCAACATCGCAGGCATAACTATGGAAGCAAACCGTGAGCAGTTTCTTTGGGTAGAGAAGTATCGTCCGCGTAAAATATCAGACTGTATCCTTCCGTCCGATCTTCTTTCAATGTTTCAAGAATTCATTACGCAAGACAGCATCCCGAACATGCTTCTTGCAGGTACAGCGGGTACAGGAAAGACTACGATTGCGCGGGCTCTGTGTGAAGAATTGGGGTGTGACTACATTATCATCAACGGTTCTGAGGAATCAGGGATTGATGTATTGAGAACCAAGATCAAGGATTTTGCTAGTGCAGTTTCCTTATCTGGTAAGGTGAAAGTTGTTATTCTAGATGAAGCTGATTATCTCAACCCTAACTCCACACAACCCGCCCTTCGTGGTTTCATTGAAGAATTTAGTCGGAATTGCCGTTTCATATTCACATGCAATTATAAGAACAAAATTATTCTTCCGTTGCACTCACGTACCACTGTGATTGATTTTAAATTGAATAAAGCAGACCGTCCGATAATGGCATCTCGTTTCATGAAACGCCTTAAAGACATCTTAGCAGAAGAAAATGTTACATATGATATGAAAGTTGTTGTTGAGCTATTGAATAAATATTTTCCTGATTATCGTAGAGTGTTAAATGAATTACAGCGATATAGTTCATCAGGAACAATTGATGCAGGTATTCTTGCAAATTTTTCAGATGCAAACATGAAAGAGTTGGTGTCTGCACTCCGTGAAAAAGATTTTAAGAAAATGCGGAGTTGGGTTGTTAATAATATGGATAATGACCCACAAGCATTGTTTAGAAATTTATATGATGTTCTCTTAGTAGAAGTGGTGCAAGTTCCTCAGTTGGTGTTATTGATAGCTGATTATCAGTACAAGGCAGCATTTGTTGCTGATGCTGAAATCAATTTAGTGGCATGTCTTACTGAAATCATGGCAGCATGTGAGATGAAATCATGATGTCATTGGACGGTGAGGAGATTATACTAGAAACAGAAGAAGGATACAAACTACCAAAGATAAGTCCCTTTGATTTTGTTAATGCAATTCACTACACAAAAGAAGCATTGATTGTTGATGAGTGGAGTGAAAAACAGTATAATCCCTTCATTGTGAATAAATCATTGAGTTTTGGGATGGATACCGTCATTCCTGCCAATGAAATGAACAGTCGTCCCCATCTTGGCAAGAGCCTTCAGTTTTCCTTCCTTATAAATACAATTAGACCCCGAAAAAGGTTTAATAAGTGGTTAAAGGCAGAGAAGATTGAAGACCTTGAGGCAGTAAAGCGGTATTATAATTATAGTACTGAGAAAGCACTTCAAGCTATGAGAATTCTAACACCTGACCATCTTAATACTATTAAGAAACGTTTATACACAGGTGGATTGAACAATGACACATGACTTGATACATATTTCGAGTATTCCAGGATATAATGCTCTTGAAGTTTCTCTTGTTAATCAAGATGATTTTCTCAAAGTCCGCGAAACACTTACACGAATTGGTGTAGCTTCTCGCAAAGATAACACGCTGTATCAAAGCTGCCATATCTTACACAAACAAGGACGATATTTTATCGTACACTTTAAAGAATTGTTTGCGTTAGATGGCAAGGCCACTGACCTGTCGGAAAATGATATGCAGAGGCGCAACACAATCGCCCATCTATTAGAAGATTGGGGGTTGGTTCAAATTCTTGATGCTGATATCTGTGAAGATACAGCACCTCTTTCTCAAATCAAAGTATTATCGTTTGGGGAAAAGACAGAATGGAATCTCGTAGCAAAATATAATATAGGAAAAAAGAAATAGGCTGTAGGGTGTTGGGAGTTATTCTTTAACTCATGTTATGCCGATTGTCGGGTAACACTAACACATTCGCTCCAAGGAGGAATTATGACAAGTACCTTTAATAGTACCTTTAATTTCAGCACAGCTAATAATCCGTGGGTAATTGGGTTTGACGAAGTATTCGCCCGCCTCAACCGTATTCAAACGGTTCAGGACCATGGTAATTATCCGCCGTTTAACATCATCAAACACGATGCAACTAATTTTCGTATTGAGCTTGCCGTTGCTGGTTTCAAGAACGACGAACTTGATGTGGAATTGGCTGAGGGTGTTCTTGCTGTAACAGGCAAAACATCTGACGTTTCTGACGAAACAGAATACGTTCATCGTGGATTAGCCAAGAGAGCTTTCGCAAGAAAGTTTACATTGGCAGATGATGTTTTTGTAAACAAAGTTTCATTAACAGATGGAATTCTTACGATTGAATTACAACGTATCATTCCTGACGAGAAGAAACCTAAAAAGTTTAAAATTTCATAATTAAGTAGCACCCTTCCAACACCCTACACCTGAGTATATTATGGCAATATCATGTATCAAACTTATCACAGGCGAAGATTTAATTGGTGACATCACACATGAAGGTGATATCTGCATTATTGAATCCCCTCTTTCCATTGTAATGGTCCCAACACAGCAAGGGTCGTTTAATGTTGGTCTGGCACCATACATGGTGTTTTCTGCAGCCAAGAAATTTTCTTTTCATCGTGACCATATTGTTGTTTCATGTGATGTCGCAGATGAACTAAGGAACGAATACCAGCGCATTACTGGTAGAGGTATAATTATTGCCTCCACTCCCAAGCTTGAATTACTTAGAGATTGACCTAGACGGGGGAGTGTAGTATATTTAATACGTGAGAGTAATACAAACATTCAAGGTCCGAGGTGACTGAATGACGCAGTTCTATACGAACGTTTTACAATATGGGAATAGAGTTTTTGCAAGAGAAGTCCGAAATGGTAAGAAGGAGTTACACAAGGTTCCATTTCGTCCGACCATGTTTGTCCCGTCAAAGACGGCGGGTAAACACAAAACAGTGTTCGGTGAAAATCTTGAACCTATTCAGTTTGGTGATATTAATGATGCGAAGGAGTTCATTAAAAATTATAAAGATGTGAAGAATTTTCCTATCTATGGAAATACTTCTTTTGCCTATCAGTACATTACAGAAACATATCCTGCTGAAATTGAGTATGATATTTCTCAACTCTCCATCTTCACGATTGACATTGAAACTGCGTCAGAGAATGGATTCCCCAGTGTTGATAACCCCCTTGAGGAAGTATTGTTAATCTCAGTACAGGATAATAATACTAAAAAGATTACAACATTTGGTGCCAAGAAGTTTGATGTAACCAACATCAAATACATTACAAACAAAAACAATTTCGAATATATTAAATGTCGGGATGAGGCGGACTTGCTCACAACCTTTCTACGGTTCTGGCAAATGGCTCAGCCGGATATTGTCACAGGCTGGAACACCCAGATATTCGACTTGCCCTATCTCATGGTTCGTATTCGCCGTGTGTTGGGTGAAGAAAGAGTCAAGGATTTATCTCCTTGGCGTATTGTGAATGATAGAACAATTAAGATGAATGGGCGTGAACATCTCACAGCTGACATCTTCGGGTTGAGCAATCTTGATTATTTTGACTTATATAAGAAGTTTACCTATCAAACACAAGAAAGTTATAAGTTGGATTACATTGCTCAAGTTGAATTGGGCAAGCAAAAGCTTGAGATGCAATACGAGACATTCAAAGAATTCTATACTGAAGATTGGCAACGATTTGTAGAATACAACGTCATTGACGTGGAACTTGTTGACCAATTAGAAGATAAAATGAAATTGATTGAGCTGATTATCACAATGGCATATGATGCCAAGTGTAACTTTACAGATATTTTTTCGGCGGTGCGAACCTGGGATTGTATTTTGTATAATCACTTGTCAGATAAGAACATTGTTGTCCATCAGAAAAAAGACCGTACTAGTGAAAGTAGAACTATTGAAGGTGCCTATGTCATGGAACCCACACCTGGTAAGTATGATTGGGTAGTAAGTTTTGACGCAGCTTCTCTGTATCCTAGTATCATCATGCAATACAACATGTCGCCTGAAACAATGGTTGATGGCGTCACAGCAGATTGTTCTGTTGACACCCTCTTAGATGAAGAAACTAATTATAAGACCTGGTTGGAAAATAAGAATCTTGCTATGAGTGCCAATGGTTATTGTTTCTCTAGAGAAAAACAAGGGTTATTTCCAGAGATTGTTGAGAGGATTTTCACTGAACGTGTGTTTTATAAAAAGAAGATGATTGCGGTGCAGAAGGACTATGAAAAAACAAAAGATGCGTCGTTGTTGAAACTCATATCAAAATATAATAATATTCAAATGGCTCGAAAGATTCAGTTGAATAGCTTATATGGTGCATTAGCCAACGAGTATTTCCGTTACTATGACGATAGAATTGCCGAAGGCATTACAATGACTGGGCAATACATCATTCGTCATATTGGTAAATCGTTAGATACATATCTCAATAAAATCTGTGGAACTACTGATAAAAAGTTTACGATGTACAGTGACACAGATTCGTGTTACATCACATTGGATGCCGTTGTAAAGAAATTCTTTAGTACACAGAGTCCTGAAAAGATTGTTGAATTCATTGATAAGATTTGTGAAGAAAAGGTTATCCCTGCGCTAGACAAAGCATGCGGAGAGATTGCATCTGCTACACATGCATTTCAATCTAAAATTCAATTCAAGCGTGAAGTGATTGCCGACAAGGGAATCTGGGTTGCCAAGAAACGATATGCTTTGAATGTGTTCAACAGTGAAGGGGTACAATATAAAGAGCCCAAGTTGAAAGTTATGGGGCTTGAAATTGTCAGAAGCAGTACACCGGGAAGTGTTCGTCAGTATTTGCGTGACGCAGTGAAACTTTCTTTGACAGGCACACAAGTTGACTTGCAAACTTTGATTCAAGAGTTGGAAACAAAGTTCATGAAAATGTCCCCCGAAGAAATTGCCTTTCCGCGAAGTGCCAACAATCTAGTAAAGTATTCATCGGCGTCAAGCATCTTTATCAAAGGAACACCTCTACACATCCGTGGGTCATTGTTACACAACACTTTTGTGAAGAAACAGAAGCTTGATAAACGTTATGAATTAATTAAAGAAGGTGACAAGATTAAGTATTTGTATTTGAAAGAGCCGAATCCCATTAATGAAAACTGTATTGCGTTTATTGGTAAATTACCAAAAGAACTTGACCTTCACAAATATATTGATTATAATACAATGTTCGAGAAAAGTTTCTTAGAACCTATGAAAACTATATTAGATTGTATTGGGTGGTCAACGTCCCCTGTAGCAACTTTAGATGATTTATTTTAATAGGAGAACAACATGACACTAATGGACAAGCTGAGAAAGAATAGCACAATTCGTGAAACTGATGTACTAACCGATTCAAAGTTCTTTACTGCTAAGGATATGATTCAAACCCCAGTTCCGATGATTAACGTGGCGCTGTCAGGGCGACTAGATGGCGGTCTTACACCTGGACTGACAGTGTTCGCTGGTCCTAGTAAACATTTCAAGACAGCCTTTGCAATGTTGATGGCAAAGTCCTATCTTGAAAAATATGATGATGCGGCAATACTATTCTATGATTCTGAGTTCGGTGCCCCAGCTGGCTACTTTAAGAGTTTTGGTATCGATACTGACCGTGTTGTTCACACTCCTATTACTGACATTGAACAATTGAAACATGATTTAATGTCACAGGTCAATAGTATTGAGCGTGGCGACCATATCATCATCATTGTTGATAGTATTGGCAACTTGGCTTCAAAGAAGGAAGTCGAGGACGCACTTGAAGGCAAGAGTGTTGCAGACATGACACGCGCCAAGCAACTGAAAAGTTTGTTTCGTATGTGTACACCCCACATGACGATTAAAGATATTCCCATGATTGTTGTGAATCACACATACAAGGAAATCGGATTGTTCCCCAAGGATATTGTATCGGGCGGAACAGGCGTGTATTACAGCGCCGATAATATCTTTATCATTGGTCGTCAGCAGGAAAAGAATGCTGAGGGATTGACAGGATACAACTTCATCATCAATGTTGAGAAGTCTCGCTTTGTTCGTGAGAAAAGTAAGATTCCTGTTGAAGTGTCGTTTGAGGGAGGTATCAGCACATGGTCTGGGTTGTTGGATGTTGCGCTTGAATCGGGGCATGTTGTGAAGCCTGCGAATGGCTGGTATCAAAAGAAGGGAGAAGAAAAGAAATACCGGGTAAATGATACAGATACAAAAGAGTTCTGGTTACCCATTATGAAAGATGCAACATTCCAAGAATGGATTAAAACGCGGTATGCCATCTCAAACAGTTCGTTGATATCTGAATTTACAGACGATTTCATTAGTGAGGAATACGAGAATGCCTGATTTTGTTGTACACCCTAAAAAAGGAAAATACCCGGAAGCGGAAATTGCCGGAGACCCCCGAGATCATTATGTGGAAATTTCTGATGGACCATATATGGGATTACACTTCAATTATGGGAACATTGAATTTGCCGGTGAAGATGAAGATGGAAATGGAAAACTTAATTTTAATTATAATGTGTTGTTTGCTCCCCGATGGGTTAATTTAAAGCGCGATATAAAAAAAATTGAAGTGGAAATAGGTGTTATTCTTCAAGCTATCATTGAAAAGTATGTACAAATTGATAAGAATAATGTCGCTCCGTCAATTGAGGCGCCGCCTGAACGTGATACACTTCGGACGAAAGTATTAGCATTTTGTCGTACAGTTATGACAAAATTACATTTGATGAGGATGTAAATGAAACTAGAGACATTGATACTGAGCAATTTACTACATGATGACACATATCTACGAAAGGTTATCCCCTTTCTTAAGGCGGAGTATTTCATAGATTGGTCCGAGAAGAAAATATTTCAACATGTTCATACATTTGTTGAGGAGTATAACGCTCCTCCGACGATAAGTGCATTGTCAATTGTTTTTCAAAATGACAAGACGCTAACGGAAGATGAGTTTGAGAAGATGAACACAGACATTCAAACGTTTGTTCCTACTGAAACAAACAAAGACTGGTTACTGAATGAAACTGAAAAGTTCTGTAAAGACAAGGCAGTATACAACGCTATTGTTCAATCCATTCAGATTATTGATGGCAAGGATAAGAAATTCACATCTGAAGCTATTCCTGAAATTCTAAAAGATGCTCTGGGTATCAGTTTTGATAACTCCGTGGGGCATGATTATCTTAATGATTCCGACGGCAGATTTGATTTCTATCACAGGGAAGAAGAACGATTGCCCTTTGATTTGGATATGTTTAATAAAATCACAAAAGGGGGATTGCCTAAAAAAACATTGAACATTTGTTTGGCAGGCACAGGTGTGGGCAAATCATTGTTCATGTGTCACATGGCGGCTGCGAGTTTAAGTCAAGGCAAGAATGTTCTATACATTACAATGGAAATGGCAGAGGAACGTATTGCCGAACGTATTGATGCCAACTTGATGAACGTGACCATGGATGATTTGAAGAATCTCCCAAAGCAAATGTTTGATGATAGGATTACACGAATTAAGAATAAGACAGAGGGAAAATTAATCATCAAAGAATATCCTACGGCATCAGCACATGCTGGGCATTTTCGTGCGTTATTAAATGAACTCAGTTTGAAGAAAGAGTTTCATCCTGATATCATCTTCATTGATTATTTGAACATCTGTGCGAGCAGCCGATTCAAAATGTCTGGGAGTGTGAATAGTTACATTTACATCAAAGGCATCGCAGAAGAACTTCGTGGATTAGCAGTTGAGGCAAATGTTCCTATTGTGTCAGCAACACAAACAACTCGTAGTGGATTTTCAAATTCTGATGTGGAAATTACAGATACGTCAGAGTCATTCGGTCTCCCTGCAACAGCAGACTTTATGTTTGCAATCGTCACAACAGAGGATTTAGAAAAACTGGGACAATTCATGGTAAAACAACTGAAAAATAGATATAATGACTTGGCATCAAACAAACGATTTGTGATAGGTGTTGATAGGAATAAAATGCGTCTGTTTGATGTTGATGCTTCAGCACAAAAGAACATTATTCAGGATGACACGAAAACATCCACTAAACCAAATTTTACCACTTCAAAGAATTTTAACCGAAATTTCGAAGGATTTAAATTATAAAAGTGGTTCCATATAAATAGCTTTGAATTTGGACTTGACCTCAGTTTGACAACAATGGGGGTTCCAATGTATTTGGCTAGTAAATTACACAAAGAATTGAAACACCACTTTCCTAGCGAAAAAATCGTTGGGCAAGAACTGTCTTATGGTGTAATTAGTAGAAAATTAAATAAAATTTTGATCCCGTTGGGAGCAAAACTTGTGGTGAAGCGTGACACGAAACTTCGAATTGAAAATGGCAGTAAACTACAATACTATTCATTTTCTGGATACTTTGACACGGACAAAGATGAAAATGCCATTAGAATTTTTGTGCACTTTGCCAGCAATAGACGAACATTCAGATTCACAAAAAGAAATTACGCTGAATTCATTTTCATGTTTTCACAGGTGACACAGCATGAGTTTCTTCATGAAATTCAATATGCCTTTCGCCCAGAACATTCGGAACGATCAATAAAAGTTCATCATTCTGATAAATTGTCTAAACCACAGTTAAAACAAATAGAGTATTTGAGCACATGGTGTGAAATAGAAGCACACGCGCATGATATTGCCATGGAAATCAAACAATATTATCCAAATGTCAATCCAAACACCATTATTCGATATATTGATAAACAGCGAAAATTGGATAGTTATAAACTGTATAAAGACACATTCAAGGGCACGGACTGGAATAGACTGAAAAAATCGTTATTGCGTAAAGTATGGCGGTGGTTGCCGTCAGCTCAATGTCCGGTGCCTGTGTAAGTCGTTGTAAATCAATGACTTAGCTAGCCCTTGACCTTTCATGTGTAGGGTGTTATATTTAAAGTATAACCTAAACGAGGGTAGAAAAATGAAAGAAAACAGGATGAACCATCAGACACCCCAGACACCTGAAAGTTCATTGGTAAACGAAGATCAGAAAACCTGGAATGATGTTGAAGAACAAGAATATCTTGAGCGCTTATCTAATTTCGGAGAAGGATATTATGATGCCTCATCATACTTCAATTTCGATGACGAAAGTGGTAAAAAATAGGACTTGACAAATGGCAGCACATGTTGTAGTATTAATAGGTAAGTGAAAAGTAACACTTCTTTTATTTCAACAAGGAGATATATCATGAAGAACACAGATAAAATTCGGTTCGTATGTTTTTCCACGGGCGGCGCCCGTGTCAATGGCAAGGTCATGGGGACCAAGATTCGGTTCACGAACGACAAGTTGCGTTTCGGCAAGGCTCTCGCCAAGACAATTGGTGCATCAGCCCCTCATTGGGTTAACTTGCCCACTGCTATGAGTAAGAAGCAGGCAGTTGAGCATCTTCGCTCACTCAAGGATGATGTCATTGTCGCCTCGGTATATCAGGATGCCATTGCAGTCGCAGCGGCTCGGTATATTCCTACGCCTAAGATTGTTAGCGCGACATCAGTGCCTAAGGCGTAATAGAATTGGTTTGTCGGGGACATCGGACCTTCAATTAAAAAAATCCCTGAGTTTGCGGTCATCTCTTTGTCAAACGACATGAAAACCGTACCATATATCACGATGTTAACGTTAACCGCCACGACCTAACATCTTTGACATGCAGTGGCAAAATGGAGTTTATTATGACACAGAATGAAAAGTTGCTCACGTATTTGTCCACTGGTCGTACCATCACGGTAGCACAGGCTCGTAGTCGGTTCGGTGTTAAGAACCTTCGCGCCCGTATCAACGACCTTCGCTCCACTGGCGTATGTGTCTACACGAACACCAGTTCCACTGGAACAACGCAGTATCGCGTTGGCACGCCTAACCGCGCCATGGTAGCAATTGCCTACCGTATCGCAGGCAGTAAGCCTTTCGGCGGTCGCTAAACAACTAGACAGGGAGGCAGTCATGGTACTTGCAAAGACCGTAACGATGGCAGTATTCGTTGCCATGATTGCCTCCCCTGCTTGGTTTTTCAAAAACTTCCAGGAAATATGTAATCTGGAAAATCATGAGCATGATGTTGACTCTCCGGATCTGAAAAACTTTATCAATCCTATAACAATTGCCCCCACCTACGAAACTATGGAAATGATTGAACAAAGCGAAAAGATTCTGAATAACTTCAATACCATGATTAAAAATGCCAAGAACCGTCGCGTAAAACAACTGTGGAAGATTAAACAGGCAGAATATATGCGAGTTCTTCGTTGGAATCGAATATCTAACCTGTAAAACATCATAAATACTAGAGTCTTTAATTCTGGTGAAACATGGCGACTCAGACAGGTAAGAAAAACACACACTTAGAGCACTTAGAAGATGACATCATCAATCTAGGTTATGCCGGCGCCCAACAATCCATTGCGTTTGTTGAGGCGCTTTTGCAGTTATTTGAGGGCACCGCTCCGAATAAACTAAGCATCAGTGTGAAGTGGGATGGAGCGCCTGCGATTGTTTGTGGAAAGGATCCTGAGACCGGATATTTCTTTGTTGCAACAAAACATGGTGCATTTGCCAAAGACATGAAAAATGCATATACTGAAGCAATGATTGATATGTATTACCCCAATGCAGGGCTACAAGACACGTTAAAAATTGCCTTCCGAGAACTGAAAGATTTGGGTATCACCGATGTGCTCCAAGGTGACATCATGTTTACTACATCATCCAAGAAAATACAAACTATTGATGGCGCTCAGTATGTTACGTTCAAGCCCAACACCATCATGTATGCTGTGCCAACAAGTGACCCCCTGGGTGTTAAGATGTTGCAAAGCAAGCTTGGAATAGTCTTCCATACTAAATATACAGGTACTGGTGCGGTTAACACCCTATCAGCTACGTTTGGTGTAGATGTGGGCAAGCTAAAATCTAAGACAGCCTGGATCGAGGATGCGGCATACAAAGATGTTTCTGGAAAAATGACGCTGACGGCACAGGAAACTCGTACGGTTAGTACAAAATTAGCCTCCGCCAAAACACACGCACTAACTGCTAAGAAGTTTTTAAATGATATATCGGCAATGGAAGGAGATTTATCAGTAGGTTTTTTGTTTAAGATTTTTGTGAATACATTGGTTCGTGCAGGTACACCGATAACACAGCGTTCATTAGCTGGGTTAGATGATTTTATTATTGCAAGAATAAACAAGAAGGAAGAGGGTGTAAAAACTGTAATTGCCAAAGAGAAATATTCAGGGATTCGAAAAGACACACAGGCATATTTGAAAGCAAATGCAGTGAACTTGAAGTCGGTGTTTGCACTATATGAAAATTTGTTAGTCATGAAAAACATCTTAGTGAATCGGTTGAACGAAGCACAAGGTATTGATACGTTCATTGAAACTCCTGAGGGATTCAAGCATACTGACCCTGAAGGATATGTTGCAGTAGACAAGAAAGGAAATGCCGTGAAGTTGGTGAATCGTATGGAATTTTCTTCGGCAAACTTTAATGCAGTAAAGGATTGGGCAAAACCTGCGGCAGAGTCTAAAGAAAGTACCGAGAAATTAAAAACGCTTGTGTTCGCATTTGGTCGTTTTAACCCGCCAACAATAGGACATAAGAAATTAATTGATAAAGTATTATCAGTAGCAAAAGCAGAAAAAGCAGACCATGTAGTTGTATTGTCACACACACAAGACAGTAAGAAAAACCCACTTGATGTTGATACGAAATTATATTATGCTGAGTGGTTGTTTCCTAACGTGAATTTTGACACAGCAAGTCCTCAAAATCCCACATTGTTTAGTGTACTGAAAAATAACAATGGAAAATATGATAAAGTCATCATGATTGCCGGGTCAGACAGAGTACAAGAATATGTTAGATTAATGGCAAAATATAATGGTGGGACAGATTACAATTATAAAGTATTAGATGTTGTATCAGCAGGAGAGCGTGACCCTGATGCCGATGGTGCCGGGGGCGTGTCATCAAGCAAGATGCGTGAGTACGCCCTAAAAAATGACCGTGTAAATTTCAAGAAGGGGCTTCCATCAACAGCAACTAAAGTTGTCGTGGACAATCTCATACAACAGGTCCGAGAAGGACTAGGGGTAGAATAGTGTTAACATTTAAACAATTTTTAAATGAAGAAAAGCCAGGGTTATGGGCAAACATCAGAGCCAAGAGAGCTCGGGGTGGACGCCCAGCACCTCGTAATTCCAAAGCACATAAAGATGCAGTTACAGCGGGTAACAAAATATCAGCAAATGAAAGTGCCGCATGGCAACGTAAAGAAGGTAAAAATCCAGAAGGCGGATTAAATCGCAAAGGGATTGCTTCTTATCGCCGTGAGAATCCAGGTTCAAAACTGAGCATGGCGGTTACCACTAAACCTAGTAAATTAACGCCAGGTAGTAAACCCGCAAAACGTAGAAAATCATTTTGTGCTAGAATGTCTGGCATGGCTGGTCCAATGAAAGACGAAAAAGGTCGCCCAACACGTAAAGCATTGGCATTGCGTAAATGGAATTGTAACTAAGAGGAGATAAGTATGGATATCAGTAAATTAAAGGGACATGTACCTGATGCAGTAATCGCACAAATACCTGAAGTCATGGAGAAGTTTCAAATCAATACAGCTCTCCGCCTATGCCATTTCTTGTCTCAATGTGGACATGAATCAGGCAACTTCAAAGCTGTCAATGAAAACTTAAATTACGGCGCCAAAGGATTGATGGGCATTTTCAAAAAGTATTTCCCAACTGAAGCCAAGGCGTTGCAGTATGAGCGTAAGCCCGAGAAGATTGCAAATCTAGTGTATGCAAGTCGCATGGGCAATGGCGCCGAAGCCTCTGGAGAAGGATACAAGTATCGTGGGCGTGGATACATTCAACTCACCGGCAAGGACAATTACGCTGCGTTTGACAAAGTGGTGCCAGAAAACATCACGGAAACACCTGACTTGGTGGCAACAAAGTATCCATTGCTCTCGGCTGCGTGGTTCTGGAACTCACGTGGATTGAACGTGTTGTCAGACAAGGGTGCCACGGATGCTGATGTTACTGCCATCACCAAGAAAGTGAACGGTGGCACCATTGGATTGGATGACCGTATCAAACACTTCAAAGAATTTCACGCACTATTAAAGTAACGTGGCATTACCCTGTCCATCATGCAGACATCCTTTGGGATTAACTCTGCAATTCATTATTAAAAATCCCTTGTCAATATGTCCTAACTGTGATACGGTATTTAATTTCACCGTTGAGAAAGACGTACAGAAAAAACTCATGCATACGTTATCTGACATTGAAAAGATTAAGAAGCAATATCAAGGATTGGCGAAGTTTCAATAGTATGGCAGTATAACCCGCAGTATAACCCTTTAATTTTAATGGAGTAGTTCATGGCTGACAGTATTGCAAATCAATTTGCAGGGCTTCCTATCGAAGACCTCATCGTATCACCCCTTATTGGAATGGCAAAGGGACAAGCCAAGTTGAATGATGTAACTTGGTCCTACATCCAAGAAGTTGCCTTCATGAAGAATGCAGAAGGAAAAACAGTTGCTCGCTCATTAGATGTTGAAATGAAGCGCGCGGTGGCAAATGCCGAAACGGGCGACCAAGAAATTCAAACATTGTATAGCAAAGTCCCCATGTTACCCTTGGTTCCACTTCCAGCTCTTGCCATCACATCAGCAGACATTGAGTTCGTGATGGAAGTCAAGACATCAGAAGTTTCCAAGGATAGTCAAGACACGGAAAGTACCGCAACAGCTTCCATCACAGGTGGCTTCTGGGGCGCTAAATATTCAGCATCAGTATCCGGCAAAGTGTCAACTCACAAGGAAAACACTCGCAGCACTGACAACTCCGCCAAGTACAACGTGAAAGTGCATGCGGAACAACTACCCCCAACAGAAGGTATGTTGAAGTTGTCGGATTATCTCACACAAATGTTGGAACCAACGTTGGTCCCACTTCCTGATAATCCAAACGCCAAGTAAGTAACCTTTAATATCATGGAGTTGTAATGGCAAAATTGAGCATTGAGGAGTTGGTGAGCGGTCTTTTAGAAAGTGCCATGGTTGCACAAAGTATTAGTGAAAGACAACACATCAACGCCATACGTAATTATTTTGATGGGGATGGTGTCCCTAAAACAGCTACTTTTCAAGTAGGTGGTAAGCAGTTATTGATGCCATTATACATCCTTGCCGATCATTCATCAATCGGGCTTGACGAATTAGATGTGGAATTCGAAGCCCGGTTGTTGTTTGGCGATGACGAGAAGAAGGTGTCTAACATTAAAAAGTCGTTGTTGGGAATATTCAAGAAGGAAGATCATGAACATAATGTGAAATCCATTGAGGTGGACTCTGGAAAAACATCCGAAGGTTCTGGAATGGCAAAAATTAAAGTAAAATTCAAGGCGGATCAGAAGCCAGAAGCGGTGTCTCGAATCATTGATGCATATATTCAACGATTGGATGATCCCTCAAGTGTATAAATAGTCGTACACATTCAATCCCTACGTCCATGTCATCTAAAATTAAATATCTACTCGCAGCATCCGTCGCCGTTTGGTTGGTGTTTATGTATGCTGATAGTGGCAGTAAAGATAAAATGGATGTATATATTCAACAATATAAGCAATTTCAAGCACAAGCTGATTCTGCGGTGAAGTTTGCAGACAGTTTAAAAACACAAATCATCATTGAAGAAACCGAAGCCCAGCTTGCACAAGAAAAAGCCAATGACTATGCTGAAGATGTAAAA
>Ga0181348_1000618_pt1 | contig 15538 bp, 16 predicted proteins | sample Su13VDMM110DN_FD_130092 | JGI IMG/M metagenome (GOLD analysis project Ga0181348, IMG submission 130092) | Freshwater viral communities from Lake Michigan, USA - Su13.VD.MM110.D.N | ecosystem: Environmental > Aquatic > Freshwater > Lake | place: USA: Michigan | collected 2013-07-16
TGCTACTACTAATACTAATGGTCCTAGTTTTGCCCAATGGGGCAAAAAACTGTATATTGGTACTGGTGCTACTGGTTCTGGTGGTTATGTGTGGGAAACTGGTGATACGTATGCTACAGCATTGACAGCGAGTGGTTCTGCACCTACTGCTTGGCAGACAACCCCAACTAGTCTTGAACGTAAGATGCCTACAGCAGAATTGTTGCATGTTCATGCAAGTAAGTTGTTTGCCGCTAATGTTGATATTGCTGGCACAAAGTATCCTAATAGAATTTATTGGTCTTTGGAGAACTCTCCTGAGAATTGGGATGAGGATGATTATATTGAAATTAATGGTGGCGGTAATGGGATTACCGCTTTGGCTGTTGTTGCTGGTCAGTTAATCATTTTTAAACCTAATAGTGTGTATGCTTTGTTTGGTTATGATTCTACAAATTTTCAGGTTGTTGAAGTGTCACCTAGTTTGGGTGTTGATTCTTTCTACAATGTTGCTGTTACAGACAAGGGTGTGTATTTTAATTCGTATCCTGAAGGTGTGTTTTATTATAATGGTTCTACTATTGTTGATGTGTTCAAAAATTTGCGTCCTATTATAGATTTGGGTTTTGTTGATTCTTTGGGTTCGGATAAGTTTCGTTTAAGTTGGGTTGGTCAAAGGTTGTGGGTTTCTGCACCTTATTCGGAATCTGGTTCTGTGGCTCATCCTACAGTAAATTTTGTTTATGACCCTACGGTTGGTGCTGATGGTGCTTGGATGCGGTTTGTTAGTTCTGATAGCAAAGGTTTGTTTGCTGGCTGTAATTGGCGTGATGATGCTGGTACTGAGTACCGTTTCTTGTGTCACCCAACCCTAGCAAGGGTGTTGCAGGTGGATATGTATAGTCAAGAGTTGGATAATATTGCTACGGTTGAAAATTCTTTTGTTAGTTATTATCGTACAAAATGGTTTGATGCTGGTTCATATAGTCAAAAAAAGATGTTTCGGCGTCCTGAGTTTGTTATCAAACAAAGTAGTGCTACACAAACTATTGGTGTAAAAGTTTATCACGATTTTGATGAAGCGGACGGTAATGAACGTAGAACTTTTGATTTAACACAAACACCTGATGCGGGTGGTTTAATTTGGGGTACAGACGTTTGGGGTGTTTTATGGTCCAGTGGTGAAGTTAGTTCTTTGCTTATTACTGGAAACAATTTAGGTTTAGCACAAACAGTACAACTTGAATTTACTGGTCCTTTGGGACAAACATGGGGACTTAACAGTATTGGATACAAATATCAAACTAGACAGATTAAAGGATAACAATGAGTACACTTAGTATTCCAAATAGTTTCGTAAACGGAACAGCGGCTATAGCAACGGAAGTTAATGCAAACTTTACGGCTGTTAAAACGTTTGCTGAAGCACTTGCTGCTGGAACAAACATTGACGCTGGTGCTATTACTGCTGGTTTGTTGGCGGCTACTGCTGTTACTGCTGGCGTATATACGTCAGCAAACATTACGGTTGATTCTGCTGGACGTATCACTCTTGCTGCCAGCGGACATGACAGCGACCAAGTTGTGTTAAGTTCACAGGTGTTCGGCTAATGGCTTTAACCATTTCGTCTTTGTCTCTGCTAACAACGGCAGATAAAAATGTTTTACAAAACATTTTTGTATCCGTACAAATAGAGTTGGAACGTATGCAAAAAGAAATAGATTTATTAAAGACTAAGAAACTAGGATAACATTATGGCATTGACAGACGCATATTCTGGCGACTTTGGGATGGCTGAAGCAACTGCACGTAAACGTCGCAGTCAATACAGTATAGCAAATCGGCAGGCTGCTTTCCTTGGGCAGCAACGTGGTACACGTAGTATTGCAGATTTGACACGTAAACTCACTGAAGGTTTCCGCCCTAAGATGGCTAGTTATGGTCAGCGTGGTTTGGCTAGCGGTAATGTGGCTAGCGGTATTCAACGTCAAGGTTTGGAACGTTATGCGGCAGATATGCAACGTGCTGTTGGTGATGAAACACAAACATTACAAGATGAACAAAACACTATCGCTATGAATGAAGCGAATAGTCAGGCAGATTTGGAAGATTATTTAGCACAGTTGCGTTTACAGAAACAACAAAACATTATAAGTTCTGCTACTGCTTTAAAACAGTACGCAGCCTATTAGGAGAATATTATGGCGTTTACATTTGTTAATGGTCAATGGTCTGTGGTGCCAAGTACAACACCTAAGCCTGTGCCTACGGGTACTGGTGGTGCGCCGACAACACAGAAACCGCAACCTAAACCAACACCAGTAATACCTAATGTTCCAAAACCTGTGGCAGCAAAACCATTAACTGATGCAGAAATAGCCAAAAAAGTTGCTGCTATTAACGACCAAGCAAAAAATTATTTTGAAACCAATGGTGAACAACCAAGTGCGGCGTGGTGGACTGCGCAAACGGCAGGAATTGATGCCAGCATTAACGCTGGTGTGGCTGCAGCACGTACTGCCGCAGACGAAGCAGCGGCAAAGTTGGTACGAGATTATAATGATAAAAATATTGCAGCCGAAAATCTTCGTGAAGATAAATATCGTGCAGCACAACTTGCTTTAAGTCAAGCAGCGGCAGGTAGTGCCGCAGCAAGGTTTGCTCAAACACGTATAGATGAAATAAACAAAGAAAAACGTGACACAAAATTTAAATTGGAACAAGAGTTTCGTCAAAACCAGTTTCAAATAGATTCGGAAAACCGCCAAAATATTGCAAAAATTGAAGCAGAAAACCGTCAAAATGCTTTAGCAGAAATTGCTAGGATTCGTGGAATTGAAGGCGGCGAAGCCGCCGCTAAAGTTTTGGAAAGTGCTATTGGTACAAATACGTTTGCTGCTTTAGCCCGAATCAAAAAACTTTATGACCCTATGGGGCAAGCGGCTGAAGATGATTTTGCTACACAAATAGATTTGTTGTCCAAAAATCTTGCTAAAGCACGTGGTAATGTTGCTAGTGCTGGGACAGAATTTTTGGAAACGTTTGCTGATAGTGTGGCGTATAAAGATGTTCCGTTTAGTACTTTTAATGCGCCAACAAATCCTTTGTTGGCATCATTGAAAGCGCAAGGTGCTGGAACTGGTGAAGTGGATGCTATTAGCGCATTAGCGCAAGCAACCGCTGGCAGTACTAGTGATTTGGCTAAGTGGGCTGCAGGTCAGTTGAATGTTGGGCAACAAAACTTTGATTCGGCAGTTAAGAACGCTAGTCGGGGTGCAACACAGTCAGCCTTGCAGGGGTTGGCTGGTCGTGAACCTGAAATTGGTGCTGGTATGAAATCGGAGTTAAATAAGCGTTTGGGCGATATTGCTATGCAGCGTGCTGGTGCTGAAGAAAATGTTTATGCTAGAGAACAGGAAGCACAGGATAGGGCTACTGCTATGCGTGCGCAAACGTTGGCACAATATGGGACAAAACCACCTGCAGTATCTGTAGCACCTGTAGTATCTGTAGCACCGTCAGGGCGTCCAATTGACGCTGATTACGCATCTAAGGAAGCAGCATATAATCGTCCCGCACAGACAAACGAAGAAATTGCAGCATTAAAAGCAAAACAAGAAGCCGAAATAGCAAAGAAAAAGGCTGCGGAAGAAGCCGCTGCTAAAGCGGCAGGAATTGCGTCACGTGAACAGGTTAGAGGTTATTAGGGTACAAGTATTATATAGTTAGAAAGTAGACACAATTTTATTATGGTTATTAAACGTTCGCCTTTTGTAAAAAAGCAGTCCATTGATTATGGATATGGGGTAGACTCCGACGGTAATACCACATATACTGACGCTAATGGTGTTACTACTATTGTTAATAAAACCACTAAGGGTGATGGTAAAAGCACTTTAGGGCAGGAACAAAACAAACTTACTAAAGCCGTAGCCAAAGCCGCAAAGTTGTCTAAGTTGTTGCCTATGGGCAACAGTGCTGGTATTGTTGATAGTTTGAAAGATTTAGCAAAGACAGGAAGAACACCCAAGAGTGTTGGCGGTGGTGTTCTTAGAGGTTTAGGTAGTACTCTTACTTATGCTGCTGGTGAAGGTGTTATGGATGTTATAAAGTCTGACCCTTTAGAACCTGTAAGACGTACCGCACTTAGCGGTGCGTTAGAACTTCAAGAAGGTATAGTAACTGGTGTGCGTGCTGTTACTGGTGGTGACATTCAAAATGACCGTGTTACTGTTGATGGTAAAACTAGAAATATTGATGCAAGTTGGCAGGATTTTGTTGCTAACGCTAAAGACCCTAAATATAATTATGCAAAAGAAACGGGTTATACAGGCAAGAAGGCTGCTGTAGTAAACTTTGTTGCTAATACTGTTGTGGACCCGCTTACGTATGTGACGTTGCCTGCTAGTCAGGCTTCTAAGGCAGCAAAAATTGCTTTGTCTGTTAAGATGGGTTTGCTTACAAAAAAATATCCTGAGTTGTTGCCTGTTATGGATGATATTGCACGTTATGGTGCGCCTGCTATTCCTGCACATATTCGTAAAGCGGAAAACATTTTTGTTGGTATAAAGTATATGGGGTTTGAAGTTCCAAACACTAGTGCTATGGCTCAAGCGTGGCGTTATAGTTTTGGTGACGCTGGACAAAGAGTTGGCGATTTTTTGTACCGTCATCCTAGTACCCTTAAACTATCATCAGGGTTTACTAGGGGTAGTATTAAGAAGTTATCTGAACAGGGTATTGGTCGTGGTTTGGTTACTGGTACGGAATGGATGGAAAAATATTTAGGTGGGTTGGGTGTATATAGTGCATCTAATTATGGTCGTGGTGCAAAAGGTATGTATGCGGCTACACATTTGGGTAAAGGTCAAGAAATATTGCAGAAAGCCAACGAAATTCCTGATGAAAGACTTGATGAAGTTTCTAAAATTATTGAAAGACGGTCATCTGGTGCTACGTCTAGTGATGAAACTGTTCAGGCTGTTGCTGATGGTTTCAGGGTGTGGGATGATGAGGCTTATGCGGAAGTAGATGCAGCACGACAGGTGTTTGGTAAAAAATGGGGTGTTGTTGTAAACAAGTTGGGTTGGGTTGAGGACCATCTTTTTCACACTATGACTGATGATGCTAGAACGTGGATGCGCACCAAAGGTGCTGCTAGTGGATGGTTTGATAATTTTCAATATAATGCTTGGGACATAGAGGCTGGTAACGGTATTAGTTCTTTTCGTCGGTTAAAAGATGCTTATGTTGATGACAAGGGTGTGTTGGTGGCAGAAAAGTTTTTAGGTGAAGATGTTATAAAAGGTGATATTGCATCTATTAACGAAATTTCTAATAGAATTATTGGTATGGATTGGTTTAAAAAAGATATTCGTAGCATTATGGAATCCAGTGTTCAATCTTATGCTAGAATGATGGAACGTGTCGCATTTTATGACCGTATGATGGACTTTGGTCCAACGGTGGCTAAGGGATTAGTTAAATATGTTATCCCTGATGAAGCATTAGTTGGTAGCATTGATATTGGAATTGCTGGCTTAATGAAAGCGGAAGCAAAGTTGCTTGGACGTATTAAACGTGGTATTCCCACATTGGCTGCTAGCCGTGAAGGTGTCGGTGCCGAATTACAGACGGCTAGTGAGTTGGCTGTCAATGTTTTGGCAGGTAAAATGAGTCGTAAAGTTGCTGTAGATGACGAAATTTCTACGGTTATTAGAGAAATAGATATGGTTGTAGAACAGTTACGTGTGGCTGGCGAACTGGCTGCAACAAAAACGGCTGATGGTCGTGGCGAATTTAATGATGTGTGGAGTAGTTTAATTCGTGAAACTGAACAGTTTCGTGAAAGTTTGGTAAACGGTACTAGCGAAAGATTTATAACTCTTAAAGAGTTACGTAGAGAGTATCTAACATTATATCCAACTAGTAATGATATGCAAGGTAAAAGTGCTGAATGGTTGGCTGAACGTATTGTTCGTGCTACTGGTGGTGCTGACGCTATTGATGCCCGTGAAGCGGCACGTGTGCAAACGCAACAATTTTTGCAACAGCAACGTGATGCTATGCCTGCCGCAGATGTTGATACTATTAGGTTGATTGATGACCAAATTCGTGCTAATGATGTTGAGTTGGAAGCCATACGCCGTTTGAATGATGTAAAAAAATCTGCTGATTATGCTGGTGATGGTTTAATTTATGGTTTCGTACCTGACACTGGTGCGGGTGCGGCTGGTGCCGAACCTGCACCGTTTCAGTTATTTACTACCAAACCTATTGATAACGAGTTTGGTACTTTTGCGCAAATGGATGACGCTGTTGCTGGTCATGCTATACCGTCAGAAGATTTGTTGGATTTGCGTAAACCTGAAACGTTTATGCAAATGCTTAACCCAGAATATTGGGCGGATGACCTTAACAGGGCTTGGAATGAAGTTGGTTTAGGCGCATATTTGGATGAAGCAGATGTGGCAAAAATGATTGAAAACAAAGGCGTTTTAGACCCACAGTTTATTAATGTTTATCCCGAAAAAGCGGAACTGTTGTCAGGTTTGTATGATATGCACATCAGAGTTAAGAACAGTGTAAATGCTGGCGACGTTGAAAATATTGATACTGGTGAATTGGCACAGTTTTTTAATTGGTTTGCAGATATGCAACAACGTATTGCTTATAGTATTAGCCCAGATAATTCTGATATTGTTGGCTCAACTGTTACTCAATGGTGGTACAAAAATTTGGTTGATTCTAGTAAAGAATATGGTTTTAAAGGTGCGTTAATTCCTGCAACAAATATTTTTGGCGACAACTTTACTATGGGCGGTGAGTGGGCTGTTTTAATGCCTGCTGACGCTAAGGTTATGACTGTTGGTGGTCAGATTACTGACCCTTGGCAGTTAGTTAAAGATAATGATTTTATAAAGAACTCTTTAGATGACGTTATGGAATCTGCACATCTGTCTGCGCTGGATAAAACTGATTTGTTGCGTCAGGCTGGTGTTGATATTAAAAGAACTCTTAAAGAACAAACCATTTATGACAAAGCAATTGCTGAACAATCTGTTCAGCAATCTGAAACTAAAGCGTTAGAAGCGTTACGTAATGCCGATAACGTTGTAGTTAATGGCGTTGAAGTGCCACGTAAAGAAGTTGTTGCTAAAATTGCTGAGGCTGATGAGTTTTTGCAAACAGGTTATAACAACATAGACAGAGAAATCAAACAAGAAATTGAAGCACAGTTTGGTGTTGAAGAACTTCAGAACACACAACGGTTACTTTATGATGAACGTTTACCTATGTTGTTGGATGAAGCAACTGTACTAAAAAATTGGTCTGATGGCACGGCGGCTGGTTTAACACAAGAAATTATGGATATGATTTTGTTGATTCAAAGAAAACCTATTAAGGGTTCTACTGGTGCAAGTAATGCTGCTTGGGTTAATCAGGTTGAGCAGGTTATGAAAACTAGTTTGTTGATTGATGACCCAAATGTTAAAGCAGCGTATGACCGTGTAACAACTTTATTACACGCTGACGAAGTGGCTTTGTCTAAAGTGTCTGAAGAAATTAATCAAAACATTATTTGGTCTAATATGGCTAAGGCTGGTATTATGGGTGGCAAGGTTATGAACACTGCCGCCGAAAAAGGTTGGAAAGAAATTGAAGGTTTAGGAATACAGATGCCTAGAGAAGTTCTTGAAGTTTGGGGTCCAAACATAAAGAAACTAGAAAACGCTGCGGAATGGTCAAAGTATACACGTGCTTTAGATGCGGTAAACGCATATTGGAAACGTTATGTTACAGCCAGTGTTGGTTTTATTACTCGTAACGGTTTTTCTGCAACGTTTATGAATTATGCTGATGGTGTAACCAATTCGGCAACTTTGACAGGTCTTAAGTGGGCTGGATATCAGGTGGAATCTATTAGGGGTGTTAAGTCTGGCAAAAACTTTTCTAACTGGATTGACAGGGCTGGTTTAACAGACCCAGCAGAAATTGCTAAAGCAGAATGGTCTACCAGAGTTGTTATGGCTACTGGTCATGGTGTGACAGACGATTTTGCTATTCCTGTTGGTAAGCGTGCAAGATATGTTACCGATAACAGGTATCTCAGATTTTATAGCAGAAAAAATATGGCTGTTGAACGTGCGGTGCGTTTACCTATGGCTATAGATTCGTTTGAGAAGGGTTTAACTTTTGATGAGGCTGTGGCACGTATTAATCGTATTCATTTTGATTATAGCGATTTATCTAAAATGGACCAGCGTATGAAACGTGTTGTTCCGTTTTGGATTTGGACGTCCCGCAACGTTCCGTTGCAGTTTACACAAATTGCTACCCGACCTAAAGCATATTATGAATATGAACGGCTTAAAAAAGAATTTCCTGTCAATCCAGATTTGATTGTCCCTAAATGGATTCAGGACCGTGACCCTTGGGGAATTGGTCAGAACATGTTATTGACCCCTGATTTGCCGCAGGTTCGTTTGATGCAGCAGTTAAAATCTGTTGCTACCCCTATGGGTATTGTAGGTATGGCAACACCGATTGTAAAAACTCCTTTGGAGTTAATGGCAGGCAAACAATTGGGTATTGATGTTGGTACTTTTGAACAGTCTGGCGACCAGCAAACAGGTGTTGTAGAGAAACCTATTGCAAAGTTTATGGAATGGGCTTTTGGTAACAAACTTGTTAGTTATGACAAAGAAGGAAATTTAATGATGGACCCACGTGTTGCCCACGTTATTGAACAGGCTTTCCCACCTATGGCACAAATCAATAGACTTACTGGTGGTTTTACTGGCGGCAAAGATACTCTTAATGAACGTATGAAATCTAGTTGGTATAACTGGTTTGGTATACCGTTGCGTGAAGTTAAAGAATCACAAATGCGGTCAGAAGTTATTCGTAGACGTTATGTTGCTGGAGATGTTACAGAAGATATTCAAGACCAGTTAGATAAACTTAAAGGCAAAAAACCTTAGTTTTTGTATTCGTTTAATGCTTGTGTTAGTTCTGCAATCATTTTAGAATATTCGTACCAACATTTCTGTTTCGCTTCAAGGTTCCCTTGAATCGCCAACAAATATAATTCTACTAGTTCTTTGGCAGCAAGGACAGAGATGACAAACTCTACGGCGAAACCTTCTTTGTTGTCTGCCATTATGCTGGTAAATCTGGAATCTATGTCGTTGATGTCGTCAGGTTGAAATAGGTACATCAGTTCGTTTAAATCTTCGGGGTCGTATTCGTGTTCGTCACCCATAACCTATTCGCCTTTTAACGGTAATGTGAACGAATCTTCTGCCAACATTATAGATATCATAGAGTAACCTACAATGTCTAGGTATGAATCTACTAGGGATTCGTTGTTTGGTGTTGGTCGTTTGCTCAGGTTGTCTATGCGAGCAATTTTGTCGCAGATACGGATTGCTACCCCAATGGTACCGAAGTTGGTTATGTTGTTGTGTCCGTAATCATATTGTTTACGGCATAACAGTTGTACCATTTCGTTGTGGTCGTATGGTGCATGGTTATCTAGTAACCATTGTAATGCTTGTACTCCTGCACGTTCTAGTACCATTGTTGCTAGTTCTATGTCAGAGTTGTTGGTGTTACCGTTTTGTAGACTGGTAATCCATTTACTGATATATGATTCTATGGGTTTGAACATGTTCGGGTCTGGTAGGGTTGTGGATGCTTCTGTTCTAAGTTTTTTTAAAGCGTTATCAGCCGCTTTGTTAAATGTGTTAAACGTTTTTTTCATTTGTGTCTCCTGTTATACCATATTTTTTGTTTAATATTTCCATGATTGCTGGATTTTGTTTTAATAATATTTCTAGTTTGTTTACTGCGCTACGGGTTTTACGCCATGCGTGCGATTTAGCGGATATACCAACCGCTTTCGCTGCCTGTTGAAAAGTTTTTCTTTCATAGTATATCAAGTATATCATCTGCTGGTCAGTCGCATCCATAGATGCGACAGTCTCGGCAATAGCGTCCAACAACACAATGTCGTCATCAAAGTCATGTACTGCTTCATACGGTTGCATAAGCCATTCAATTTCATCTGAACGATAATATCTCTGTTTAGATGGTATATTATTTGGAATCATACTTTTCGTTTATCATCATGTCCATAACATCTTCGGGCTGTAACAAATATCCCATAGATGGATTACCACTACGAAAAGCAAACTTGTGGTACAGTTCAGGGTTGAAACGTGCTTTGTTTGCTTTCAGGTACCGTTTCATACGTGGCACAGACACCATAACAAACGCACCATCTAAAGCATATATGTAGCACCACCATTCTGCTTTTGTCACAGCCAAACCTGATGGTTGCCATACTGGCTGATTGTTGTCGTCCATGCGTCTGCGTGGATTTTGTATCATTTCAACAACCATGCGACCATTTCTGTAGCGGTCAGTTTTTACTTCAAATGAACCTGAACCTATTTTTGTTAAAAATTCTGTAACAAGTTTTTCACCTTTATGACCAAAGTTTAAGTCAGTTTGCCAGTCGTGGGGCATAGCCCCAATGTCGTAGTCAGATTTTTTGTTCATTCTTTTGACCCCACAATCATTACAACTTGTTTGTCATCTTTCCATGCTACACCGTTTAACCCATCCATTAATAATTTTATGTAGTTATCTAGGTCGCCACGCAATTTAGTTTTTGACGTAAAGTGTTCTGCGGCTGACTGTACTGTTACGGCAATACCTTCTTTGGTAAACGTACACACCAACGTCAAGTCGCCTTCCATTAGTTTACCTGTCCATGCTGTACGTATAATTTCTTCAGCCTGTATGGTTGTTGCAGGCGTGTAAACACGCCCATAACGTGTCATACGTGGACGTCCCTTTGGTATAGGTTTCATTTTAATAACTTGGCTATGTTTCATGTTTTCCTTGTTTGTATAAAGGTGTGAAACGGCGCACCTGAACCGCCATCAAATTTTGCGCTAATAGACAACGACTTTAACAATAAACGTTTCGCTACAGTGCTGGCAACCTTGCGGTTGCCGACGTGCATTTGCATAGCACCTAAACCATAATGTGCGCCAGAACCAATAGCATACAAACCATTGACATCCATTTCCGTGCTATAATCGGAATCAATCTGATATACAACACCGTTTGCACACACTAATGCTTCCACTGATGCTTCGGCTGGGTTGGATTCGTACTGTGGTAAACCCAAACCGTTATGTTCCAAACATTCACGGTATGCTGGTATAAATTGTGTGACCATAAACTTTGTTAGTTTGTTGCCCGATAGTTTTGGCAGCGGGGGTGCTATAAAGATGTGTTGTATTATGTTTGCGCCCCGTGTGTCGCCTGCTAAACCTATAAAGTATTTGCCAACAGCAACAACTTTGGGTTGAGTCATTTTCCCTACACGCCCATAGTCGTCACCCCATTGTGAATCTGAACCTATGGCACAGAAATCGTCCCCTTGTATGGCTAAGATTGTTGTCATGAGTGTACCCGTATAACTAGTTTGTCTAGTTCCATGTCGCCGTTGGTGCGCAAATGGTATTTGCCCCACCGCTTGTCAGCGGTCTTAAGAATAATTTTTGTTTGAGATGGATTCAAACCTGTTTTAGCACACTCGTAACCAAGTTTAGCCAACGTAGATGAACGGTCTTTGCTGGGCAAAGGACCGTCACGCCATATAACTTTACCTAGCGGAGACAGAACTTGCATGGCTTCATCTAGGGTTGCATCATATTCTATGGGGGCTGGAACATTTTTGGGTGCGGGTGGTTTATAATGATTTGCTAAGTGTTTGATGGTGGCGGTGGGGGTTCTGGTGGACATGGCGGTTCTGGTGAACTCGGCTAACGGTATAACTGTGTTATCGGTTCCGATAACACGTTGATTGACCACATCTAGGTCGGCACTGTTGGGGTATGGTATGCGAACATAGTTGCCGTATTGATTAGTTTTTAGTTCTATTTGTTTTGGGTTTACTTCTTTGGCTGGTAGGTTTGCAACTTGATGTGCAGCCAATAACATGTTACGCATATCTTCTGCTGGTACTGGCTGTTCTGCAAATACCCACACATGGTAACCTTTGGACCGTGACCGTTCCACCCATGAAGTTACACCTGCTGCAAGCAGCGAGTCATGTAACTTTATGGCACTGTCAAACGATTCTGCGTCACCCAAGTCAAAGTCTGAACAGCCCCACACAACTGTGGGTACGGAACCTATGGGAACTATAGGATATACACCAATAAGTTCTGTACCGACTAGGTGTGCTATGAAGCGTTCCCGTGTTAGTGGTGCTTTGACACAGCCCCCGCTGTCACTGCCGTAAACGTCACCACGTCCACGAAACAACGTTATATATTCTGTAATTGTTTGCTCAGTTATCATATCCCCCCTACCAATCTGCTAGAACGTCTGCGAAAGTAGACGTTGGTTCTATGGTTGTTTCACTATACGGACTGCTTTCATCCATTCGGTATGGTAGCACACCGTTCTCCAACCGTTTTAATCTACCCGTACCTGATTCAATTAGATAATCCATATCGTCTAGCAGGTGTCCTGCTGGACGTTTACATTTAACTAGGTTTAACGTTAATGTATCCATGTGGATACGTAAATCGTATTGCAATTCTTCTATCTTGGACATAATGCGTTCCGTGTTGGTTGCTTTATCTAATTTTTCTTGTAGGTCACGGATGTGTCCTTCTATTTCAAATCGTTTACGGCGTACACCAACTATGTGTGTTGCTTGTTGTTCGCCACCATAAGCACCTGAACTGATAGTCATTTGTTTGCCAACTGCACCTGCGGTACGGCTGGATTGATGTAATACAATTAACGGTATATTATGGCGTTTACCAAACGCTTTAACCGAGTTTGCTTTAGATGGAACATCTTCTCCACCGCCTGTAATCAAATCCAAATAGTCTACTACGATTAGTTGTGGGTCGCCTATAACGTCCACAATTTCTGCTAATGCACGTTCCATATCTATGAGTGAAACTGTTTGGTCAAACACTGCTAGGTTTGGAAAGTGTTGTAAGGCTGTGTTGCGTAACAGGTTTATGGATTCCATATCGTTGGATGCGATACGTTGTTCTAATATGTTTGCGTCTATACCGTGTGTGACACAAGCCAACTTGATTAATGTTAGTGTGCGTGGTTCGTCAGGACAAAAGTAGATTACACGTTTGTCATGGTTGGCAAGCAGAATTTGTAGTAATGCTAAAGTTTTTCCGCTATGGGTGTAGCCGTTTATTAAACACATTTCTGATGGTGCTATGCCACGCATTTCTGCGTCTATTTCTTCAAACCCTAGATAGATTCGTTCGTTTGGGCTTTGCGCCCAATGAACATAATCATCTGCGGCTTTTGCTAACGGACTATAATATGCAAATGTTTGCGTAGACAAGTTAGGCGGGGAGATTATCTCTCCCCGCCCCAACTTAGCCCAACGCCCTTCATAATCGGGCGTTGTCATGAATTACCGTCTGGCTTTCGGTTCCCAGAACGCTTCGGTACCTGTTGTGGACTTGAACCAAGGACGTTTAGCATTGACTGCTAGACCATCACGGTTGTCCCAAACTTCGGTAACACCTTTCTTTGCACATTCACCATTCAGCCATGCGGGAATTGGTCCATGTTGCGTACCTTTGATACGAACTTGACCGCCTTGTGCTGGTTGGAATGACGGGGTAGTTGCTACTACTTGACTATTTGGAAACGCATCCACAATGAATTGCTCTGTTGCCATTGGTGATGCTGTCATACCCATTTTTTCAAACAACGCTTCTACCGTTGCGTCAAAAGCAAGACACCAATTGCCGATATTCAATAGAACATCATCTGTTTTAGGTGTAATGTCGGCAGCAATTTTTCCTGCTACCTGCATGATGATTGTTTGGTCTTTGTTTACTGGAATAACTTTCTCCTATCGTTGTTGTTGTTGTTTATTCGTATACATTATTGTACCATACCATAGTTTAACCGTTATTGCAACCGTATGCGCCTTTGCAGATACTCCAAAAACCACACCACTCAGGCGAACATAACGCACTTTCATCATTCGTTATCCATTGATTGTCTAAGCCAGTGCGTAAAGCGGTGCTAACAGCACCACGCACTTGATGTTTCAACCAATTCCAATGATTCACGTCACGCATAATAGGAACAATCTGCGACTTAGGTTCCAACTGCCGTATCATTATACCATAATTAAACGTCGGTTGTTGTTCAGATTGTTCTAACATATGCGCAGCATATGTGTAAACAGTTGGCTGAATAGCAGATTTCTGTTTACTTTTCTGATTGTATGCACGTTTCGCAGTTTTCCAATCCCAAACATTATTATTAGAATCCATATAATCCATAGTTCCCTCTAACCATACCGCATAACCGTTTACATCTACGTTTAGCGGAACCTTAAACGGTAATTCGGTTTGACCACCCAAACTTACTACTGGCAGAATGTTGTTATAGAACGCTAACGACATAGATTCCAAGTATTGTGGTATTTCTTCTTGTATAATGTTAGTAATTTTGTAGTCAGATGATGTCAATGCTTCATAGTCGTTTGCCACAACTTCTAACATATCAGCAAACTCTGTAGTACGACCTGATAACACTGCTTCAATACCTGTGTGAACTGATGTTCCTATAATTGTAGCATCAGAACCTGAACGAAATTCGGGTCTGGTAACACCGAGTCTTGCCCGTTCGGGACATATTGCTAAATCACCAAGCCATGACTGTCTAACGTAAACAATTTTATTTAATGTATCCACCCGCATCATTTTCTCCTTTTAGATAATAGAGTCATTAGATATCATATAATAGATTAACCTGGAAGGTTAATTTATTATATAGATATCATTATATACCTATTAGAATAAGCAGTATTACAGCATAGACAATAATAGAGAATAGCACAAAATTTCTCATACTTCGTTCTCTCTTTCTAGTTTAGCCCATACTAGTTTTGCTTTTTCTGACGGGTCGTTCTTGATATCATCAAGAACCTTACGTCTATGTTCAGCAATTCTACGGTTTGTTTCTTCTGTTGTTTCAACTTTTCTCATATTCAAGTATACCTTTCTGTTGTTTTACTTTTTCTTCTCTGCTAACACGGAACAGTCGTTTCCAATATGTCATAGTTGTTTTACCTGTCTGGAACATTCTGGATATACTAGCATAGTTTGGTTTTTCTGTTTCTATCATAACTTTACTGAAACGAGTAAACTCATCTTCGGACATAACATGTTTATGTTTGTTCACTGTCACCGCTGTTATGAATTGTTCTAAGGTGATGTCTAGCCGTTTCAATATGTCTATAACGGGCATGTCTGGATACTGGTTGGCGGCAGCCATAACACTGTCACGTATAATCTTCCATCCCGTCAAAGTTGCCCGTAACTTTGATAAATCTAAAGGAATGATATCGTCCACTGTAGGATAAAATACGCCACCATGTTCTGCCCAAATATCGTGAACATAAACCAACGTACTAAGATAATTAATTATGCTATCGTTATCCCATTCGTGACCATTAGTATACTCCAAACA
>Ga0181348_1000619_pt1 | contig 15528 bp, 18 predicted proteins | sample Su13VDMM110DN_FD_130092 | JGI IMG/M metagenome (GOLD analysis project Ga0181348, IMG submission 130092) | Freshwater viral communities from Lake Michigan, USA - Su13.VD.MM110.D.N | ecosystem: Environmental > Aquatic > Freshwater > Lake | place: USA: Michigan | collected 2013-07-16
CAGGAACTCTTGTTCCACCCGGAGCCAGTGACCGCAGCGCACGTGACTGGAAGCTGGATTGTGTGGACATGTTCAAGCGTGGCAAGACCCGTGAAGCAAGAACTCTGCTGTGCCAGAGCTCTGGTCCTGAAGAAGCAGAAGAAATATTCCGCTGGATGTATGACAATCTGGACCTCTGGGGTGATACTCCTGAACGTCAAGATCAAGCCATTGTGATAATTCGTAACGGCCTGGTCAGTCACAACGCTGTGGCTGACGTTGAAATTAATCTAAGTGCTACCCTGATTGAACTGGCAGGAATACAATGAGATATCTCACACTTACCTACTACACCAAACCCAACGGCAAAATTGACGAAGCAATGGCAGTGAGCAAGAACATCAGGACACGGGACCTGCAGACGGCCAGTGTGATCCTGGACTTTAAAAAGCTCCAAGTGGTCAAGTGCAGCATGAACGGTGTGCAGGTTCCCCGAGACTGGGACAGAATTGTGACCTACTATCATCAACACTATGCCGCCACCATTGAGCGACTGTTTGCAGAAAACGGATACGAAATTGTCAAACCAGAAACCCAGCCCAAGGAACTTCATGAACCATCGCCTAATACTAACTGACATCGACGGCGTTTGTCTTGACTGGGAGTACGCATTTGGTGTGTACATGCAGCAGCATGGATTCAGCAAGCAAGAAGGCGGCCAATTCAAATACGATATTGGCAAACGCTACGGCATAGATCAAGAACAAGGTAAAAAACTAATCAAGATCTTCAACGAATCGGCGCACATGGGTTTTTTGCCGCCTTTGCGTGATGCCATGTACTACATTAAAAGATTACACGAAGAACACGGTTATGTGTTTCATGCAATCACCAGCCTGAGCACAGATCAGAATGCATGTGAACTTCGAAAAATGAATCTCAAAAAACTGTTTGGGGAAACTGCGTTTGAAAAATTTATATTCCTAGACACAGGTGCAGACAAAGATGAAGCTCTTGAACCCTACCGCGGATCGGGCATGTGGTGGATTGAAGATAAAATTGTCAATTGTGAAGTGGGTGCAAGTTTAGGCCTGCACCCACTCTTGATGGAACATGGGCATAATCTAGATTACAATAATCCTGCAATACCCAGGGTTAAGAATTGGAAAGAGATTTATTCTATAATTGCTCCTAGTGGGTATACAGTCTCAACACGTCACCAATAATTTTATGACGCTGTACGTCTCTAGTTTCTAGAGCACATACCTCCATGCCTGTTACTGGGTGCGCACGTAATCGAGTACACAGGTCCATCAAGCCATTGTCGCCGTTGCTACGGTCTGCTTGCTCGACATCTCCTGTTATAACGATCTTGCTGTTTTGTCCGATACGGGTCATTAACATCTTGGCCTGGGCAGGAGTTGCGTTTTGCATCTCGTCTGCTATTATCCAACTGTTTTTAAAAGTGCGGCCGCGCATGAATGCCAGAGGCGCTATCTCCACTACTTGATCTTCGATCATGGTTACAATGTCCTGAGGGCGATAAAATTCTCGCATGACATCCAGTAACGGACGGGTCCATGGTTCCATTTTGGCAACTAGATTGCCCGGCAAGAAACCATGTTGTTCTCCTTCAACTCCCACTGCTGGGCGAGTCATCACAATACGATCACATTCTCCTTGTCTAAGTGCTTTCACAGCAGCCACCATGGCCAGATATGTTTTACCTGTACCTGCTGGACCCACAGTGACCACAATATGCGTGGCAGGATCTTGCAGAGCCAATACCAAGCGCTCTTGATTTCGTGTTCGAGGGATCAAGTCTATGCGTCTAGGGACCGCCTTAGGTGCTTGTGAGAAGCTTATGGTGTTTTCTACTGCTTGATTCATACGTTTGTTTTGTGCTTTTTGGGCGCGATTTCTACTCAAAGTTTTGTACTCCTAGTGTGTTGTTCTTGCGAACATCAATATTTACGACCATAAACTGTGCTATATCTGGGTGGTAATTTTTAATATCTGGATCATAAGTATTTGGCTTTGCTCCTGATATTCAAGATACAAGCTATCATGTTCGGTGCCATAAATACTTTCATGGACAAAGAACTCTTTAAGGACCACACGGATTACTGGCAAGTGGCCAACAACATCCGCGACATCTACATGTCAGAAGGTAGTATTACCACGCTGCTGGATTTTGAACGTGTGTTGGACGAAGTTGACCTGTATGCTTTTAAAAATTGGATCATTGGAGAACTGGTAGCAGGCCCTGAAATTTCAAAGTATCGTGTGACCTGCACGTTTATGTGGCCCAAAAATCTCATGCCTGATCCACGTGGAGCACGTAGGCTGCTGCCGTTTGATTGCGAAATAGAGTATCAAACAAAAGAGATCAAGATTCCAGTAAAAATCAACGATCCGTCTGACTATCGCGGAGGCACCATGAAGGCCAAGCTCATGACCAAACAGGTGTGGTTGGTGTCAATCACCATGCCCAAAAGTCTCATGAACGACATTCGCACAGGGTCCATTGAGATGGAAGATCAAGACATCGATCTTGATGAACTAGATCAAGCCTACGAGCAGGATCTAGACAAAGAAGCTGTCCAAAGCGACCAACAGGCACAAGATGCAGAACAATCACTACAACAACCCGTTCAACCCGGCCAAGCCCCTGGTATTTGAAGGTCTTGAATACAAAGACATGGAGGGCCTGATGAAGCCCACAATCTTTGTGGACGAATTTGCGGCCAAGATGGGCGACGACGATGATATCATTGTGGTTTCGTTCTTTGTGCGAGACCTACAAGCAGCCAAGGACCTGATGTCCTGGTTTGAAAAAGGCTATGACTTTGTGCTAGACGCTGATCGCAGCCCTGGAGAAATTAAACCTGGACGATACCTGGTGTATGTGGAACTGCGTCGTAGAAGCACAGCACCACTCAACATCAACACACTGCTGGATGATCTTGCAAATCTGACAGAATTTGACACTGCAGACTGGCGCATGAGTTACAAAGGCAACGAGACTGACTGGAGCGAAGAAGCATTTGCTGAACAAGTTCCGCTCACACCCAATGCATATCGCAAGCGTTATGAAGGCGACCTGAACGAAATGCGTGTGGCAGCAGGTATTGCTCCACGCCGTATACACGAACCTAGTGACGATGTGCGAGCACTACAAAGCATGGCAGGGCTAAGATGAGAGCACGTGATTTCTTAACTGAAAGTGATGAAGCCAAGAGTGTTACCATCAACATTCCCATCACTATCACTATTCCCGCAGGCGGAGGTATGCCTTCTGTGGGCACTATTGCAGCACCTGCGGGCAAAGACTTGCCGGATGACCCTGTGTATGTGAGTCCGTTGCAGCAAGAACTTGAACTGCTAAAACAGCAAGGCGGCAAAAAAAGCAGGATCATCAATCAAATTGTGCGAGATGACGGAGCTGACAGTAAGCTGGCTGACAGCAAAGACTATTTTGATTTGTCTGAAGACTATGACGAATTACAAGGGCAATTTGATCAACTGATAGAGCACAAACAAGTCGACGAGCAGGAATAATCACGCTCATGGCACTGTACAAAATATCGTCAAGCCGAGTAAACAACATTGAGGCTGACCAATACGCAGGGTCCGTGGTTGAACAAGGCCTTATTTGGTATGATCCCAACACCGGTGCCTTGCGTCTTTACAACGGTGAACCTGGCGGTCAACTGATTGGTGGCGGTGGTGGCACACCTGGTGGTGCTAACACACAGGTGCAGTTCAACAACAACGGCACATTTGGTGGATCAGCCAACCTGACATTTAACTCAGCAACAGGCGCTGTGGGCACAACATCAGTTTTGGCTACTGGAAATATCAGTGCCCAGTTTTTTGTTGGTAATGGTAGTTTACTAACTGGCATTGCTGCCAGTTTGCCTGCACAACCCGGTAATGCAGGAAAATATCTGTCTACAAATGGCACTGTGCCTAGTTGGCAAACTGTGGCCGGGGTGTTTGGATTGACCATTGACGGCGGCAACGCTGTGGTGGCCAGCACAGATTTTGTAATAGACGCAGGAGGTGCTTGATGTCAGGTACTGCAGGCGCAACAATAAAATTACGTAGAGCTACAGCAGCCGCCTGGACAGCAGCCAATCCTGTGTTGGCCATGGCCGAGCCTGGACTTGAAACTGACACCAACAGTATCAAATACGGCAACGGAGTCACTGCCTGGAACAGCTTGCCTTATGCTGGTATACCATTGAACGCAGTCTCCGAAAGCATTGTTCCTGCACAAAACGAAACAGTAGATCTGGGCGCCAATGCACAGAGATTTAGTGAACTGTATTTGTCAGGTAATTCCATCTATCTAGGCAATGTGGTGTTGTCAGCGTCGGGTAATACGTTTCTAGTCAATGGTAATGCCTTGCCCGATCTTGGCGGAGTAATGGCAAATCGTGGCGCAGACAGCAACAACTGGAACACAATTACCACTATGGGCACTTACTATGTGGAAAGAGCCAGCTGGGCAGGCACCACAGGCACGCCCCTGGACAGTCAGATTTTTGTGGGCACATTGACAGTGATGGCAGCATCCTCTGACGGCGACACTGCTGTTACACAGGTTTTTTATCCTGGAACCACCAACAGCGACCCTGTGGTGCAGTTTACTCGCAGCAACTTTAACAACACCTGGACTGCATGGTACAGCATGCTGAATCAAGAACAAATTGTCAGCGGCGGCCTTTTTTAAAAGCACTATAAATACAACAACTTCCAAAAGGTAAAAATACATGGCAAACACCATATTAATCAAACGTTCGAGCACAGCCAATGCGATACCAGCAGCAGGCAACATAGCTCAGGGCGAACTGGCCATCAATTTATTAGACGGCAATTTGTTCTACAAAAACAGCAGTAATCAGGTCACTGTAATTGCCAGTAACAAATTTTTGACTGTGAGTGGCCAAGTCAGTGCTGGTGGCAATGTGGTTGGCGCAAACATTGTCACAGCAGGTGTGGTCAGTGCCACAGGCAACGTATCAGGCAACTTCTTCCTGGGCAACGGTGCACTGCTGACTGGTATTGATGCTGCAAGTATTCAGAATGGTAATAGTAATGTACGAGTAGTCAGCTCGGGCGGCAACGTTACTATCAGTGTTGGCGGCACATCAAATGTGGCAGTGTTTGCCACCACAGGACTAGTAGTCACTGGCAATGTAGACGGCAGCAACATCAATGGCAATGGATCTGGACTAACATCAATCACCGGTGCCAATGTTACTGGACAAGTAGGTAACGCCTTGGTTGCTGGCACGGTGTACACTGCTGCACAACCCAACATTACCTCAGTAGGCACACTAACCAGTGTGTCCGTGACTGGCAATATAAATGGTGGCAATGTCAGCGCTACTCGTGGTGCATTCACTACAGTTGCAGGCACACTAGAAACTGCTGCACAACCCAATATCACATCGGTTGGTACCTTATCAAGCCTGAGTGTTTCAGGCACTGTCACTGGCGGCAATATTGCCACAGCTGGCACAGCGTCAGCAGCTGGCAACATCACAGGTGGCAACATTGCCACTGGCGGAATTGTAACTGCCACTAGCAACATCACAGGTGGCAACATTGTCACAGCAGGCATTGTGAGTGCTGGCGGAAATATCACTGGCAACTTCTTCATTGGCAACGGTTCGCAGCTGACCGGAGTGAGTGCAGGAAATGTTGGCACACTTTCTAGCCTGAGTGTCACTGGAAACATTACCAGTGGCAATGTCAGCGCTATTGGTAATGTTGTTGCTGCCAACTTGGTCACTGCTGGCGGATTGTTTGCTGCAGATGGTTTGTTTACAGGCAACTTGACCGTGGATGGCAACATTGTCTCAATCAATATTGAAAATCTAAACGTTCAAGATCCTGTAATTGGATTGGGTCGCGGACCTAACAACACTCCACTTACTGTCAATGACGGTCGTGATCGTGGTACTGAGATGTGGTACTATACCAATGCAGAAAAATCTGCATTCATAGGTTATCAGAACCTGTCGGGCAAACTGATTGCTGCCAGTAACGTGACACTGACAGGAGACGTAGTCACTGTAAATCAATACGGAACCATAGTGGTTGGTACCCTGGAAGGTGCTGTAGTCAGTGTCACAGGAACAGTCACAGGTGGCAACTTGGCTACTGCGGGTACTGTGAGTGCAGGTGGCAACATCACAGGTGGTAACATTAGCACTGCTGGCATAATCACTGCTACAGGTACTGTCACAGGTGGCAATATTGCCACAGCTGGCACAGCAAGTGCTGGTGGCAACATCACAGGTGGTAACATTAGCACTGCTGGCATAATCACTGCTACAGGTACTGTCACAGGTGGCAATATTGCCACAGCTGGCACTGCAAGTGCAGGTGGCAACATCACAGGTGCCAATTTGATCACAGGTGGTCTGGCCACAGTCACAGGCAACATCACAGGCGGCAACATCGCTACTGCCGGCACTGGCAATATTGCCACTTTAGAAATAACAACTCTGGCCAACATCAAGGCCACCACTGCTTCAACCACAACCACATCGGGTGCGTTGATTGTGGCCGGCGGGGTAGGTGTTGCGGGCAACATCTACGCAGGAGATGTATACTCCACTGGAAATTTGGTGTTGACTATATCTTCTACTGTGGACGGCGGTACGTATTAAATAACACAAACAGGGAGTTTTTACTCCCTTTGAATTTTTCCTTTTTAGGATTGACATGACAAACAAGATCACACTCAAACGGTCTAGCCAGGCCGCCAAAGTGCCCGTGGCTGGCGACCTAGACTACGGTGAACTGGCGTTGAATTTCACAGATGGCAATCTGTTTTTCAAAAGCAACGCCAATGTAATCACCACGTTGGCCAGTACACAATTTGTGTCTGTGACAGGCAATGTCACTGGTGGCAACATAATCACAGCAGGACAGATCACAGCCACTGGCAATGTAACCGGCAACTATTTTGTGGGCAACGGCTCACAACTTACTGGAATAAATTCATTCAGTACCATTGCAGTATCAGGGCAAAGTTCTGTCATAGCAGAATCTATTGCGGACACCCTGACGCTGACAGCTGGGTCCGGCATTTCAATTGTTACCAATTCTGGCACAGACACCATAACTATTGCTGCTGTTGGCGAAGACAGCATTTTTGCCTCAGGCGGCGACATGGGCACTGTTGATGAGGCAGTGACTGCCGAGGAAGATCTTGGATTAATCACCGACAGCATAACACAATCTTATGATCTGGGTAGTATAGTGATAGGCGGCCTTGTTTGGCCTACTCAGTTGGTACTGCCCAGTTTTACCGTGGCAGAGATTGCAAGTTTGACAGCCACCCCAGCTGGTCAGATGATTCTTTGCACCAACGAAGCAGGTGGTACAGTGCCAGCATTCAGTGACGGCACAGACTGGCGTCGAGTCACAGACCGTGCTGTGATCACATAAATAGCAAACAGGAAATACAATGTCTACACAAGTTCAATATCGCCGTGGCACAGCAACTCAAAACAACGCATTTACAGGTGCCCTGGCTGAAATCACAGTTGATACTACCAACCAGATCCTGAGAGTGCACGATGGTGTCACAGCCGGCGGGTATTCGTTGGTGGGATTGACTGCTAGTCAAACACTGACCAACAAGATATATCAAGGCACCTCTGTGAGTGTGACTGGCAACGTCGCTGGTGGCAATGTGACCACAGCAGGTATTGTGAGTGCCACGGGCAACATCACAGGAGGCAACCTGTCAGGCACCAGCATTGTGGGCACATTGACCACTGCTGCACAAACCAATATTACTTCAGTGGGCACATTGGGTAGTTTGAGTGTCACAGGTAACATCACGGGTGGTAATTTGCTGACCAGTGGTAATATTGTTGACACAGGGGCATTTAGTATTATCACAGGCGCAAGTGGCAATGTTAATCTAGCACCCAATGGCACAAATGTCTTGGTTACTACCACAACTGGTGCCAACATCACAGGTACACTCAATGCCACTGGCAATGCCAATGTGGGCAATCTAGGTGCCGCAACAGTGGTGGCAACTACTCTAACTGGTACATTGTCCACTGCTGCACAGCCCAACATTACATCGGTGGGCACATTGACCAGTGTTAGTATTACTGGTAATGTCACTGCTGGAAATGTCAACGCTGGTAACATCACCATTGCTGGCGACTTGATCAGCAGTTTAGGTGCTACACTTACCATTGACCCAGCAACAAGTGGAAATGCTGGACTGGTTGTTATCAACGGCAATTTGCAAGTTAACGGCACCACGACTACCATTAACTCCAACGTTGTTAGCACAAATGACTTGACAGTTAACTATGCTAACAATGCAATCAATGCTGCTGCTGCCAATGGGGGCGGTATTGAAGTTGGCCCAATTGGTTCACCATTCATCACCTGGTTGTACAACAGCACATCCAATGTGTTTACATCCAGTGGTGGTATTAGTGCTGTTGGTAACATTACTGCTGGCAACGTCAGTGCTACCACATTCACTGGTGCATTGACTGGCGCTGCTACTAGTGCTACCACAGCAGGTACTGTGACCACAGCGGCACAACCCAATATTACTTCAGTTGGTACATTGACCAGTGTAAGTGTGTCTGGCAACATCACTGCTGGCAACCTGTCAGGTACCAGTATTGTGGGCACATTGACCACAGCAGCACAAACCAATATCACTTCAGTGGGCACACTCACTGCACTAAGTGTGGGTACTGGCAATATCACAGGCGGTAATTTAATTTTAAGTGGTGCTATCATTGATTCAGCACAGCTAGATATTCAAACTTCGGCTGCCAATGCCAATATTGTGTTGACTCCTAATGGTACAGGCAATGTCAACATTGGCCGTATGAGTGCCAGTGGCAATATTACTGCTGTGACCTTCATTGGTGCATTGAGTGGAGCAGCCACTAGTGCTACCACAGCAGGTACAGTGACCACTGCTGCACAACCCAACATTACCAGTGTTGGTACATTGACATCTGTCAGTATTACAGGTAATGTCACTGCTGGCAATCTGTCAGGTACCAGCATTGTGGGCACATTGACCACTGCTGCACAAACCAATATTACTTCAGTGGGTACACTCACTGCACTCAGTGTAACTGGCAACGTCACAGGTGGCAACCTGATCACAGCTGGACTTGTAAGTCTGAGCTCTATCACCAAAACAGGATCAAATGGAGTAGGCAACATTGGTGCAGCAGCCAGTGCGTTCAACACTGTGTTTGCCAAGGCCACAAGTGCACAATACGCTGACGTTGCAGAGCAATATCAAGCCGATGCTGACTATCCTCCAGGCACAGTGTTGATACTAGGTGGTACACAAGAAGTTACTGCTAGCACACACAGTCATGATTCTGCTGTGGCAGGTGTGGTGAGTCAAAAACCCAGTTATCTCATGAATGCTGGCCTGCAAACTGCTAACTCAGTACCTGTGGCCTTGCTGGGTCGGGTACCATGTCAAGTGATTGGTACAATCACACGTGGTCAACTGCTGGTCACCAGCGACATACCAGGCACAGCCATAGCTTTGGATCACAACAGATACGTTCCTGGCTGTGTGATTGGCAAAGCCTTGGAAAACTACAACAGCAATGTTCCCGGCACAATAGAAATTGCTGTGGGCAGCAAGTGATCAGCAAGCTTATTTCTAGCACATAAATACATCAACAAGAGAGACTCACATGCGACTGACCGAAATAAAAATCACCAAGCCAAACAAACGCACACGAATTGACGAATCCCTGCTGTTGCAAGATCCTGTTTATTGCAGTTTCAAGCAAGTGGGACGCTATCTTGCTGAACGCCGCATGAGCGAAAAAGAAATTCTACAGGTGTTTGCCGATGCAGAAGCAGGCATGACCAACACAGCAACTGGCACCAATCGTACCATGCTGGGCCGTGGCAAAGACAAGGCCACAGATCTTGCAGCCAGCATTAGAGATTCAGTCAACACGGTGTTGAAAGGTGTACAGAATTCTGTGCCTGTGTCAGCAGTTGACACTGCTTATGATCAGGCCACTGATTCCCTAGCTGACCTGGCCGGCGGACAAAAAGGTGCAGTAATGCAGGCGATCAAGAAATATCGCATGCTGGTAAAGAAATATCCCAAGTCTGCTGGATTTGCCAAAGCAGCACTGGTGGCCGTCACAGGCCTGGCCACAGGCGGTGCAAGTCTTCCAGTCATTGCTGGTCTAACCTATGCCCTGGACGCAGCAATCAAAGGCGAAAAACTAAGCAGTGTGTTTGGCAAAGGTGCAGGTGCAGCAGCATTGGCCTGGGCAGGTCAATCTATTGCTGGTATGTTTGGTGCAGACCCAGCAGCTGGTGCGGCGGCCGCCGGTACCGATCCAGCTGCCGCGGCGTCTACATTTGTACCTGGTCCTGACTTGCCTACATACACTGTGCAAGCCGGCGACACACTGAGTCAGATTGCTCAAGCAAACGGTGTATCGGTACAAGAACTAGTTGGGCTAAATCCACAATTGGCAGCAGACGCTGGCGCAGTAGGTGGCCAGAATCTCAATCCTGATGTGATATTTCCTGGACAAGAAATCACCTTGCCGCCTGCATCAGGAGCCGACGTTTATGCCGGCGGCGTGGGTACTAATGCCAATACCATGGCCGACATTGCCAAAGGCAATGTGCCTGACAGTTCTATCACACAAACTGGAAGCCTGGAGCGCCTAGGAGGGGTTGACGCTGCTGATGTGAGTCAAGCTGCTGCTGATCCAGGAAAATATTCTGCTCCTATTGATTACAGTCAATCTGGACCAACCAGCACTGACTCACTGGGACAAAAATTAGAATACGGCATTCCTGTCAACGACAAGGGTAGTTTTATTCCACCAAACACTGGTTTGCCCGCTGACGAACTGGCCAGACAAACAGCCGCTTATGATGCCTGGAAAGCAGACTTTACCAAACGTTTTCCAAATGCTGAACTACAGCCAGACGGATCTATGAAAGCTACCAAACCAGGGTTGGCACCAATGGGTCCATCAAATTACACACCGGGTGGTACCAGCGGCAGCGGTTCAATAAGACCAAAAGGATTCACAGAATCTGTCAAGTTAATAAGATTGCCGGTCAGTCAGTTGATTGACAAAAAAACAACCATCTTGAATTGGAAATTGAACGAAAGCACAGGGCGCAAGAGCAAAACTGTGAACTTAACCACTGCTGGCGCCTACACAGTGTTTGAAAACGTTGACCGATACCGCAAAGCCATCATGGAACTCAAGGGGGTTCCTGGAAGCACACGTCCGGCATTGTATCGTCCCGACATGGCGGGTGCTCCGGTTGCACCTGCAGCCAAAAAACCCGGTCTGTTGAGCCGTGGGCTCAGCAAAGTAGGTGGTGCACTGAGCACATTTGGTCGTCAATTTACCACCAACGTGACCAAAGAAAAACTCAAGATGAATTGGCATCAAAAGGGCAAACCCAGTGATTCAGATCAATTGGCTGCTTGGTTGGTCACACAAGGTGTGCCCCAAGAAGTTGTGTCGTCGATCTACAAAAAAATGGGTCTACCAGTTGCTGCTGCTACTGTAGCAGCACAACCAACAGCAGCACCAACAACAGCACCAACAGCTCCTACCGCACCAACAACAGCACCAACAGCTCCTACCGCACCAACAACAGCACCAACAGCCACACCAACAGCAGCTACCGCCACTGCAACCAAGCCAGCAGCAACAGCAGCCGGTAAATTCCCAGGCGAAGATCCACAAGGGGCTGGCTATGTTGGTCGTAGAGAAGTTGCTCGTCGTCAAGCTGCACGTGATGCGGAAGCTGTCAAGAAACCAGCCACACCCAACTTTGGTCAACAGACTGCTGGTTACAAGAGTGTGAGCTACGCACCCAATATCAAAACTGGCGCCAACTTGCCCAAACCGACTGCTGTTGCGACACCAACAAAGACACCAACTCAGGCAGAAAGGGATGCTTACATTAAATCAATCAACGCACCTGCCATGGCTGAAACCAGCAATGAAAAAATTGCTGGGCGATACGAACCTGATGAGTTTGACGCCATGATGAGTAGACTCAAGAAACTGGCCGGAGCAGGACCGTTAAAAACAGTGTATGATCCTGCCCAACGTGTGTACAAGAATGTGCCCACTGCTGTACAACCACTGACACAACCTAAAAAATGAAAACATACAACTTCACAGTCAACGGCAAGACTTATACCATTGAAGCTGAAAACTTTCAGGTAGCTCGTGCTATTCTGGCTCAGCGTATTTCAGCTGGTGCCTAACATGAGATACAGAGAAATTCTCGAAGCTTGTTGGACTGGTTACCGCCAGGCTGGCATGAAGAAAAAAGGCGATAGAATGGTGCCCAATTGTGTTCCTGTGAACGAAGCCGAACTGGAAGAAGATCTACGCAAGTGGTTCAAACAAAAATGGGTGCGGTTTGGACCTGATGGCAAGATCCGTGGTGACTGTGCCCGTGGTTCAGAATCTGAAGGCAAGCCCAAGTGTTTGCCACAGGCCAAGGCACATGCACTGGGCAAAAAAGGTCGTGCAAGTGCAGCAGCCAGAAAACGCCGCAAAGATCCTGATGCCAATCGTTCAGGCCCAGCAATAAATGTTAGTACCAAAGGAAAAAGCAAATGATAATATCTGATCTACTGGCTGAATTTGCTGGTCGTTGTCCTGAGTGCGGCGGCCCTGCTTTTTCAGATTTAATACTGGCCGAAAAGAAAGATGCCTGCTATCACAAGGTCAAAGCATCGGCCAAGGTATGGCCTTCAGCATATGCTTCAGGTCGCTTGGTACAGTGTCGCAAAAAAGGTGCTGCTAACTATGGCAACAAGTCGGAAGGTGTGGCGGAAGGCTCTGTAACTAAAAAACCTCAACCTTATAACGAGCCAAATTGGACTAAAAAATTGCCCAAAGAAAAATCTGATGCTATAGCAGGACCAAGTTATAAAAAAGACAAAAAAGAGCAAGGTGTAGCAGAAGCAGGTAATCCAGCACAGCAGGCAGCTATAGCTATTGCCAAAAAGAAAAAACAAAGTGTCTCGGAAGCAGCAGATAACACTGCCTTTCGACAAGGCTACGAACGAGGCATAAGATACTATCGTCGCGGCCCACAAAATCCCTACCAACCCGGAACTCTAGAGCATACAGATTACAATGATGGCTATCAGATGGGCGAAGCTGACAGTTATGACAAATATGACACCTCAAGCATGGATGAAAACTCCAGGTAACCAAAAACGAATTAAGAAATGAAAACTTATAGGTTTACCAACCGCGGCCAAGAATTCATGATACAAGCTGTGGATCTGACTGCTGCCTTGGCCATTTATCGTGAGCGACTGCGTGATGCGAGCTAAAGAATTTGCACACTTGAAAGAAGATGCCGTGGAAGACCTGGAAAAAGATCTTGACAATCCCCGGAGCTACAGTGCAATTGATCACATGATGCAGACCATTGCTAGAGATCACGGCATCACTGGCAAACAGTTGCACGATGCATTTGTGGCCAAACATGGTGTGATTCCAGACAAGTGGACACGCGAACAACTAAAAGAACTTAGCTTTTTGGGATCTGAATGTACCAAGGACTGCTCAGGGCATCGAGCTGGTTATGACTGGAGTGCCCGCAAAGGCAATCGTCCAGGCAACAGTCCCTACAGTCCCAGCTTCAACAAAGGCGCCAATCTCCGAGCCGCTGGCAAGTGATCACAGTCGAGTATAAACAAAGTACAAGCGTTCGTTGGCTTCACGCTTGAATGTGTCCAGCTTTAGATTGTACAGTTCAGCAAATTCATTTGCTATTTCAAACGTCCAAGGAAAGATTTCCACATAAGGTCCTGTCTTGTGCGGAATTCCCGGATTGGCTCGCAAAAAGAATTTGCCTCCGGGCCGAAGCAAACTCACACAATGTGCAAATCGTGCTTGAATATCTGCTCGGCTGTTGAAGTTGATGGATCCCAGTGCAATAATCACATCATGGCTTTCAGGCTTAACCTTGTAATCTAATATATCCACTTCGTAATCTGCGCAGTTATTGTAAGGATCAATTCCCACAAGATTCTGTATGCGTCCTTTGAATGGATGATAGCCACAGCCCACATCCAACACACTCACAGGATCGAGTTTGTTGATTTCATCTGCCAATTCCCAGCCTGTGTGCTCGTAGTCACCAGTGCGCGGTTTCCATATTTCACTGAAGAAACGCAGGATATAGCGTTCACTTAGATCATCCACAATATCTCGCAGTGTGCCTTGATAGTCACAGGGCAAGCTGAGTTCAGCTTCTACAGCGTCTTTGAACTTGGTGTATCTTGCTGGCGTCCACGGCAGTTGATCTACCAGTGTATCAGCATCAATAACAATTTTCTGATACTTGGGTAAATTAAACGCAGACTGAAGATTTTTTTGGATTAGAGTAAAAATTTTTGTATTCATGGAAAAAATTTGGTAAATAAATGTGATTCAAAGTTATTTAAGGAGTTTTACTATGATCAAAAAATTATTACTGGTGTTGTTGGCAGTGCCTGCTGTGGCTGCTGCCTGGCAACCCACCCGACCCGTAACAGTTGTTTTTCCCAATGGTCCTGGTGCTGGCAACGAAATATCATTCCGCATTGTGGCTGACATTGTGGAAAAGAAAACCGGTGTAGTATTCAAGGCAGAGCACCGCCCGGGCGCAGATGGCAACATTGCTATCAATCACTTTGTGACAGTGCCCCGAGATGGGCATACCATTGCAGTGCCAGCTTGCCAGTCAAACTGGGTCACACCCGAAGTATGGTATCCCAACATGATCAAGTACAATCCCATGGACCTAGAACCCATTGCCAACATTGCTCGTAGTCCATTAGCATTTTGGGCACACCCAGGCAGTAAAATAAACACCCCTGAAGAATTTGTTGCAGCCATTCGCAATCGGCAAAAAATGTCAGTGGCCATAGGCGGTGGTGGTCACAAACTGGCAGTGGAATATCTTGTGGACAAAGTAAGTGTGCCAGGCAGCGACAACCTGCAAACCATAATGTACAAAGGTCCTGCACAGGCCTTGCTAGATGTCATGGGCGGGCATGTGGAGTTTGGTGTAACTCCTGTGGCTGTGGGATACCCACTGGTCAAAGCAGGCAAACTCAAATTCATTGGAATTGCTGATACTCAACCACTGGTAGGATTAGAGAATATTCCGCTGATGAGCAAGGCCGCTCCGGGACTGAGTATTCACGGCTGCTGGAACATGGTGTTGCCGCCCGGAACCCCTCAAGAAATACAAACATGGTATCACGATAATTTTGTTCCTGCTATTCGATCAGCCGAAGCTGCGGCCAAGTTTCGAGAAAATATGATGTACATCACTACAGCTGAACACACATCAGCTGGAGTAAGAGCCAGCATGGCGCGACTACAACAAACTTGGCAACCAGTGGCTCGCCGGATCAAACCCGAATGAAAATAGGTCTTTCTATGGAAATGACCCGCATGCTTCGGGACACTTGGCATGCGGCGTTGAATCATG
>Ga0181348_1000621_pt1 | contig 15509 bp, 18 predicted proteins | sample Su13VDMM110DN_FD_130092 | JGI IMG/M metagenome (GOLD analysis project Ga0181348, IMG submission 130092) | Freshwater viral communities from Lake Michigan, USA - Su13.VD.MM110.D.N | ecosystem: Environmental > Aquatic > Freshwater > Lake | place: USA: Michigan | collected 2013-07-16
CCACCATAAAGCGAGCTCTTCTCGTCTCCTGGCTTATATCCACGACCAGCATTTATTTTGTTAGCGTGAGCCTGTGCTTCTTTCTTGTCGGTGTAAACAGGCTTCACGGTAACGCCATGATGAGCGCCTTCAAGAGAAGATTTTGTGCCTGGCTCGTGCTTTCCTTTGTGTATTACAAATCCCTCAGCGACTTGCTCTGCTTCTTCTTTTTTCATTCTTTGGTCCCAAGCGTGTTGCTTGATAATTTTACGAATTTCATCAGTATTGCTAGTGCGTCTATTTGCGTGTTTGCCGATGACCGCATCGTGTGACATTCCAGAATCAAGGTCTTTTTTAATTTGCTTTGCATTTACTTCATCAATCTGCTCGACTTCTTCTTTCGTCAGACGATCAACAGCTTTAGCCATTCCTTGTCTACGCTTCCAACTCTTATCGAAAAGTTTGTTAGCAGTGTCATCGTCTTTTCTTGACTGAACATAGTTATCTTTTGATCTTTCGTCTCTGCTCTTCGTAGCAAAGTGCCTTACCAAAGCACTCATTGTAGCAACATCATGTGAGGCTTTTTTGATATATGAGCCAAGTGTTTGTTTGCTAAGCTCATCCATCTGCTCGGCTTCTTCTTTTTGAGTGCTTTTTCCTTTAAATAAGCTAGGGCGATTAGTTCCTCCTGATGTAGCTAAAACTCTAGCTTGGGGTGAGTTGGACACTTTATTTAATGCATTAAATGTGCCATAGTTTTTCGGCTTTCTTTTTCCAGTCTTTTCTAATTCTGTCGCTGTCCTGCGATAATTGTTTACCGTTGTATTACTAAGCTCATCCATCTGCTCGACTTCTTCTCTGGCTAACTTTGAAGCTGCTGTTATATTATGCGTATCTTTTATAGTTTGAAGAGCATCTTCTTTTGTCTCGTCTTCAGCAAAAGACATACCGCTTTTATGATGATGCGTCGCCCAACCCATTCGGTCTTTGTGAATGTCACCAACAACTTTACCCTTATGAGAAACCTCATGATAGTTTTTCAACCCAAGTTTTTTACCTTTTTGGGGATTTGGAGTAACTTCCCAACTTTCATCAATCTGCTCGGCTTCTTCTTTCTTTACTAGCGTATCAGCAACGCGAGCAATACCCATTTGACGATTCTTTATTTTGCGTCCTCGTTCTTTTGCATCGTCTCGCCGTTCAACTCCACGCGGTAGTCCAGACATAAAACCGTGTTCCATGGAACGCGAAGTAAGATCAGCTACAGCGGAACCCATATAACGGTGTTTTGCCCGATCTGATATCTCATCAATCTGCTCGGCTTCTTCTCTAGTCATGATCTTTTTGGTGACTCTCTCCACGCCTGCGTTTCTAGCAGCCAGCTTTCTAGCAGCCTCATCTCCAGCCGTGCTTGGAGCGTCTCTAAAGGTTCTAGCCTTCGATGCATGTTTTTCTGCACTCACAATTGAAGCATCAAGGTACTTATTTCTTTTTTCTACAGTATCAAGAACTTCATCCATCTGCTCGGCTTCTTCTTTCTTGAGCTCTCTTCTTCCATATTTTAGTGATGGAAGAACCGATTGATGCAGTTTCTTTTGGATTATAGAAGAAACATAGGCATTTTTCTTAGCCTTATTTTCTTGATTACCTTCAGCCACACCTTGCTTTTTGGGTTTAACAATTTCATAAGTTTTCTTATGAATCGTAGCACCAGTCATATCCTCACCTTCCCCATGGCGACGATCAATTTCTCTTTGTGCAGAATCAAGGTTATATTGATGTGCTTTTTGTTGCGGGGTCAATTTGTCAAAGCCTTCCGCGACTTCTTCTTTCCGAACTCCAGCCATGCCTTGCTTGGCAAGACTCTTGGCTCTATTCTTGATGACATTACCAAACTTGTCTTTAGCAGGTTTGGTTGCATCGCGATATGGACCAGCAAAAGGAACGTCTGGTCTATCTTCTTGCTCCTTTTCTTTAGCTTCCGTCATGCTCAATTTAGAAACATGCCCTTTGACAACTCTCGGTCCATATTTTCCTTCGTCAGAAAGTTGGACATGGGCAGTATCTCCCTCTATTTTTTGCAGAGTTCCTTTGTATCCAGCGCCACCCTTAGTTCCCATTCCAAGATGGACTTGCTGGCCAATCTTGAAATCGCGATGACTGGATTCTTCCATCACCTTTCTCGCGACATCAGCAACTGCCTTGTTTATTTTGTCATTGAATGGATTGTTATTCATTTAGAGTTCTCCGTTATTTTTTTCTGAAGTTCGAGAAAGATTTCTTTTCGGAAACGGTTATTCCCGTTACTGATGGAATGTAACCACCAAGCCTACCATCGCCAAACTGTTTCGGATTTATTGCAGGCTTTATTCTTGTTGTTGTTTTTTTATTCTTGCCTGAGTCTGCCGTGGCTTCTTCGGCTTCGGAGACGCCTCTTGTTGAGATTCCTCCGGAGGATCCTCCGGAGGAACCGCTGGTGTTGGTGGACGGCACCGACACCCCGCTCGCCGAGGCTCTTCTTTCGGTTGTTCGTTTGCCCAGAACAGCTTCTTCAAAAGTTCTAAAATCTTCATTGCTTTCTCCGATGGTTTCCTCGAAAAGTTGATTGATATGAGTGACGTCTATTTTGCCAGATTCAACCAACCATTTGATTGCATCGGGGTTTGATGGTGGTGCCGTTATGAAGTCAGACACTCCTTCAAACAGTTCTTTCGTCCATCCAATTATTTCTTTCTTGGCCACTTCATTTGCCGTACGAAAGTCTCTTGAATTGTCGTATAGAAAAAAGTCAGAGAACTCTTCCGAGAACCTTCTCATGTTCTTGACCGACTGAGTGTATTTATTCAGTCTGGCTTCTTCCGAGAACGTTTTTGATCCGCTTTGAATTCGAACGTCGTTTCTTCTCTTCGATTCGGCGTTCTCTGTATAGACGAACAGCATGGAAGTATCATAGCCCATTTGCTCGAATACTTTACGGCAAACGTCAATCTTGTTGTAATCGTCGGCATTGCCGTTTATGAACACGGAATCGAATGAACTGAGTTCTCTGAGAGAATTCTTCTCGAGTATTGTTTTGTACATCTTCTCGAGGCTGATCTCAACCATCCCAGACTCTTGAAGCCCTGACTTGATGAGAATGTCTTTGCCGCTTCCTGGACCACCAACGAGGAAAAGCGCCTTGAAGTGTTTCTGTGCAGATTCCAATTTCAATCCCCTTCTAACAGCATGATATAGTTCTTTGGCGTGATCAGGATTAGGAACGCCTTCTCTAAATTTGGAAAAATCTTGTGCGGCGGCATGAGAACGCATCTTAGACGCCGACATTCCCTCAACGCCTTCTGCGTCTGGGTCTCTTGCACCAGCAGACTTAACCTCGATGTGGTTGAAGTTGTAATCCTTGCCGTTATATCGATGAAGAAGATTGTGCATTTCCTGAACGCGATCGGATCCAACGACCATGGTTACTCTTTTGTAGCCTTTGGCATGAAGATGCTTCATGGCGTCGATCGGAGTCTTTACTGACTTTTCTTCGGAAACGTTTGCGTGCGGAAAGAACTTGCGCATGAATGACACTTTCTCATCATGGTGCAGCGGGTTCTTTTTATGATCTTGGGTTTGAGACGCAAAGACGTAATGATCGCCTTTTGCTTTTTTGGCGTGGCTTATTACTGCATCGACGAGTTTCTTGTGACCAGTTGTGGGTGGAGAAAATCGTCCGAGAGTAAATGTGGCATGACTGCTTTCTTCGTTCATATATCTCCCGCTCTGTGGGGTGTTTGCATTACACTCTATTTATAAAATTATCCTCTGGTCTTAGAGAAATTAGCTCTTGAAAATTCAGCTCTATCAACCAGTTTCGTAGGATGTCCATCAACAGTTGCAACGAACCCTTCAGGTTTCGTTTCTTTCCCATCGACGCTATGCTCATAATCACCAGTGTTTCTGGACAGAGAATTAACCAGAACGTCCTTGGCTTTTTGCAGGTGATGGTGAATGTCCAACAATGACTTGAACTTGCCGTGATGAGCATCAACGTGATTCAAAAGACCCATCGTATGTTCTAGCTTTTGTCTCTTGGCTTTTTCTGTTGAGACTTTCTCAGCTGCCTTTGCGCCATGCTCAGAGAGGTGTTGACGATAACCTTCTACAGAAGGCTTTTCGCCCGTTCTGACGGTTTTATTGATGTAAGTCTTCAAGTGTTCCTGATGCGCAGCAGTCTCGGCAGACGTTTCTGGATGTGCCATGCTCAATGCTTTGTGTGCAGCCTTCAGATGCTTCTTGTACTTGGCTTCTTCTGCTTCGGAATATGAACCGGCATCGATCTTGGTCTCAGGATCGATCATATGAACGTCAGAGTGATGTGAGAAATTATGCGTATCGGGATCAAACCCTGCATTCATATCCTCGAGCTTACTGCCATGATATTTGGTATGGACAACGACGCCGAGTTTGGCTTTGCTGATCTTCTTGCCTTCTTTGGAGTTCTTGTCCACCGAGTACATGATGGTGTTTGGAGTAAAGTGGTGTGCGGCGGCATGCTCGTGTACATCGCCTTCACCATACATCAGATCGCCCTGATAGACTCCCTTCTTTGGAGCAACTTTGGGAAGATGTTCGAGTGACTGCTTGAGCTTTGTAACCAATCCAGGGGCATGTCCATGATTGCGCTCAATATCTTCTGGCGTATAGTTTATCTTGGGATCTTTATTAAATGCGGACTTAGATGCTACGAAGAACTTGCCGGTCGTGGGGTGATGACCGAATACTACCGAAGGAGAACCATCATACTTTGTTGTCAGTTTGGAGTCAGTAAACCCACCCTTGAGCTTGGTGTGCATATGATCAAGGACTTTAACGGCATGGTGAAATCCGTGCTCGCCATCGTTGATCACATGATCTTCAAGGTGCTCAAGATGCTTTAGCTTACCGAATTCCTTGGTAACTGATTCGGCGAGAAGAAATTTGACGAAATCTAACACAATAATTCTCCATAGAATATTCCCCGTGTTAGCTATTTAGTCGAAAGAAAAGTTCTTGAATTTGTCATACTTGTCTCCGTTGCCATTCACCATAGGTTTGCTTGCGGGGTGCTGAAGAATCCGCGTTGCAATAGGAACGTCATCCTGACCGGAATCTGCAAGCTGAGTCTGAGCAACATCATACAACCGCATTTTAGCTCGATCGATTCCAAGAACAAACCTCTTGTTGGTAGATGGATCGGCGAACCGATTCTTGAGCTGCTTCACCAGAATCTGATTCATTGCATCGAGCTGCTCGGTTGCAACAATCGAGATCATAAAGTCAACGGTCGCCGCAGTTCCAAAGCTCTCAGAGATATCCTCCATCCCGGGATCCGACGATGAATATCCAGATCGAGTCGTCTGAGTTGCAGTCATTACTGGAACATCAAACTCGACCGCAAGACCACGAAGTTCTTCGGCAATGGCTTTGATGTAAGAATAACTGTTAACGTTCGCTCCGTGCTTCAAGCGAGAAGAGGCACAGATGTTCATGTAATCAATGAAGATAATATCGGGCATGAAGTTGCGCTTGAGTGCCAGATCATTTAACAGCGCACGGAAGTGAGCCGAAGAAGCTGCAGCTGTTGGATACTCTTTTATGATGAGTTTACCTTTGGTCTTGGACTCGAGGCTACGAATCTTTCGCAGATATATGTCCTTGGGCATATTCTCCAGATCATCAACGCGAACGTTCAACAGATTGGCATCGATCCGTTCAGCAATACGCTCTTCTGCCATTTCCATAGTGATATAGAGAACGTTTTGATTCTCAGTCAATGCGGCTGCAGCCATATGACACATGAACAGAGATTTTCCGACCCCAGTTCCAGCAAGTATACAAGAAAGAGTTTTTCTCGGTAAACCACCACGCGTGATCTTATTCATGAACTCGAGGTCGAAGGGAATTCGCCTTTCTACGCGATGATAGAACTCATATCGCTTCTCGGCGTTGTCGATGTAGTCATGACCGACATATGGATCAAACGAAACGGAAAGCGCATCAGTCAGCAGAGAGGGAATTGCTCCCTTGTTGAATTGCTTGTTCGATCCATCAAGAATGTGAATCGACTCGAGGATAGCATTGTGAATGGCTTTTTCTTGACAGAATTTCTCAGTAGATTCAAGAAGCCATTGGTCGTCGCTCACATCAGCATTCGTTTTGATTTCATCAATGACGCCAATGGCTTCTTGAAATTCATCAGCAATCAAACCAGGACGATTGCTGAGTTCAACTCTGATAGATTCAAAAGAAGGGATCTTGTTATACTTATGAATGAACTTCGATACTTCTTGTAGAATCGTTTTTTCTGTCTTGTCGTGAAAGTAATCCTCTTTAATGAACGGGAGAATCTTTCGAGTGAACTGTTCTTCTGACATGAGGTTCTTCAAAATAATCTTCTCGAGATTCATCATCTACTTTTCCTTTCTTGCTTTCTTCTTCATATCTGATAGTTTCCCAGAAAATGGATAGAAGAATGTTACCCACAACCTTTAGGAACTTCTTGTCTTTGTAGTAATCTTCTCTGAGCTTTTCTGTGAATTGGATCACATTTATATTATACGTGGCATCGACACTGCCGTCAACTCGATCATCACCAATTTTTATAGTATCATAACAGTAGACAACTCCAGCATACTTGCCTTTCAGAATGCGAACAGGAAGAGTCTGAGACTTTTCGACGGAAACGTCGATGGCATACTCATACAAATTATCTGGCGCATAGTATTTCTTTCTGTATGCAATGCCCAGACGCTCGAGTTTATTCTGGATCCACTTTATCATCTTCATCGTCTCCTGCTATGCCAAGAATCGGAGTGCTTGATACCATATAGGTTTTCTTCACATATTCTTGAAACTGTTTTGATTTTAGTATTGGGTTCCAGAAAGATTCAGTATCAGTATCCTTCAGGCGATACTTCTTATCTTCCATGGCACCAGTTGTAAGATCAGTTTTTGCATACCATCCATTGGAAGGTTTCTGTACGAATCCACCTTCCAACGCAATGTCAAGCAATCCTGACCATTTACTTATACCACCATCAAAAGAGACAGAAACAGGAATCTTTGACTTCTCGCGAACGTAACGAGACTTCTCGACGTTGATGATGAAGTTGTAGCCAACGACTTCAGTTCCTTCTTTTTCCTGCTGCCTGCCAATAATAAAGATATTATCCGATGAATAATAACTTCCAGTGCCGCCACCAACAATGTCTTTCGGATAAAGACCAATTTCCTTGTAGGTGTGGTTCACAACAACCATCGGAATGTCTTTCATCGTCAGGTGAGGTGTGATCATACGGAACAGAGACTTGATCTGCTTGGCTCGACTCATATCCGCAACAGACTTTTGATCCAGAGCATCTTCTACTTCTTTCTTAGAAGCAAGGTTGCCAATTGAATCAATCACGATGATGAGTTTGTCAGTGCGATCAACGTTCGACAGCTGTTGCATAATATCAAACTTCAGCTGCTCGACGTCAGTGATCGGAGTATGAAGAACTCGATCCTGATCGATGCCAAACGAAGTGAAGTATGATTGAGGTGTACCGAACTCAGAATCGTAAAACAACATAGCAGATTGCGGATACTTGTCTAGATATGCTTTTGCCATGAGCAACGAGAAACAAGTTTTGAAATGCTTACTCGGACCAGCCCACATGGTCAGACCCGGAGTCAATCCGCCATCGAGGCGACCAGACAACGCAACGTTGATTACAGGAACCGAAGTTGTGATCATATCTTTCTCGGTGAAGAACTTCGACTTCGCCAGAATAGCAGATTCCTTGATCGTAGAATTCTTCTTGATCTTATCCAAAATACTCATAGTCTTCTCCTTTATGAAAATAAATCTTCAAGCGAACTAGACTCTTCAGCCTGCCAACCAATTGAATCCAGCACAATCTGCAGCGGATCAAGAAAGGTTTTCTCGAAGAGCATATTATAATGCACCTTGTCTTTGATGTCAAACTCTTTCGGAATATCGTCATGAAACGAAAGAACATTGCTGTTGAGTTTGTTCGGTTGCTTCAAATACACGAACTTAATCTTGTCGCCATCGGAAATCTTCTGATACTTCTTCTCCAACTTCAGAACTTCAAGCATATGATTGTAGATCAACGCACCCTTGGTGTGAATTGGCGTTCCTGATTTGTAGGGAGCCTGCCGCAGTGCATTCATGTCACCGCGCACATCCTTGAGCTTGACACCATATTCCTTTATGCCATTCACGCCACGAGGAAATGCAATATCAGACAATGGAGAACTGTTGTACTCTGCGCGGAATTCTGCTATGAACTTTCGAATATCCAGTTCACTACCACCAAGAATAATCTTGAACGCTTGTTTAATCTTGTTGCGGCAGATAAGTGGAGTCGAAGACTTGATTGCCTCAAGACCCATGATCTTCATCTTAGGTTCTGCGTATTCGACGCCTTCGTTGTTGTATACATTGATGATGTAACGTTTCTTAGCAGTCCAGATTGCGCGATCACCTAATGCTTCGCGCTTCATATCCATTGTTTGATCGAATGCAGCAACATAGTCTGCAAGCTCAGCATAGCACTTGCTTATGAAAGGTTGGATCTTATCGTTACATGCTATATCCATGAACTGAATTACTTTGCGTTTATCCGATGTATTCTTACCAAACACTTTCTTCACCAACTCATCGAAACGAATATACACTGAATCAGTATCCGAGGCGATTACATAATCCTTGTCGGTTCCGAGCAGTTTGTTGAGATAATCGTTGATGTGATTCTCGATCCAACGAATTGCCAACTGACCCGACAGAGTGATTCCTTCTGCCATTCGTATATCGTAGAACCGGAAGAATTTATTGCCGAGGGAACCATAAGCTGAGTTCAAGCAAACCTTCTTCGCCATCTGCAGATTCTTGTATCGAGAAACTCTGTTCACAATATCTGCAACGTCTTTGGTTCCTGCTTTCTTGGCAGCCTCCAACTCTTTCTCTGCTTCAGTCATGAGGTTCTTGTATCGTTTACGATCAGCAAACATCTGCCGCATCAGCGTAGCAAGAAACCCTTCTTTCTCAGTACGAAACAGCTGCCCATTCGGGCATAACGTCATCTTGAGTTGTTTGAGTTTGGATGTGTCGACTTCTTTGGCCAACATGGAATCGACGTTGATGTTTTGAGAAATAACACGATGCATCTCTTCAGTGTATTCCGTCGGATGAACCAACGTTTCCGGTGAGATATTGTACATCATAATCAAACTGGGATACAGAGAAGTCAAGTCAAAGGAAGCAACCCAATCGTGCATACCAACCTGAACATCTTTCACATACCCACCAGCATACTGAGCTGATTTCATATGATCATCATTGGGTGGAATGATGATGCCCTTGCTTCGCAAGTGATTGTAGATGATTACATCCCACATAAGAACCTGAGAGAATACATCGTCGAAGTTCGTCTTTTAGTCATAGGCAAGAGTCATTGCCAACTCAATCAGCTTCATCTTATTCTCAAGACCAACAACAAGCTCAACGTCTTTGATGTTATACTCGATGAACTTTTGGTAGTTCGTCTTATACAACTCAAGAAGAGAACCATACTCTGAGTAATCTACCTTCTTCTCGCCGAGTTCAACATTAGCAATGTTGTCTAGACGAAAGGAATCTTGGTTTGGGTTTGGTGCATACTTTCGATACAACTCAATGTAGTCGAGAGAAACAACACCAACGATGTCATAGGTCTTTGCTTCCTTGCCTTTGAACGTAGCAGTGCGCTCATTCAAACGATTCCAAGGAGACATCCTTCGAGCAATATCATTGCCAAGAACATTTGTTATGCGATTGATCAGATAAGGAATGTCGAAGAACTTGCTGTTCCAGCCAGTAATAATATCAGGATGGCAAGAAGCCCAGACCTCAACGAATTCTTTGAGCAACGAATATTCGGAAGTGAACATTCGATAGTTCACATCATCGCGACAGTTGTTATATGGCTGACAACCGAATACTTGATATGTGCCATTGATGAACAACGTGATCGCAGTGATTTCCTTGTTCGCTAGATCAGGTTCAGGGAACCCCTCGTCGGACGCAACCTCAATGTCGATGTAAGCAACGCAAATCTTATCAGCCTCCCACGGAATATCTTTGGGAAATACCTCCGAAAGGAATGCGTATGGATATCGCGTGAAACCATAGATCTTGAAGTTCTCGATGCCCTCATACTTCTTAACGAAGTCTCGCGCTTCGTAAATTGATGTGAAGGGAAGTTCCTCAAGATACTCACCTTGAAGAGTCTTCCACTGAGTTTTCTTATTCGCTTTAGTGTAGAGTTTAGGAGAGTATTGTATTTTCCTGGCAATTCGTTTGCCATTCTCTACTCCCCTGAAAAGAATATTATCGCCAAGAACTTCGACATTGGTATAAAACATATCTGCTCCATTCATCATGAGGTTATTATACTATGAACAGATATGAAAATCAACGCCTATTCTTATTTTTTATTTCCGATGCAATTTTCTTTTTGTCAGCCAACTCTCCATTGACATAGATCTGATCGAGGATCATTCCATATCTGTTCCTACCAACAACAAGACAATGCCCGTTGAAGTCTTTGATCTTGTAACCATACTCTTGAAATAGAGCTTTCAAGTCATTGAGAGAGTGCATCTTAAACCACCCAAGGAAGGTTTCCGCCATACCTGCGCAACATCTCGGCGTTGCCTTGAAGGAAGAATTCCTTTTGAACAGACATCGGATTGTTGCCCACAGTATAGTTGACAGTGTGCCTATATGTTGGAAGGAAGTTGTTGAAGTGTTCGCGAAGACTCGAGCAAAGAACGCGATCAACTTCTGGCACTCCTGGTTCTCTCGCCTTTCGATACCAAAGAGGGCTGAGGGAAACTGCTACATCTTTTCTTAAGAAGTAGCAGTTCACATCAACGAAGTAATCTTCTGGATGAAGAACACTTGGATATACTCCAAGAGATTCGCAGTCATCGCGGCAGATGAAGTTCTTGTCTTTGTCTTGAATGTTGCGGAAGGAGAACGTCCAAAGTTTTCCTTGCATCATTACATTCATACACGACTGAACGTGATCTGGATGCAGAGTGTTATCGTCATCAAGATACATGATGAAATCGCCATCAGCAAGATATGTTCCGGCACCATACATTCGATGACCATTCCACCTATCAACACCAACAGGAGTTGGAAGATCAATAACATCTACACAAGAATCGGGTTTGTGCAGATACGCAGCATCAATCAGCTTCAGCGCATTATCTTTATGCGCCGGACCATCGACAAAGATAAGATGCTGAATGTTATCGTATGTCTGATTGTGAACGCTCTCGATCACATCAGTGAGTAGAGGATTCGCTGATGTTGCCGTGATGACAGTCACTAGCGGACCTTGACTCATATATCGCCACGCTTAATGCATTTCTCAAACGTGGAGAATACCTTATTGAACCGCAGTTCATAGATGTGCTCCATTCCAATAAGAATATTGCAGATCTGGTCTTCTGTCATTGGTAGAGGACCGTTAAACATACTTTCAGCAAGAAGCCTGATGTCATCAACAACGTTCCACGCTTTCATAATGTCTTGTTCGAGATCAAATCTATCAGTCATTTCGACGTTCCTCCTTACGAAATTTAAATTTAGGACCATCAACAGTGATTTTTATCATCTGACTGTTGAGGCTGGACCGAGTGTAATCGCGCCCACCATCAATCATGTGATTGCCTTTCACAACACAATCATGACGATAACGCGAAACTATAACTTCACCATCATCACAAAGAACACCATACATAGGCTGTGAGAATACAGGCGATGCATTGGTGATGTATACGACGTCGTCGCGAATAACGATTCCGAAGTAATGGCTGTGCCCTTTGCTTAGATCTGGATTCGGCTGATAGAACACATCAATCGGTTGATATGTCCAACCGCCACCTTTGGCTATGGTGCACCAATATCCCATATATTTCCCACCATAACTTCGTTCTATCTGGCTAACTCCTTCTTCACTGAGATGATATCCTTTCTTGGGCGTCTTAATGTGTCGTTTAGGCATCAGGGTTCTCCAAATATTCTGTTGAACTCCATTGTTTTTCGTGGAATTCCTCTAACATCAGTTTTGCCATATCTTTCGAGAAGATCATGTAGCTGGTTGAATTTAGTCGGTTGATTAAATTCGTTATTCTATTCTTAAGCTCAAACAATTCTTCTTGTGAATCACAGCACTTCATTTTTTCTTCCCCAGCCTTTAATATCTGCATAGGCTTCACCTCCCACATATATGTAGTTTGACTTGTGCATTGGAGCAACGAACTTCTTCTTATGTTCTATTTCTTTCTGTGCAGCCAACTCGCGCTCAAGCATCTCACCTTCATACCGAACGGGAATCCTAACCTTAATCGCTTTGATCTCTGCTGAAGGGAGATTATCGGCGGAGGTTCGGTTTCTTGGTTTTACTACAAGTGGAGTGAACTCCGGCTTGTACTTCTTGGCGACGTTGGTTAGAACAGCCTTGCTCTTCTTCTTGGGTTTGTAAGTTGGAATCTTACCGAAGATCATCATTTTGAGTTTACTTCCTCACAGTTATAGAGCTTGCCGCGAATGATAATATCTTGAACCCTGCCGTCTTGTTCCTCTTTCTCTTCGTAGAACTTTTCAGTGAAAGCAAGAAGAATTGCTGCGAATGCGAATGCACCTAACATTAACATAACAACGTCAATTAAGTGTCTGAGTTTCCATTGTAGTCTCATTGTTGTACCTCAACTATCACGGCACCGAGCGCACCGTCGACGGGGGCAACGCTCAGAATGCGATTGCGGATGTGGAATGGGTTACGCTTGAGTTGAGTGAACGTCCGCCTACGTTTGTCGAAGTTCTTGATGGGCTTCGGAAACCAAATCTGCTCAGTCGTACCCTGCTTAATATAGGCATACAGCTTGTTGCCATCAAGTAGATAGGTATGATTTGCAGTGCGCGGAGAAGCCCACTGAGTCGTCTCTTTGAAAGCCAGCAGCTGCATACAAGAACTCCTATTGAACCACTATTCTACTGGGGATCAAGTTGAAAGTCAAGTGGATCATACAGCCGCCTCAACTTTCATGAATTTGGCGCGATTGATCAGCGTCTGCTTCTCACCACGAAACTCTTGGTGAGCCTTAACCTTGGCAGTCAGATTCACGACGTCGCCTTTGGCGATCTCAACCATCGCCTTGCTCTTGAAGATAAGACGGTTGCCTGCCTCATCGCGGAGGAGATACATCTCCTGGCTGTCGCGATCGTAATAAGAAAACCGAGTGGCGTTGATCACGATGACTGCCTCAACTTTGACATTGTTGAGCGCCAGCTTGCCGCCTTCGGCGCCAACGAACGAACCGAGCGCAGCGATCTCCAGACGCTTCGCCTCCCACTCTGCCTTCTTGGCAGCGGTGGTGTCGATGCATCGCAGGACAGCGGCGACCTGTTTGTCAGTCAGCTTGCCATATGTGTCGAACGAATTCATCAGGCTGGCAGCGAAGTCGCCGCGAGAATTGTAAACCCACTCGACCACCTCTTGAGCGCGATCGCGCTTCATGAAGGTCTTGCGAGCATTAGCGCGGATATTCCGCGAGATAGCGGCTTCGTACGCAGCTTCATTTTCGATATAGGACATAGGAGTCTCTCCTTAAATTTCTACGATGCCGGCTCTGAAGGGCTGCTCGCGCTCTGAGACGACGGAGATCTCCTCGAAACCATCATAATCCATCGACACATCGCGCGCGCGGCGAGCCACCTCACGGCTAAGATCTTCGCCGAGATCGTCCCAGATGATCTGCTTACGCAGGTTGGATGCCTTTTCCCATGTCACCCAGAACGACCCCGACGGGCGAAACCCGTGGGCATCCTGGAAGAGATCAGAAACGACGGATTCGTCGAACGTATACCCTCTAGACATTTCAATCTCCAGTCAGTTCATCAAGTCAACGAGGGTATTATGAGGGAGTTGGACCAACTTGTAAAGAAAAACAACTCTAGGAAAATCAATGACTTACGATCGATGGTGGATAACTCGTTGATTTGTATAGAGTTTTCTCAATCGGTAATTTTACGCTTTTTTCGCTGGCGGGAATTACCCACCTTGGCTCCCACTTTTAAAGCAATTTTTGCTAAGTGATTGATTTATAAGGAGAAAGTGGTTTAAGTGAACTTCAATGCTCTTCTGCTAAGTCATTGATTTATAAGGAGTTTTCAGAACGTCCACCCCACCCGAGCGTAGTAGGGTGATCCCGTCCGGAGAGCGATAGTCCAGCCTGTATTGAACCGATGCTATGCCAGACTGAAGTATTGCCTTGGAGCACTCAACACAAGGAGAATGTGTCAAGTAGAGCGTGGAGTCAAGACAAGAATCATGCGAGCGAGCAACTTTTGCGATTGCGTTCATCTCGGCATGAATCACTTCGGGCTTGGTCACCAGATACCGATTTTCTGGAATGTCCATCATCCCTTCGTAAACGACTTCATGTTCGCAAGTGTTATCGAACCCAGGAGGTGTTCCGTTGTAACCATAAGAGAGGATACGGTGATCTTTGACAATCACCGCACCCACTTGAAGCCTTATCGCACGAGAGAGCTTTGACACTCTCTCGGCGATGTCATGATATAGAGCATCAAATTTGTTCAAAGGATTTCTACCTTCCGAGTCTTGCTTTCCGGAACAACGCGACGAAGGTTGATGGACAGAATGCCGTTCTCCAGCTTCGTGTTATGCACAACGACGCTATCAGCAAGAGTGAACTTCTTAATGAAGCCTCTCGCTGCGAGACCGCGAATGAGATAGTTCTTTTCCCCATCGTCGACAGTATTGTTGTTGGCGACGATATGAAGAACGTTATTCTCCTCTAGCGTAATTTCGAGGTGTTCTTTTGCGAAACCCGCAACAGCAAGCTCAATGCTGTAATCAGTGTCGTTATGTTGAACTATATTGTATGGCGGATAGCCAATAGAAGACCTTGCCTGCTGCAGCTGCTGAGGATCAAGAGCGAAGAAGACGCGGCGAAAGGAATCGAGAGTGAGCGTGTTGAAAATATCAGTTGTCATATGACGTTCTCCTTATATAAGCGAGAGTGTTAAACCGACCCCAGAAGGCATCGGTGGCGAGGGAAATCCCCCACTTCGTTATAGCACACTCATAAGAGTCGTGCTACTTTTTTCTTCCTATGCTGTATTTAGTCATCAGGTTGTAGTTGACCTTGTCTCTATGGCTGACGACCTTGATCTGAGACATTGGCGCTTTTGGTTCTGCCGAAGCTGCTTTGTTCACAATCGAAACCAACCCCCACTCTTCCAGCAGAGTGGCTATTGTATTCCTACGCGCAATATCTGACTCATTCAGGCTAGAGGGTTTGCCATCCAGCTTGAACATCTCCTTGAAGTGTACGATGTAGTATTTGCCTCTCTTGTGCAGTATATGACAAGACTGATAGAGAGTAGGCTTCTCGCTGCCGTCAGTAATCTGCGGCTTCGATGA
>Ga0181348_1000622_pt1 | contig 15490 bp, 16 predicted proteins | sample Su13VDMM110DN_FD_130092 | JGI IMG/M metagenome (GOLD analysis project Ga0181348, IMG submission 130092) | Freshwater viral communities from Lake Michigan, USA - Su13.VD.MM110.D.N | ecosystem: Environmental > Aquatic > Freshwater > Lake | place: USA: Michigan | collected 2013-07-16
CAGCGATCAAGGTTTGCAGGGACAATGTCGGACTTAATGCGCTCATCAGAAACAACCGTCCAAAGCCCTCCAGCCCCAGGCTTTCCTGCGGAGTCAGTAGAAAGCTCAATTTGGTAAGCTGGCGCTGTTACACCGATGCCGACGTTACCGGCGTTAAAGTAAAACTTAGATGCCGCAAGCTCCATTGCTTTAATGGCGCTGTTGGTAGAGTTTACAGAATATATGGAACAGCCGTCTGCTAGGCCTTGGTGGCCGCGAACAAGAAAAGAGTCGTCAGCGGCTGCGGTTACGTTAAACAAACCGCTGGGCGTAGTTGTCCCAATTCCAACCCTGCCGTTAGAGATGATACGCATCCGCTCTGTTTGAGAAGCGGTTTGGAACGCTATAAAATCCGTTGAACCAACACCAGAGGTGGATTGCAGAATAAGGCTGGACGAAACCGCCGTGCCGCCAATATGCAGGGGGGCGGTGATGTTGGTCGTGAAGGTCGGGGTGGTAGCCAGCGCGACAACAGTGCCGGAACCCGTTGTGGTGTAGCTCGTACCCCACGCAGAGCCCGTAGAGTTGGCAATACCAGCGCCGGGGTAGTCCGTTGGGCCAGTTGGTCCGGTCGAACCTGTCGGTCCAGTAGGCCCCGTAGCACCCGTGACTCCAGTCGGCCCGGTGGCGCCCGTAACACCCGTAACGCCCGTAACACCCGTAACGCCCGTAACACCCGTAACGCCAGTGGCCCCCGTTGCTCCGGTGGGTCCAGTATCGCCAGTGGCACCCGTGGCTCCAGTTGGACCTGTGGCTCCCGTAACGCCCGTAGCTCCGGTCGGCCCAGTAGCACCCGTGGCTCCAGTCGGCCCAGTGGAACCAGTGACTCCAGTCGACCCTGTAGAGCCAGTGGAACCAGTTGGCCCAGTGGGTCCGGTATCGCCAGTAGCACCCGTGGCTCCAGTTGGACCTGTGGAACCAGTGGAACCGGTCGACCCTGTAGAACCAGTGGAACCAGTTGGCCCAGTGGAACCAGTGGCACCAGTCGCACCAGTCGGCCCTGTCGGTCCTGTCGGTCCAGTCGAACCCGTTGCGCCTGTCGGCCCAGTAGATCCGGTACCGCCAGTAGCACCGGTGACGCTGGTACCCGTGGCACCGGTAACGCCGGTCGAGCCGGTCGGGCCAGTTGCTCCTTCAGGACCGACAGATCCAGTCGGACCAATAGGACCGCTGGGGAACGGAACCTGACTAATGGCAGCCTTTTTATTGACGCCACCCTGCAGGACGGGAACAAACTCGTTGCCGGTGAGCTCACCTACAACTGTCGGAAAGTCTGAGATTTTAATGTCCGACACGGCCTACCCCTGAATTATCCGACCATAAAGGTTGATCGTCCACGCCGAATAAGTTCCAGACCCCACAACGTCGGTAACGGTAACCGTCAACGCGCCAGTGGATGAAACATAATTCACCACGGTTCCAATCATATAATTCGTTGCATCATAACTGATCAACACCGTCGATGGAATGTTGACCGCCAAACCCGTCTCAATCGTCAGGTACTGCGTACCAGTCTCGATCGTAAGGGTATCGGTGCTGTTTGCGTTTTCCTGAGCAATAATCTGAACCCCATCCTCATCGAGGATGTACCAGGTTGGATTGTAATCAGGACGAGGGTTGCGCAATGGCACAGGGTCGGGACGCAGAAGCTGCCGGCGGTAGTATGGCTGCGGCACATCGTCGCAAGACGCGCAGACGTAGATTCCAAGGCCTACAGGAACCGAGCCGCCGCGATAATCCTTCTTTTCCCGAAGGTGTTTGTGCTGCACCAGGAAGCCGCAGCCGTCACAGATTGCAATGCCAAAGGGACTCTTGGCATCGAACTTAGGCTGTGTTCGGAATTTGCGGCCTCGACCGAATGCGTACTGCATCAGTAATTGGACCAGCTATCGATTGTGATCCGTAGGGGAACGCGCTCGCGATCCTCAGCAGCGGCGGTGTCGTAAGCCTTGGAGGCGTAGTTCTCGAGCACAGAAATCCGATCGGGGGCAAACTTCACAGCCAGCTTGGCAGCAAGGCCGGCCGCGATTGCCTCCATCCAACGGTTCGGTGCATCTAGGCTATCGGTAAACGATCCGGCATCCTGTTGGATTTTCATGCGGTAGTAGTACAGCGTCACGGTGTCATCCTGCGGCACAGGCCACAGGAACAGGGACGGCGTGATCGTCCGCTGGAAATAAAACTGCGTAGGCCTGCTCGATGTCTGAGCCTTGTTCGGAATTGCAGCGTATTCTGAGCGGCTGATCGGAGAGATCACCAGATCGGTGTTGATCCCCCCAGATGTGGTCCGGGTGTAGGACTGCAGAATGTAGACCGTCTCAACATCCAGATCGTAGGACTCCGTGCCGGCGATTAGCGGCAGCGCAACGAGGTCCACCTCCCACAGGTTCGGACCATTGTTTGACCAGTCCGAGAACAGGAAGTTCAGAGAGCGGCGAGCGCTGTCGATATCGTTCGAAGCCAGAGACGCGGGGTTCCGCCCGATGCGCTCAAACGCTTCGGTGATAACATCGATCTGCTGGATGTCGCCGAAGGCGTAAGTGCCGCTGGTTGTCATTGTCTGCCGCTTAGCTGTAGGTTTTGATCAACTCAAGGATGATCGTGTAAGTGTCCCCGCTACTAGCACCGATCGTGGTAAACAGAACGTCCCCAGTTGGTGAGGTCGCATTGTTCGTCAGAACAGAGCCGGAATCCAGAAAATCAAATGTGTACAGTCCTGGACCGACAATGAAGCCGGTTACGTCTGTGGACGCATCCCAAATGATATTGACAGCCATGCCATTCATGGAAGCGATGATCTTGCGGATTGCCACGCCCGTGCAGAGCTTGCCACGAAAGTTAGCGTTGAGCGACGAAACATCGACCTTATTGACCGCGCTTTCCCCCGTCCCATCAGAGACGTTGGTAAACTTCATAACGGCGATCGATTCCCCATCGAGGAGCGTCTGAGAGGTGACGGCGTCAGCCATTACTTAAATCCCTTCAGGGTTTCAGCGAAGCGAGCTCGCTTGCCAATGATGCCAGGCTTCTTCGCAGCGGCAGCAAGCTTGCCGGCGGGAATGGGCTGACCAGCCTTGGCACCCAGCGCCTTGCGCAGAGAGCCTTTGGTGGCTGGATTGATTGCGGTCTTGAGCCAGTTTTTCATTAAATTTTAGACCCCGTTGTCATATGTATTCAGTTGTTTTGCGGGCGATCGCTTTTGGTTGGCGCACAAATTGTTTGCCAGCCGCAGTGCCGGCCCTCTTAGCCTTGGTGGTAGCAGCATACTCTTTGGACGTAAGGGATTGTATGGCTTTCTTTGGGAGGTACCGTTCTCCAGTAGCCTTAGGCCCCTGCGTAGAATTCTTGCCAGACTTGGTGCCCCAGTCCTGTTCAGTCCACTTGGATAGCGACTTCTGGGCTTCCGTCTTGGGGCCGCTGTAGCCACCCCCAGATTTCTTGTATCTTTGAGTGGCAAGCTGAGCCTTGCGCGCGGACCATTGCCCAAGGCTACCGCCCTTGTCGCCAGCCTTTACACTGGAGACAATGCGTTTCCATTTGGGTTCATCCGAGTGCGCCATCTAGCACTTCCATGCGCGAAGTGATTTGTTAATCCGGCTATCGGGGTCGTTAGCGGTTTTCTCGCTGGTTAGCTTCTTCTTCATTCCCGTCATCCGGGCGCAAAAGCTGTCGCGGCGAGATCCGCCCTCAGGCTGCGGACGCTTTAAATTGCTACCAGTCGCGGCATTATAGGCACTGCGGCCCTTCTCACTCAGGCCCCCCTTCGGGTTCTTGTGCTCAGCCTTGAACTGAAAATCTTTCTTCGCTCGCACGATAATCTCCTAAAATGGGACGGCCGTTAAGCCGCCCCACTCATTAGGCTTGAGTCACGCCGTACAGGCCGGTTTTGGTGTCAGCATTTATAATGTAGATCCAAAGCGTCAGGATCTTGACGCCATCGGAAGCGCTGGGGACGTTGTAAGTTCCTCGAACATCTCCAGTGGCGGTTGTCGCAGGATCAGTCGCAACAGCATCAGCAAAGGTTCCGGTGGTGACAAACGCGCCGTTGTACGCTGTGAGGACGTAATTGCGCGAAGAGGCCACATACGGAATACCAAAGGTATCGCCAGTGCCGACAGAAGCGTTGCCAACCAGGGCTGCAGAGATTGCAACTTGAGTGACGGTTTTAAACGCCTTCAAGCCAGACACTGTAGCAGCGCCATTGAAAGTAATAACTTCCGACATTGAGACACCATAGGTGTCCGTCCCGGAGACAGTTGCCGTCTCGACCGTGTCGCTAGCACTGCTGCTGGTGATCCTAACAATCCGAGGAACATCAAGCGTAGCGACACCGCCGCTGGCCAGAGTACCCGTAATGGTTAGGTTAGCTGCCCCAGCAACAGCTTGAGCCGTGGAAATGTTGTTCGTGGCCATAGTGGCCGGAACAATACTGTAAACGTAAATCGGCGAAGTTTCCGCGCCCGGAAGGGAGGCGGTTCCGTTGTTGTCGAAATTAGCACCAACCCGGACGCCGTCAGAGAAGTGAGTCATAATTTTTCTCCATTAGCAGTGGGGGCGGCCGAAGCCGCCCACACCCGGGTTACGAAGCGCCTTGCGAACCCCACGCGGCGCGGAAGTTCGAAACACCGAAGGAGTAACGCTCAATGGCTTTAGCCTTGAGGTTGTCGGTGTCGAAATCCGTGTACACGTCGGTTTCGAGGGCTTCACGTTCGTAGTACTTCAGGCCGTTTGGAGCATCCGAGAGCAGGAACCACGAATTCGTATCCGTCAGGAACATGTTCACGCGATAGCCCTGCGGAACCGCAGAGTTGTTGTAGATCGCGTTGATGTCATTGTTCGCCGTAGCGGTACGGAATTGCGATTCCAGCAGGCGGGTGGCCGTCCACTGCAGTTCAGCGGGAACGATCAGCTTGGTCGGCTTCGTCATGATACGAAGGCCGGCGGCGTCACGATAACGCTGAGTGCCAACGATGGCGTCCTGAAGCGACGTTTCGTTAAGGTCAGCTTGCACCGAGAAGGTGTTCGCGACCGTACCGTTGTCGATCGGGTGAGCCGTCGAGAAGAACGGTTGGCCATCCCCGATGGGGAAGTTAGCCGAGAAGCCGTTGTTCATCACCGAAGCGCCCAGGACTTCCTTGGTCTGAGCCATCGACTGCCGCAGAGCCTTGGCCTGCAGCGGGAACGATGACTGGTACAGGTTGTCCTTGATCGCCTGACGAGTGATGATGAAGCCGATCGAGGTGTAACGGTTCACGTAGTTTGTGATGAACCGCTGACCCATATCTTGGTAGGCGGTAGATGCGCCTTCCGCTTTGATCTGAGCCAGACCAAGCAGCTTCACTTCGACTTCGATTTCCACTGCCTTATCGGACGTGTGCTTTTCGAAGATTTCAGACCATTGCCCAGGATACTGGGGATAGTCACCGAAAACCGCAGCCAGCCCCGGACGGAGCAAGTCGCGGATAGAGGTCGTATTAATAGCCATTGGTTAATCTCCCTGTCCGCTATTGTTAAACACCAGTAATACCGGTGCGGTATTGGGTGTTGTTGAGCATAACAAGCCAGTTTGCATATTCACCAACAGCGTTACCTGGAGTTGGATCAAGACTAATGATCTTGAGATTCAAGGTATTAGTCGTAGCTTCAGAGGCGTTGTTAAGCGAAACTGCCGATTGACCAGTTGCTGTGCTGCCTGCGGTATACAGGAAGTTAGCGTTCAGGCCACGATCTGCCAGAGCGAGCGGAGTACCAGCGGCGCCAGAACCATTGGTTTCCTGAATGGTGTAGACGACGTTCGGGTCATCAATCACCAGGGCTTCAACCGTCGAACCCGTTTGAACACCGGGGTTGCCAGGCCAGAAGGCTTGGAACTTAGCGGTGCCGCTTGAGTCGATGTATTTGCAGCCTTGGAAAACGCCAACAATGGCGGAGCCAGCCACGCCACGAATGAGAACACCGTCTGAGGAGACGGCTACTGGGTCATTCGTGAACAGGGTGCTCGCGTAGTCGCTAGCGATTTGATAGTTATTGAGAGAAGAGGTCCAAGCCGAGCCGTCAAGTTTACGGACAGGCTGAAGACCCGCAGGTGCGTTGGTTCCGAAGGACATTCGAAATCTCCAATCTGAGGGGTTGATGGATTTGCCGGTACGTGACGGCGCTCGCTAACGGTGGATACGTGACCACTATCGAAATGTTGGCACGATACGTGACGGCCATCGACGGAACTTTCGCTCCACCCATAAAAATACCCCCATCGACAAGTAAGGTCAATCACTTATCGATGGGGGCAAGTAGCCACGAAACATAAGCTCCGTGGACCGGAGGGCTAATCCTTAAACGAGGTGACTCTTTCGACCTTAACCCCACTATCGCGATCCTCAAACCGGGGAAGGTTCGGGTCTGCATTCCCAGTCCACGCGACATCCTGAAGCATCTCTAGATTCTCACGATCGCGGATCTGACGATCGTAAGCTACATCCCGGGTTGGACGCTGACAGAGCATCAAGCCGCCCCGGCGAATGACCTGAACCTCAATGCCCTCATGACCTGGGAGCGGAGGTGGAACCATTTCTGGGTGACGAGACGCAGGGACTGGTTGCCAACCGCGCACCATGCGGTCGGTCATATTGTCAGGATCCGGCTCGTTCAGGGTGGTTTCACGCACCCATGAATAGGTCATGCCGGCCGGGATCTTGTTCGGCGGAACGTACAGCTTGGACTGATAGTGTGTGGTTGGCGCTTGACGCACATCGGATTCACGAATGTTGGCATCGCGCGACTCGGCGGCTCTAGATTGACGAGGCATAATTAACTCCGGCTCTGTTTCATGAGGAAGACAGCGTAGTATTTCTCCGCTTCTTCGTTGTTCATCCGAGCACCACTTGTCTTGGTGTAGGCGCCCGAGGCTGCCATGTTGTGGGCAAACTTACGCTGCTCAGCCGAAAGACGAATCTTGTTGGACGAGCGAGCCCCCTGTGCAGGCTGGCCACCGCGAGAAACGGGAGCAACCCGACTATCACGGCTCATTGGCGGTGCAGCCCGCTTGGGGGCAGACCTATCTTCGAAGGCATCTGGGAACTCTTCCTCCATGTGCTTGTTGATTTCCCGGAAGTAAGTCGTGCCTCCAATCTCATCACCGCGCCCATCGGCCCGGTACCGGCGTTCAACACGTCGAGCATAAAGAGTCGCCTCCTCATGCATTTCCGCATCAAAGTTTGGAGACTGAGGTTGGAACCAATCATTCGCTTGAACCCATTCAGCCGTCGTAGGCTCAAGCTGAGGGCGCTGTTGCTCATCAGGCCCGCGCCTAACCTCTCTGGTCTGGGCAGGCTGCTGCGTAGCCTGTTGAGCCCGCCACGATTTGACGCCAGATAGATCGTTCTGGGCCTGGAAGAACTCGCTCTGGGCATCAATTTCAGCTTCGCTGTCACCAAGACTCTTGGCTTCAAGAAGCTTGCGTTTAGCCTCGTTCATCTGAGCGCCGAGGGCATTTTCGTAGTGGGTCATCATCGCGGCATCGGATTGACGCCTCAATTCAGACTCACCCTGAAGCCTCATCTCAGCTTCTTGAGCCCGCCTTTCAGCGTCCTGCGCACGCCGCGACAGTTCCGAAATTCGCTTTTCGGATGAACGCTTACGCTTCGGACGAGCCTCCTCTTCCTCCTCATCCTCAGCCGAAGCCTCTGTTTCCTCTTCGGCATCGGATTCAGATTGAGGCGACTCTACATCAGAGTCATTCGTAAGATCCTCATCAGTTATTTCAATCTCAACGTCGTCTTCTGGCCCATCATCGTGGATGGGAAGTTCCATTTCTTCAGCCATGATCAGTACTTATCCGCCAGGTTAGCGGCCCGAACATCGTCAGGCCCATCAATCACAGCCATGACCCGATCATCGGGTAGCAGGGCCATAGCCACGCCCCTATAGGAGACAGCAGTTGCTTCGTAACGCGGGATCAGAACCCAATCTCCAACCTTGCACCACGGGCCGCTGCGTTCAAACTTCTCACCCTGATAGGCTTCAGGGCCAATACCACAGACCAGTGCCGAGACGGACTGATACTTGTCTTCCGCTCGGACAGTGTCAGGAAGATAGATCACCGCCTCAGAGCCGTCGTCGCGTGTAATGGTCTTCAGTTCTTCAGGCCGCACATAGATTTTTGTAGCGATCAAGTAGCCAGCCGCCCTCATATCAAACGGTCGGCCGGTCATTTCAATGAAGTGATCGTTGATCAGCTTCTTGGCAACATCTTCTTCGTGCGGTTCAATGTTGCTCAGAGTTGGTGCCGCTCTGGTGTGCGACTGGATAAAATCCATATCGGCGTCAAACTCTTCTCGGGTGGGTTTCGTAACTTCAGAAACCTTAGACATCAGTATATTTCCTTTCTTTTTTGCTCCGGTTTTTTGTCGTCGTCAGGCTGATGCATACGCCTGTACGCCTCATTGATGACCTCGATTGCATTGGTATATGCACGGGCCATCGCATTCCCCTCCAAAACTTGGAGAGCAATTTCTTCAGCAGTAGTTGCTGGAATGTGTTTGTCGCCGCCAACAGATGGACGGAACCTGACGTTGAGAGAATACTCAACTGCTCGGTCCCTAGTTGCGCTTAATTGTTCAGTCGTTTGGCGACGAAGCTCTTCTGCGCTCATTCATTTTCTCCGGCATTTTTTTGTATGATTTAGAGCGATCCGCTGCGTGAAATTCTTTGGCCACTTTCAACGGGACGCCAGCTTTGGCGGCGAACTTGGGATTGTTCGCCGCCGCAGCCATTAGTCGAAACTGAGATTTCGACCTGCTTGGCACTAGAAGCCGCCGATACCTTTGTGGGGTTTAACGCCTGGGGTAATCTGACCTGACTGGGTCATCATGCCTCTGCGAACCTTGGCCGCGCCGCCCTGAGCCTTTTTTACTGGGGCAGGCGGCTTGTTTTGCAGCTTCTTCATGGCGTTCTTATCGGCAAGTATGTAGTCGCCATACTCAGGATCTCTCCGGTCGCCGGTCTTGTGATCAAGTGGGCTCTTGGCAACACCACCACGAACCCGCTTGATCGGAGCCATGCCCAAGCGCGTCTTGCCAGCGCCACCAACGGCGTAATGGCCAGCCTTACCACCCTTACGCATTGCGACATTCGGCGCCATAGGGGACGTCGGCGGCCTGTCATAATCCATAAAAAGAGGGGACGTCTGAGGTCGGGGCTCGCGAGGAGGCATAGGGGGCATCTGCTTCATCATTTGAGGAGGCATAGGGGCTGGCCGCCTTGGAGGAGGCGCAGCGGCCATTGGTGCGCGGGCTGGCATTGAAGGACGCTTAACAGGCGTTTTCATAGAAACATTAGTAACCGGGCGAGACATAAGGGATCCTCCCAGAGCCTTCTTCATGACGCTGCCGCCATGCTTAATCGAAGTAATTTCTTCCTGTGATTCAGCTGGGATGTAATTGGACATCGGTTGATTTTTCTTCTTGGCCAGCATTGAACCAGCCATGCCAAGCATACCGTACTTAGCGAGCTTTTTGCCCTTGCCGCCCAGAGCGGCACCAAGAAGACCCATGCCCGCAATCGGAGCAAGTTTCTTTAGAAGGCCACCAAGGTTCTTCTGTTGCGGCTTCATCATGGCCATTCCGCCATGATTCATTCCGCCCATTTCCTTGGTGAGCTTGCGGGCAGTGTCAGCCGAGGTCTGAATCTTGCCGCCCTTCTTCATGGTGCCAACGTCAGAGGAAGAACCCATCTTGTTAACGTCTCTAACAAGATCGCGGCCGGCGCTTGCACGGGCGGCCATCCTCATTTGCTGTTTCTTGTTGTTAAAATCACGGCCACGGCTATCAACAAAGAGCTTGTAGAGATCGTCATTGCCCTTAGCCTTAGGCATTGATTTGCTCTCATTCATCATAGCCTTGTACATCTGAGCCGAAGTTTGGCCAGTAGCATCCGCTTTCTTCATGGGTCTGGAGTCAAATAACGGAGAGTCCGAAACGGACTTGCCAGCAATCCCTTTACGGCGTTCGGCTCCAAGCTTAGCCAGTTCAGCAGAACTCATGTCCTGTTGTCTTTTTGTCGGCGCTGTTGTCACGTTAATGCGCGTAATTGAAACTGATGGCGTGGCCTTAGAAATTACCGAAGCCTTAGGAGCGGAGGGCTTGGCCATTTCGGTGGTGAAACGCTTACCGTTAAAGGTAAATTCCTTACCGCCACGATCGTAGGCGGCACGGAACGCCTTGCCACGCTCAGATAATCCACCATCAGCCATCTTCATGGCTTTGCCGCCCTTCTTGTAGGCGTCTGGAGAAGTTGACTTTCCCGATTTAATCCTAGCAATTCTTTCTTTTTGATAGGGATCAATACCGGTGTCTTTATTGAGGTCTTTCATGTCCTCTGGGGTAAGTTTGTAAGACCCGCTTGGGTACAGCGTATCACCGATAATTTTAGAACCTGCCGACATGGCTTGTCTCTTGGTTTGGCCAGGACCAACAGAAACCGTAAGGTGTCTTTGGGTAACAATGTCTTCTCTTGGCATACCGGGAGCAAAGTCCACAGAGGACACGGCAACCTTGCCGCTCTTCTTCATAGACTTGCCGCCCTTCTTCATAACCTTGAGCGGCGGAGCGCCCATGCCGGTTATCGGAGAACCAGCCTGGTCATTCATTGCGCGCTGCATAACGGCCGCCTTACGAACATCCGGGAGGCCGCCGTCCGCCTTGCGGGGAAGCTTGGCACCCATCTTGTCATACGGCATCGGCCGATTGCGGGGCATACCGCTGTCGGCCTTCTTCACCGCACCGCCGACCTTGAACGTCGGGATCGGGCGGCTGTTGGCCGTCTTCTGCTGCGCCGAAGCAAAGTTCTTCGGTGCTGGGATAGCCTTGGAGTTCTCAAAGAACGAGGAACCAAATGTAGCGCGAGCCTTTGCCCGCTGAGAATCGTCAGCCATTAGCGGCCTCCATTAAATTGCGGGGGAAGACTACGGACCATTTCGGCCTCTGTTCGCATAGCAGCGATCCGTTCTTTGCTCTGACGGTCTTCTGCCTCGCTCCGGGTATCCATAGCCGCGATCTGAAGCTTGGTGTCAGCATCGCGCTGACTGTCTTCATTACGCTGCTGAAGCTTAGCCATTTCCACCTGTGCAAACGGATCTGGCTTTTGTTCTGGTTGCGCCTTGTACTGGGGCGCCAGTTGCTGCATCGCCTGCGCCACCATAATCGCAAGCTGGTTTTCAATCTCCGGCGACAGCGGCTCGCCCGCAGGCGGTAGCGGCTGGCCAATCATCTGCTGCACCTGAACGCGCATCTTCAGCGCCAGGTGCTCATTGATGTGCGCCTGCAGGGCCGGATTGTTCTCCGCGATCGGAGCGTGGGACGCAATGTGCGCGTCGTGATCCTGATATTCAGCCGCCTTCAGGGGCTTGCCAACGATCGCATTCTGGTTCTCGCTCAACGGGTCCAGAGCTTTGGCCTCCTGCTCTGGCTCCTTGTTCGGCAGGATCATGGCAATCCGATCGGGATCAACGCCCATTTCAACGTACATCTGCTGGAATGCAGCGCGCAGATCATGGATATCAGGCTGCTGAGTGGCAAACCGCAACAGAGCCTCAGCACGCATCATGCGCTGGGCAGACGATGAGATGTTCGGATCGCTGATCGGGATCACATCTATTTCATCGCTGAAATCTTTGCGCATGATCGCCGCTTTTCCGCCACGAACCGGGAACGGATAGGGCGCTTCTGGCAGGAATTCGCCGAAGAGCTCCGCGATCATCTTTAATTCGCGGTCGAGCGCCTTGTGAGAGCGCTTTAGAGTGGCCGACTGCACCCGAGTCGCCGCCTCCATGAGGGCCACAGTGGTCCCCACGGGTGCGTCCTGACGACCCTCGCCAACCGCTATCTCAGCGGTGTTGGCTAGCCCGCGAGCACCCTCGTAAGTTTCCTTGAGGAGCTCTAAGGAAACCGATGACGGCTCCTTATAGGGCATCGGCATGATTGCGTTCTGAATCGGCAGGCCGCCCGTGTCGATTTCACGGAACTCGGTCGGGCCAATCCCGAGGTTGTTGTCCTCGATACGCATCCCCTTGACCCGTAGGCCACCAGGGAAGTTGTTGAGCGTGCCAGCATCAATCAGCTGCCGGCGGATGCTCGTCGCGGTCTTGGCCGAGTTGCCCAGAATGTGGGCGTAACCCAAACCGTAGAAGCCCAAACCTGGGATGAACTTATAGTGGACAAAGCGATCGCGCTTCGCAAACGCAACATCGCCTTGCTTCCAATTCCGACGAATGCCTAGAACCTTACGGCTCTCCTCATCAATCGAAACCGTGTACGGCAGCGGAATATTGTCCAGGTTCTCAAACCCAGGCAGGTCCAAATCTGCGTACACCTCATATATGCGGTACTCATCCGACCCTTCAGCGCCCGGATTAATACCCTGAGTAGCGTTCACGGCCGCCCTTACGGGTGTACCCTGATCCAAGTCCTCCTGAGGCTCACCCAGGTCAATATCCCGATACATACCCGCAAGCTGCGACAGGCGAAGCTGCTTCTTCGTTATCGAAGTGACGTGCGTGTACCGCTGAGACGTGGTCAAATCGCTGGTGCCATACGAGACAATGAAGTTCTCAGGCGTAATGAACCGCGCCACAGGACGCCCCAGCACCGGATCCTGATAAATCTTCTTGAACGTGCTGCCCACCAACGGCAGCCACATCAGCATCTGGTCGAACTCTTCGTAGTACTCCGGCGCTAACTGCGTCAGGTACAGGTTCATCCAGTCCTTAACCCGGCTGGCCTGGTCCTCAATCGCCGGCGTCGAAACCCCAACCACCTGCGTGTTCACCGGACCCATCGACGGCATGAGCTCGCCTCGAGCCACAGCCTGCCAACGAATAACCGCCTCAGCCATCAGCGGGTCAAACACGCCACACGCGCCCTGGAACGGCGTCGTGCGCTCTTCAATCTTCAGGCCCAGGAGCTCGATGCCGCGCTGCATCGTGGCTTCCCACTCGCCACGGCTGTCCTTGTCATCCTCGACGCCGCTCATCAGCTGCTCGCCAAGGCCCGACAAATCCATGTCCGACATGAACTCAGCTAGGTTCGCGTCGTGATCCTCTGGATCGCCCTTGTCTTCTTCCTCAGGTTCAAAATCAACGGTTACGCCACCGTCGTCTTCTTCCGTGAGCATAGCCCCATCAACCATCGTGCCCTCATCATCGGGCAATTCGATGTCAATACCATCATCCGGCAACGGAGCGTCAGGACCACCAATCCCCTCAAAGCGGGGACGCTCAACATCTGCAAGACTCAGGAGCGGTTTTCTGGCCATGTCCATTCCTATCAGTAAAACGCACCGCGTTCTAGCGGGGTATCATATCGCATTTCCGTGGGGTCGTCAGTATTGGCAACCCAGCCAGACTGCTTAATCCTTAGGAACGACATCGTCATCGTATCAACCCAGTCCCGCGAATCCGCAGCTGGAAACTGCGTACACTGCTCCATAAACTCTTCTGCCCACGGACGAAGCCTCTCATAGGTTGGAGCAGACGCAGGTAACCACACCCTGCCATTCTCAATCAAGTCCGTCACTAGCCGAACACGCGCAATCTTATCACCATACTTATCCGGGTTAAACTTCGTTGCCACAATCCCAGCCTTCGCCAGGTCGTGGATCAACATCTGCCCGTTCGCCTTCGCCTCCACCAAGATCGTATCCGGCTTCCTTGAAGTGCTTGCCCGGATCGGGACATTATAGTTATCGTCCCGGTAGTCAGTGGCCATCCGCTGCACCATTCGCCGCAGAATCGGCCACTCAACCCGACCCCGCCACGTCGATAACAGGATCAGGTTGGGTATTCCGTTATCGTCATCAAAGACCCCCCAGGTCGTGGAAGCACTGTACGCCGACGATTTATTAGCCGTCAGCGCCGTGTCCCACGCCTGAAGAACGTACTGAACATTCGGTGGCTCTCGCTGCTTCCACCACTTCCACCACGTCTGGTCGATGATCCCACCAGCATCCACCACCGGATTCTGCTGATAGAGCGACGACCATATCCGCCGAGTCGTGCTCGGCTGTTTTCTTATTTTCTCCAGTTCCTCTTCTGGGAACTGCTCCGGCCACAGGGCTTCCCCGACCTTTCGACCGAGGATGTCCTTCTCAACGGCAATCGCTGGGAGCACAACCCGATCCCACTTCTCACCGTCTCCGTCACGCTCGCCTTGGTCCAAGCGACCCATGTGGTCACTCAGGTGCCAGCGCGTCCCGATCAATATGATCGGCGTGTCCTGGTTCTTGCGCCGCGTAAAGAAATCCGCGCCGTACCAAGCCCAAAGGTTCTTCCGCTCGTTCTCAGACTCAGCCGCCATGATCCCCGACAACAGGTCATCCCCAATCAGGATGTCACCGCGCCGGCCAGTCACGTTCGCACCCACCGCCGTCGCGTGGTAACCACCACCCTGGATCGTCATCCACTCGCCAGCAGCCGTCTTGTCCGTCGAAATACCACTCTCAGGGAAAATCCGCCGGTGCTCGTCCGATTTGATCGTATTGCGCACCTTCAAGCCAAAACTGTCCGACAGTTCCTGCTTGTGCGTGCTGAAGATCACATTCCGCTCAGGGTGCTTCGACAGCAAATACGCCGGGAAATAGTGCGAAGCCGTGAACGACTTCCCGTGGCCAGGCGGCATCGAGATCATCAGCCGCTTCGTCTTGCCCTCAAGAACCGCATCCAGCTTGTCACACACCAACTTCAGGTGCGGCGGCGGTTTCAGCCCACTGACGTACTCAATGTACGACGCCAGCGACCTCATAGCCTCCTCGCGGGCCAGCAGTTCCTTCAATAGTTCGTCGTAATTGAGCTCAGCGTTCATTCACTCAGCCATATACTCGCCGGCCAAGGCAAGGAAATCGGGGCGCTCCTTCAGCGGCTCCCAAAACGCTGAGTCACACCAAACCACGCGGTTATTGGGAAACGCGCCAATCTGGCCGCTCTCCATCTCCATAATATGCAGGTGCTTGTGCTGCTCGCCATACTCAGACAGCGCTGACCCCTCAAAGTCTAGGCTAAAACGATAACGTGCCGGGATGCGGTCAGGCAGGATAAGCGCCTTCATGCGCCTGTGAAAATCAAACTCATGAACGCCGAAGGTGCTTGAGAAATTGTCCCACGGCTGCACATACGTCATGTCTACGGGAACACCCTTGGTTCTAGGCGTCTCGGGAATCTTCCAGCAGTACGCTTCAATCGGTGCCAAAAACCCAGCACCGGCCACAGCATCATCAGACATAACGCACTGGAAATAGAGGCTTCGGCCTTGGACCACCCGCAGACCGTGAATGAAGCATCCGTAATAATCACCATACCCATCCTGAAGATTACGGGTGTACTCCCGGCGGATAAAACCAGGAAACCACTTCTCACAGGAACCAACGATATACATCAGGCCCCGGCCTCCAGCCTCTTCCCCAG
>Ga0181348_1000624_pt1 | contig 15446 bp, 24 predicted proteins | sample Su13VDMM110DN_FD_130092 | JGI IMG/M metagenome (GOLD analysis project Ga0181348, IMG submission 130092) | Freshwater viral communities from Lake Michigan, USA - Su13.VD.MM110.D.N | ecosystem: Environmental > Aquatic > Freshwater > Lake | place: USA: Michigan | collected 2013-07-16
AATAAATTTTTTACCATAACTAAAAGTAAAATCGGCGGAACCATCTGGGTTATCTTTTTTTGAAACAAAATTTATAATTGTTTCTTTGTCTTTAACTTTTTTCATCTTCTAAAATATCTGGATCAGAATCAAACACTAAATATTTCTTTATTTTATTAAATGCGCGGACGTGAACTCCGTAACTTTTGGAGGTAAAATTTAACATTGATGAACACATTTCTCCAAGCAAATTCCAAGATTTTGCCGGATAATCTGGAGAATATCTGTCCATATTGTCTGTTTCTAACTCCATTAGACTATTCCATTGGTGGAATCCGCTGGGCATAAATTTAGCAAATACAATAATGGGAATTCCATTATTTTCGCAGTATTTTGTAACTTCTTGAATTTTGTCCATTCCAGTTTTTAACCTTTCTGGTAAGGATTCTTTAAACTCTTGAAGTTTTTTATTAACTTCTGCTTGTGTCGCCTCATTTTGTTCTAAATTAAATTTCATATTTTTAATAACTTAATTTTCTTGTTTAGAAATTTTTATATCGCCATTGGAAATCATATTAAAAAATAGTTCTCCATTATTACATTTTTCAAAAAATACTGTAAAAGTATGATTATTTTCTGTTTTTATTTTATCTTCTAAATGAACGCCTTCATACTCGATAATAGCCGCAAGACAAAAATTAAAATATTTAAGTTTTGTTTTTATTAGCTCTATTGTTACTAACAATGATTTTTTTGGGTCTTGTTCTTTTTGATTTATAATTGACATCATATTTTATTTTCTAAGGGTTGAACTTGAGAATTGTAATGGGGGTTAGGAATTAATCTCTGACATACTATATACTCTGGATTCCTTGATCCAAGCGAAAAAATCAGATTTTATTTTCTCGGCGGGATACATTTGAAGGTAATCCTCAAACGTCCGGGCGTCACTAAAAATCCCTCGATGTAATTTAAATTCAGATAAAACTTTACCTAATTCTTTACCTTCGAGGCCGGGACACCAATATCTTACTAAGTTTCCATTGAACTTTTTAATATTCTCTTTGTGCTGTAAAAATTTTGATCTTTCTTTTTCTATTTCTTCTTTAATTGGCCATTTTTGGTCAATTCTATTAATCCAGTTTTTCTTGTCTCCTAAATTAAATTGTTTGTCATATTCTGGATGTTTTTTTAACCATTCTAGAAATTTCATAAAAGTAGTTCTTTTACGATTACGCACGGCGTTTATATGGTTAAGATTCTCTAACTGAAAATTATACCCATTAAAATAAGGCGTGGATACTGCATATAAAAATATATCATTTAAAGTATCAAACCCTTGGACATATCTTTCCCAACTATATCCTAAAAACTCTAATATATCCGCCGGGTTCTTTGACAAATTTAATACTTTTATAACATGATCCGAATTATTATCTATAGATTCATCAAATAATTTTTCTCTTATTGGAAATTCTAATCCACGGTGGCCGTATTTCAACCCCATAGAATGAGCCGCGCGGCCAATTAAATTACCTAAATCTGAATATTTATAATAATTTAAAGAAGTTCCCCAATTTTCTTCTTGAGTAAATATAAAATCTATTTGGAAACCCTGATATTCCCACGATATAACATCTGAATTTGAATGAATAAAAGAGGAATTAAATAAAGAATTTATCCAATTTTTAGAATCTTCTTTTTTATCAAAGTCTATCAAAAAATCAGCATCACCATAAGATGATTTAAGATTAAATGAAGGAATTAAAATATTTTTAATATTATTCTTAATTAATACTGTAGAAATTTCTTTAGTTATTTCAAAATATTCAAATGGATCAAGTCGTTTTTCTGGTAGATCGTAATGAGACAATAATTTTCCGCCCATAATTTTTTATTTATAAAAATATTAATACTGTCATACCTAACCATAACCAAAAAGGGAAATAAATTTTTTTTTCAGAAAAAAACATGCAAATTAATATTATTATAGGTAAATAATTTATTGTTAACATTATAATTGTTCTTATTTAGTTTCTTCTATTTTATTTTCTTCTATTTTATTTTCTATAAAAATTTTAGCTGGGGTAAATTGCCCTTCTTTTATAAGACCATAGTAATTGATCTTGTCAAGGATTTTGTTTAGAATTTTTACTTTGCGATTGTCTAGATTCGGTAAAGAAGCTAGGGCGTGTTGCAAAACTCCGGGTTTTAAACTATTTAAAGTGTCCGGCGAAACTTCAAAACTAGAAATTTTACTAGAATTAAATAGTTCAGTTAAATAAATTTTTTCTTTTGTGGATAAATTAGATAAATTTAACATTTTAATGTAAATCTTGATTTTTTTTCTCTTTCTGTCTATACTCTAGCATAGAATTTGAAGTTATCAAGGAAAATCTTAAACTTTTCTGTCTTTCTCTAAGAATGGAGGAACAGCGTCGGGATATTTTTCAATAATCTCAGCGGCTTTTTTATTCATTTCTTTTACCCACCCTTGTTTTACTTTCGGCGGACGATCATCCACCCAATTTTCTAGCAACATAGAATCTCTTAATACCACTAAACATGCTATTGCTTTTGTTACATGACTTAATCCAGAGTCCTCGTCAATATCCTCACCTTCATACCAACTTGTTAAATGTCTAAAAGATGCATCGTAGTAAACGCTTCCCCTTACGCCAGAAAATCTATAATTATGCCGACCATATTTACGGGCACCTTCTAATAATGCCAAACCGACTTCGGCAATAACAGGAGCGGGGACTGTAGAAAATGGGACTTTTTTTACTCCAACAGCATCTTTTGGATTTGTTTCTTTTTTTAATTCTTTCATTTATATTAAATATTTTTGTTAAACTTCTCTTTCATTATTTCAAATGTTTCATCTATTTTATTACATTTTTTTATCAAATCTGAAACTTCTTTCCAAGATTCAAATCTTGTTATATTAAAAGAATTTTTAATATGTTTATTCCACGGGGTATTTGGTAATAAAAGTTTTTTATCTGGAAAATTTTCCATTAATTCAGCGATAACCGGTGAATCATCTATGTATAAATTGTAATCTAATTTTAGTTTTTCCAATGGATCAACCCGGCCCAAACATTTAACGACTACATTGGGATAACTAAACGCTTCATCTTTACCATATCCATTATAATAAGCTATCCATTTATAAATAGAAGGCGCAGCAAGTTTGTCATTTGCGGTTAAAATATCAAAAGATTTTTTAGTTATTGAATTTATTTCAGAAAGCGATTTTAGAGTATGGTTATCATAAGGTTGTAACATTAACCTACCTTTGGTATCCATATAAGTATAAATATCCCAAAAATCTTTTTCATATCCAGCGTCTTCCCAAAATGTCCAATTTTTTATATCTTTGTAAGTGTAATTTTTATTGTATTTAAAATTTATTTGATCACAAACAAAGTCCATCGTGCGACAAATTGTACCGTCATAGTCCACGGCAATCTTTATATTTTTTATATCAATCATAATAATATTTTATATTAAAAACTTTTTATCTAATTTTCAAAGGATCAAGCCCGGCGACTTTTAATTTCTTGTATTTATTTAATCTTCGTAGAGCCGCTGCGTCAGCCAACTTTTCACATTTTTTTAAATCATGATATAACCATTGTGGATTTTCACGATATTGTTTTAGATGTTCAATCTCGTGTCTTAAAGTAAAAACCGCCATTTGCCAAAAATCATCAAAATTATATTTTCCTGCATATCCGGTTCTCAAAATTTTATCCGATCTTAAATTAAATTTAATTGGATACCAGTCTTTATTAGAATAGTCAAATCTTAAAATAATATATGGTTTTTGCCATCCACCGTAGTGAAATTCTCCGGCGTATGGATATGATTTTGTATTTTTAAAGGTTATATCACAGAATTTAAAGTTTTTTGAAGGTGTGCAAAACTCAATTAATTTTTCTATTTTTTTGTCGGAAATATCGCTTTTATTGATAATCATACTGTTGTAGTCTTACGATCTTATATACCGGATAAGTTAAGGGTTGGAGTTGTAATATGGTGTAATCAGAGTAAAAAATAAGAAACCGCCGATTACTTAAAACTCGGCGGAATCTGTTTCCACGTCTCTCCGTGGAGTCACACAACTTTTCACGACTTACCCCATGTGTCGGCCCGACTAATTTGAGCATATTTTAAGTAGAGGCTTAGTCGGTAAATTTCTATTTTGGAAATGGTTGCAGGGGCCGGGATTGAACCGGCGACCTTCGCGTTATGAGCGCGACGCGCTACCAACTGCGCCACCCTGCGATTTTCTTTTCACACTATTCTATATACCGTTTTTCAGAAAAAGTTTCCAAAAAAGTTTAAAACGCTGGTTCGGTATAATGATGAATTAAATCCTCTACATCCTGCTTCATATATCTAATATTAACAATTTCAATTTTTTTATTTGCTGGATTTACCCAAAAAATATTTAAATTTTCATTGACTTTATAACCCTGTAAAGATAAGAGGTAGGAGTAAAGACTTAATTGCAACGAATATTTTGTAATAGCGTCATTTTTTAGATGATTTAATGGATATAAAAGTTTATTATAAGATTTTTTGATTAGAGATTCATTGGTTTTAAGGTCGCAGATTCTTATTTCATTTTGATCTTTATTATATTCTACGAAGTCGCTCAAACCAGATATAAGTAAATCTTTAGAATACACAAGAACTTCGCTAAAAACGGGATATTTAAAAGTTGGATAAATATCATTTTTGAAATTTTCTACTATTTCTTTGTGCGCGGACTTTCTTGTTTTTTCAGTATTTATAAAATGTTCTATTTCTGCGTGTACTGCCGATCCATACAGGCAACTCAGGTCGCGCTTGTCATTCCAACGCTTTCTTAAAATTTCCTTATCAATTCCTTCTCGTTTCGCACACATTGCTAGAATAATACCAGACTCGTCGAATGGAACTTCGTATTTGTGAATAAGTTGACTGACTGAAATATATTTACTACCTTCTTTATCTATGTAACTATGATTGTCCGCACGAAACGTGACAAAATCTTGGGCAAATGGATTATTAGGTTTTCTTACCATGTTTTTATATTTAGATTAAAATTTCTTGAATTCTATTTTCAGCAATTTGACAATATTCTGGATTAATTTCTACCCCAATATAATTCCTATTTAAAATTTTAGCCATAAAATTAATCCAAATAACTTATTTTTACATCCCCAACATGATCCTTTTGTATCAAGACACATCCAAGCTGAATTCCAAATTGTGGCCACGGTTTCGGAGGTGTTTCAATAAACAAAATTTCTTTTATTGAAAAATTATTCTCTTTCATATCTCGAAGCCGTGCTTTCATAAAAAATGCGTTTATTAAACTTAAAAATACTATATTGTTTGATATTTTCATGCTGTGCTGGAGAAATTTTCTAAACTGAGAAAAAGGAGGATTCGTTATTATCCAATCAACTTTTTTGTCAAATTTGAAAAAATCCTTTCCTAAGTCAATTTCGCAAAAATATTTCATTTCGTTGGGAAAATTATTATAAAAACTTCCTGTTCCAAAACAGGGTTCCAGAATTGAGCCGCGCGGATCAAAATGATTAATTATTTTTATAGCAAGGTTTTCGGGTGTATAAATTTTATCATTTCCACCGGACGGAATTATTGAGCGACTCATTGTTTTTTATTTATTACAATTATAAAACGCTTCTGCGAATCCGCGCGGAGTCATTGACCGATATTCTTTGGTTTTAGCAGATTTACCACCAACTTTACTATACCAAGCATTAGGTTGTCCGGGGCGATTTCCTTCTGGTTCAACTAAATTAGTTGGTTCTGGAAAATTAAATTGGCCCCACAATCCTGTTTTTTTAGAATATTTCTCGCCATAAAAAAATGGCTGGAAATATTTTGGGCCATATTTAGCAAATTCTGGAATCATTCTATTTAATCGCCCGACAGGGTTTTCGACCGCCCAAAATTTAGGTTTGCAATATTCTATGATTTCTAAGGTTTTAATAGCCATTAAACAACATTCCCGCGTGGTTCCATCTTCATCTTGTCTTTTCCACCATCTTGCCCCGGCTCCAGAAAATGCCGTGCAAGGCGGCGCGGCTAATATCCCATAAACAGGTCCAATACTATCTAAATATTTTTCATCTATATCAAAAATATCGTTAGGCTTTTGATTTAATTTTATATCAATTTGAATAACTTTATATCCATTATTTTTATAATAACTAGACCATATTCCACTAAAATCAAAGAGGGATAAAATTGTTTTTTGGGTTAACATAATTTATAGATATAACAATATTTTGGCTTTAATTCCAAAGGAATTAACTTGCCCATTTCTAATTTTTTCCTAAGAATTTTCACGAAAGGTTTATAGTCTCCATTATATTTAGTTCTTAGTGCGCGGCTATGATATATTTTACCAGTTTCTAAATCTTTGAACCCGTTATCTTTTCCGCTCATTCCGACTAAAGTAAAATTAGACGCCTTATAAATAACACCTGTATGTCCATGATTAGGGTCAGCATAAGAAACAATTATTTTATATTTAGTATTTTTCTTTATCCATTTGATCATTCGTGATATAAACCACGATTCTGTATTTCGTGGTGTATCATCAATTAAAACTAATCTTCTTAATTCTATAACATCAGATTCTTTGTCTCCAAATTTTTTCCATGCTGTCGTTGACATCGCGCCAAAAATACACGCACCAATAATTATATTCTTATCTAAAAGTTTAAAACAATGAGATATTTTTACACCGTTGACCGAATGTGAATAATGGTTATTTTCTACAAACTGTTTAATTTCCTTTAATGTAGAAATTTCTGACGTAAATGGTATCACTGGATATTACTCGAAATAAACGTGAATAAATTCTCTTAACCCGTTTTTATCCAAAACCATGCAACTTTGCCGAGCGCGATTATGTAAATTATTTACCGCTGCGTGTTCACAGCCACCTAGCGAAGTCGAAAACATTAGAAATTCAAAACTTCCATATTCAACATGACAAAAATGATGTTTATCACCCTGACAAAATAATTTAGTTTTTACTCCAATTAACAATTCAGGATTATTAACTAATAAAGTATTAACATGTTTTTCTAATTTGGCTCCAATCGCGGGGACATACGCTCTTTCTCGTCCGTCCGCGCCGTGATCCATTAAAATTAAAGTATTGTCGATCCGAAAAGCCGCCGGGCGGCTGGCATAGTGGAAAAATTTAACTCGCTTGTCTTTTCTAAAGAAACAATCCAAAGCGCGGAATAAAGCCATTTCCGTCTCGTAATTATGGTTTCCATAAATTGAGTGAACTTCACATTCTCCGAAACATTCAACCATTCTAGTAATAAATGCTAAAAGACTGTCTAAAGCAAAATCAAACTGTTCTTCTCGAACATAATCATATTTTAATTCTGTCCCGCGCTGAGTTTTTCCGTCAAGAGAGTGAATCAAATCTCCAAGACCCATAATTACGCATTTTTTAAATTTACTCTTTCTGTTATCTACTTCTTTTACAATTTCTGTAGCAAATTTATCTACACACTCAACAGTTTTTTCGGTCGTCCAGTCCGGGCGATTAAACATATATTTAGCCTTGGCATTAGCTCCATAATGTAAATCCGATAGAACCACGGTAAATACCCTATCTGAATTTATATCTTGAAATTTAGATTTATAGTCAAATTGTTTTAATTCCGGCGGATTATAATTTTCAAGAAAATTAACAAATGGATCAAATTTTCTAGCTTGGAAGTCCTGCCATTTTACGGCCTGAGATTGAACGCTTTTCCAAGATTCTTTCTCATAAGTTTGATAAATTTTAAATCTTTTTTCCTCTAAAATTCTACCTACACTATCTTCAACACTATTTTCTAAAACTTCTTCTATTGATAAAGGTTCTTTAGTTTTAGTTAAATTGAAGATTCGACGATATTCTTCAAATATTTCGGGCGTTAAAGTATATTTTTTTACAATTTCGTCACAAGTTAAATTGTCGCCCCATTCGGAAAATGAACGACAAATGGCCCGATGTTTAGAACCTGAAACAACCAAAGGTTTGACTTGACACTTTAAATTAATACAATAAACATCATCTATTTTATTATAAGTATATTTGTCGGAAATAAATTCCAGTCCTAAATCCGGGTTAGTTTTAACTTTATTAAAAGATTCTTTTATTTGGTTAAAAACTGCATTACCCTGAGTTTTTTTAAGACCAGTAGTTTCGCGGAACCATTTTCTAACGCCAGCCTCCGGTGCCTTTCGGTCCATTAAATATTTTAATTCCTTAATTATTTCAGGTGATATTTTTTTACTCATATTGTTTTGTATTTTTAAAATTTTATTAAGACCGGCGGGATTTATTATTTGGTCGTTTTTTATTCTTGTTGGTTACTCTAGACTTAGATATATACCGTTTATTCTTGGGTGTGTTAGAATTATTTACACTATTTGGGTTGCTGGACACGCTATTTTTATCGGCTATTTCCGGTTTTTTCGGCTATTTCCGGTTTTTTCGGCTTAAATGTGGAAAATTCCGCCGGAATATCGTTTAGAAACCAAAAAATCATTATTTTTCTATAAATTGTGCAATTTCATCGAAAGTTTTCCCATTTAAATTCTATATACTTTTTTCTCTGAGTAACTCTACAATAAAATCCGGCCCGGCCTTTGTTAAACTTTCGTTTAAATCATTATATGGGGCCGGGGACACTATAGAAACCACATTTTCGTCAAAAAAATTAAGTAGTTTATTTTTAATTTTGGCCGCGCCATTCTGACCGGCATTATTTTCATCAAAATTTTCACAAATTACAATTTTCGCCGGATTCAAAGATATGATTGACGACAATAACTTTTTACTTAAATTCAATCCGAAAGTTGTTAATGTATTTCTAATTCCGCAACTAAACATTGAATATAAATCAGAAATTCCCTCTACCAAATAAACCGTTTTAGATTCTTTTATTATTTCTTTATTTAAATAAAGTGGAAAGCAAACATCAGATACTTTAAACAAATGTTTCCATTTTGGCTTCATCCAACTTTCTAAAGCCCGCCCGGATACCCCTACAATTTCTTTGTTTTGACCATAGATGACCGTACAATGTCTTTTGGCCATTTTACCTTCTTTAAAAATTCCGACAGTGAATTCGTCAAATATAACTTTGTCAATCGCGCGGTTTTCCCAATAACTATAATCTTGAACCAATGAATCTAAAATAGAAATATCAAATTTTTTAGGAAGTTTTAATTCATCAATAAAATCAGTATTAGAAAAACTAAAATTTTCCTCTTGTAATTTATTTCCTGTAATAATCTCGGCAAGCTTAAAAAACGGCCCACCGGACGCTTGAACGAAATCAAACCAAAAACCAGTTTTTTTATTAATTGATAAATTCCAGTTTGAGCCGCCTCGATATAAACATTTCGAGGACCATTCGTTTCCAGAATCTCTAACTGGATAACCGTTTTCTTCTAAAAAAGATTTAATGTCTAGATTTTCAGTTTCCATTATTTTTTATATACTTTTTTTGTAAGTTTTTTGGTATTTTGGTCACGAAAAGGTGTAAAGATATGTAGAAATACAATAAATTACATGAAACAAATTAAAACAAACACGCGATTAAACCTGGATTTAGACGAGGAAACTAACGATAAGTTAAGAAAACTAGCCAAACAAACTAAACTTAAATTCATAGCAATTGTGACTTTAGGGATTGAAAAAATTTGGAAGGAACACAATGAATAAAATTTGTAGTGATTGTGAAATAGAGTTTGAGGCTAGTTTAAACTTCTTTCATCCAAATAGAACGGCTAAGAGTGGGCTTTCATGTCGTTGTCTTAGTTGTGCAGAAATACATATAAAAGAAAAATCAAAACAATATTATTTAGAAAATAAAGAGGAGATTAAGATTAAGACTAAAGAGTATGCTAAACTAAATTCCGATACAGTTAAAGAGAATAAGAAAAAATATCGAGAAGAAAATAAGGATAAAATCAGAGACGGAGCTAAAAGATTTAGGGAAGAAAACAAAGAAAAAGTTTCTGAAGAAAAAAGAAGATATTATAATGAAAACAAAGAGTCTATTATAGAATATCGTAAAGAATACTACGAGAAAAATAAAGACGCTATTTCAATTAGAAATAAAGAATATGTTTTACTCCACAAAGAAGAAAGGGCGGCTTATCAAAAAGAATATCACAAAAACAGGAGAGCAGAAGATATAGAGTATAGAATTGTTTCGGCCATGAGATGTAGAATTAGAGACGCTATTTATAATAATTTTGCTACAAAGTCTGATACAACTAGAAACTTGCTGGGATGTGAAATTAGCGAACTTAAAACGCATTTAGAATCTCAATTTGTTGACGGAATGGACTGGAGTAACTATGGAAAAGATATGGGCCAATGGTCTATTGATCACATCATTCCATGCGCGTCTTTTAATTTACTAGACGAAAAAGAACAAAGAAAATGTTTTCATTATACAAATTTGCAACCGTTGTGGCATATTGATAATATAAAGAAAAACGATACTATGCCAAACGGAAAGGCAGCTAGAAGCTTAAAATAAATTGTCTGAGTCTTTAGATTTTGGTTTATTGGGAAGTAAATTGAGGCTCGTTTTTCTTACGCAATCTACCAAATCTCCTCTATCCTCGAAATGGAATGATTCACTTTGAAGATTGACGTGATTCTTTTTATATTTACCATCATTTGTTTTCACCATATTAATAGCCCTCTTCCATTCCTTGCCTAAGTGCCGTGTTTTAACGGGAATAAGTTTGATATTTCCGAACCCCGGCCCTTCATTGCCAATTTCTTCAACGTGTTTATTTCTCATAATAAATGAGTAACTCGTTTGTTGAACAATTTCGTCGCTAATTCCAAATGTATTTTCAGTATCGTCAATTTCATCTACTTTTTTATTATTAACTACCCCGGCGCGGTTTAATTGAAGTGATGTCCAAAACGGAATAGGAACTTCTTTGGTTATTAAAGTTTTTACCCCTTGAATAAAATTTCCCATAGATGCCCAATCAGCCATGTTTGGCTCGGTTTTCCTTTTTAGATAGTCCATGTGTGCTATCATAGGATTTCCGCGTCCAACTTGACTTAGATAATATCGGCGAATAAACGAAATTATTTCTTCCGAAGATTTTCCAGCAATATTATAAAAATCTATATTTAGTTTAGCAGCAATTGGGTATAAATTATTTTTAATATCATCTAGACTTTCCTTAAATAATCTCCATTCTCCAGATTCGATAAAATTGTATGAATATTTATTATTAGAAAGCATTACAACCGATCTTACTAGCAGTTCTCTTTTTGTCATTTCACCAGCATCTAAATGTAGAATTTTAACATTACCATTTTTTATTGCTATATCGTGAAGATAAAAATTACCTAGTGAAGTCTTACCGACTCCCGTTCTTGCTCCTACACATACAATTCCACCAGATTTTACAAGAGAGCCATATAATCTATTAACTGTGGGAAATGGGCCATCATATCCAGACTGTTTATATTCTTGTTCTATTGCGTATAATTCTTCATCTATATTATCGTAAAGTCCAACCGGCTTATCTTCGTCTCCCTCCCATATAGAAATTTTTTCATTTAGCATTTTATCTGCCGTTTCTAGTAATTCAATATAAGATAAATTACCACTAGATTTCATTGTTTTAGCAAGATTTATTGCAGCATCATGAGTGTCGCGCCGGAACCTTATTTTAACTAATTCTTTTCCAAAGTCCTCAACTGATTTTTCGGATATTTGAATAAGTGAAAGGTTATCAAGATAATCTTTAACTGAGATATTATTCTCAAATTGAAGATTTAAATTATTTATTTTTTCAGAAATTAAAGTTGTATCTAGTTTATCGTTATTTTTTAAGGTCTGATTTATTATAGACCACAAAGTTCCATGAAGTGTATTACAAAAATCATTTTCATTAACCCATTCAGAAATATCTGAGATAACTTTAGGATACCTCAATATTCCAGCTAATAAACTTCGTTCGACTTCAAGTGAATAAATACTATATTTTTTTAACATTATTTTAAAAATTCTTTCAATGATTTTTTGGTTTTAACTATTATTATATTCGCCGGACTTTCAGTTAATTTGGGCGGCTCAAATTCTTTATTTTGCTCTTTAAAAGCTGAAAACTTATTCCATTCTTTTCTTAAAAACTCAACTCCCCATTTTCCAGTGAGCGGTTTTAGATCGGAATTTGATTCTTTTAAAAAAGCAGGTAGCTGAAACCAATCCCAAAATTCATAATTAGGAAATTGCTTAAAGAATTTTTTGGCTATGGCAGAGTTTCTTATCCAGTCAATTTTCTTAGAATCTACATGACCTAAAACTCTTAAAATAAATCCTCGGACTCTTAATCTATTTTCCTTTTTACCTTGTTCTTCTAGTGTTAAAATTTTCTTGGGTCGTGGCATAATTGGCACAATATGATTCAAAATCACACTATACTATATACCTAGAAATCTTGGAATTAGAAATCTTCGTCGAAATCTTCTGAATTGTCGTTGCCTAGAAAATTTTGAGTGGACGCTATATTTTCTGCTTGATTCATTCCATTTATAAAATTGGTGACATAAGCTCTGATCCCCATTTCATTGATCGAATTCGAGAACTCTGCGCGGAGGTCTGGCTCTCCATTATTCCCAAAAAATATAATAAAATTTCCATTAGTTACCTCGCTCAGTGTATTCAAAACAGACTCAGGAAATTTAAATGGTTGTCCCACAGGGTCGATAAAGTTTTTTTTAGGCATATTTTTATGAAATATATTATACGCTAGTAATTTACACTTTTTTATATAAAAAAATTATAAATCTATACTAAATTCGTCTTGAAACATTTTTATGGATAAATTATTGATATTTTCGTCATATAATTCTATGAACAAAAATCCATTTTTCTCTGACCATTCTAGTTTTTTGGCGTCTGATTGGAGTTTTTTCAAATATCCGCCGCGCCCACCATGCATAAATTTATTATAATCAACATGTAAAGCGCGGGGACTAACTTCTATAATTAGTTTTTTAGTAAAATTAATTAAATCTAACCTAAGTAACGATCCTAAAATTCTCATTTCTTCACAGCAAATATCTCGTATCCAATATTTTTTTAGAAAAGATTTCACAAGAAATTGCGGACCACTAACCTTTCTATTCCAGTCTATCAGATAAGGCTTAATATTATAGTTTACCAGTTTATCTCCCGCTATCTTTGTTAATTTCATTAATTAATTAATTGGTAGCAATTAAAACTTTAGCTTTATTTTAATAAATCTTGGAATTTTTTATATAAAAAATCTACGACATCTTTTTTTTCATCAAAATATGCCATGTATTTTTTAATTCCAACGAATTTTTCTGGAATATCTGCTCCAAATTTATCTGTTAATTCTTTATATAAATCTTCTTTCCAGTAATAAGAACTTTTGTCTTTAACAACCAAATTCCACATTAAGGCCATGTCTGCTACTTCTTTTTCTACCCATACACTTGTCCCGCCGGTTCTTCCATATTTAATGGGATAACGAATTTCTTGACCGTAGGTTTCGTTATTAGATTTAACGATATTTATTTTACAATAATGGCCAATTGGTTTAGAATTTTTATCTCCTTCTATTTCTCTAATAATATCATCTTGATAGCGAGCACTAAAATCTAAAACCCAATCAGCCGCGTGTTCCCAAACGTGTCCGCCGCCCGCCTTGCCCTGTTTATTACTATCTCCTTTAGCACGCGGATCAATTCTAATAGAATCTCTTACCTGACTTATAAAAATAGAAATATGCCCTCGTTTCTGTAAAGCGGCAGCAGTTTTCTTCATAAATGTTGATCCTAATAATGCCCCACCAGCAACCTGATTACTATCTTCCATAGATTTTATACAATCATCTCTTTTTATCATCATATCCATCGAATCTATAATGAAAAAATATTTACATTTAGTTGGATTATTTCTAATTAAATCTCCTATAAAACTAAAAACAAATTCATAGATATTTGATTCCAATACGAAACAAGTTCCATCTTCCCATTCTTCAATTTTATTAGTGAATTTAATTCCTGATCTAGCTTGAACTTCGGGGGATAAGCGACCCTCAGACTTAATATAAACTCCTCTGTGGCCTATACCTCTCTTGAAAAAATGAAACATAAAGTCTAAAGAACAAGAGGTTTTTCCGCCGGAAGCGTTTCCAATAGCTCTGTGCGCGCCGCTGGCTAACCCACCGTTCATAATAGAATTAGCAATTAAACTAGAACAGGGAACTTTGTAATAATTATCTTCCTCAAAATTAAAATGATCATTCTTGTTTGCTTTTAGCAAGGCGGCGACCTGATCTTGTGGAGATAATACTTTTTCATCATCTTCGTTTTCTTTAGAGACTTTTACTTCTTTAAGTATTTTTGGCATATTGTTTTTTATAAATTTTATTGATAATTTCTTTCTAAATTATATACCTTTTATTTAACTTCTAGCTTCAAAACTAGAACATGCGGCGCATATAACCGGATTAATTCCTTGAATTTGTAGCTTATTACAAATTCGACCTTCGACATTGGAACCCGGCTGGCATCCACAGCTTGACCTTACCCAATAAGTTGTTAATTCACTTCTATGAAGGCATGTTTCAAAGTTTTTAATAGATTCTTGATAAATTACCGGGTCATTATCTTCTATTTTTTCTGGTGTAATATTTTCCCCGCCTATTTGTATTTCAAAGTTCATATTTTTTTAAGTTGTAAAAATCATTTCCGTTGTTTTTTGTCTTTGTCCAGTAATTTCAATCAATTCGGTAAAAGGGAGCCAATTTGCTTTTGAGTTTTCGCAAACAATAATTTGTCCGCGCCTACTTTTACACCAGTCAGCTAGTTCCGAATAATCAATGTTTAAATTATTTTCAATATAATGTTCTCCCCCAAATTGATAAGGAGGATCAATAAACCAAGTTGCTTCCAGATTTTCTAAATTTTTATAATTTTGGTTTAAGATTTTCCAGTGTTTGATTTTGTTTAGGTTTTGAGAAATCTGAGTTAAATTATAATATGGAGTGGATGCCCAATTGGGCCGAGATTTTACTTGACAACTCCATTTTTGGACAATATTTTTAGGAGTAATAGACCCACGATTTATACAAAATCCAATTAATTGTTTATGGGGTTCGGAAATATTTAAAGTATTTATGTTTTGCTGGACGTAAAAATCTCTACTTTCAAGAATTTCTTGTTCGGTGGCAAAGTTAATTAGCCAATCCCATATTTTATAAATCTTATCGTATTTATCATTTAAAATAATATTTTTTTCTGAATGGAGTAAACTATACCAAGCAGCTCCGGCAAATGGTTCAATAATTAAATTGTATTTTGCTTTTGGATATAATTTAGCAATTTTAGATTTGGAACCGTA
>Ga0181348_1000628_pt1 | contig 15392 bp, 11 predicted proteins | sample Su13VDMM110DN_FD_130092 | JGI IMG/M metagenome (GOLD analysis project Ga0181348, IMG submission 130092) | Freshwater viral communities from Lake Michigan, USA - Su13.VD.MM110.D.N | ecosystem: Environmental > Aquatic > Freshwater > Lake | place: USA: Michigan | collected 2013-07-16
GGATCATTAATATAAAATTCATCTAATTTTATTAACTTATCAGATATACCTGGAATTATTGTTTCTATAACTTGAATTTCATCAAAGTTGGTTTGTTTTATAGTTTCTCGAAGACCACTAATGATCCATTTTAGTTTAGTTGCTGTATATAAGTTAGGGTCAATTAATTGTGTTTGCCACTGAATGTATTGGGCATTATCAATTTCAATGATGGTTGGCTCATTGTTTTTTATAATGAAATAACGATAAAAATATCCATTAGTTTTATCTTTATTAGTTACAACCGGTAATGCAGATCTTGGATGTTTGTAATCTGTGATCAATGTGTTATCATGTAATTCAGTATATAACATAATTTCTGGTGCAGCTGGCACTTTATATGGTATCAATTTTTTTGATATTAATGAATCCCATGTTGACTCTGTATATACCTCGCCAGTTGTATATGTATGATATAATCCTTTATACTCAACCCCATCTTCAGTTTGCCACTCAATGCCCCAAGTATAAAGATCTGTTACAATTTCATTGCTTTTATAGATTTGTTTTTGTCTCATAATGTTGATGGTCTTATATTAGGTTTCATACCACATCTACATGTAGTTGTCCATTTTCCGTCTGATGTTATAGTGTGGGTTACATCAACAATTACAAACACCGAATTTTCTATGTATCTAGTTGGAATTATATCAAATGTAACAATATCTCCAAACTTTAAGCCATTTATACCATCCATAGTAAATGTAACGTCAATTGGCAACATAGGTGCTGCTAAATTTGAAGCTGACTCAATTGAGGTTGTTGGGTATTGTACATATTTTCGCAATGCATTCTGTAAATTAATTGCTGTTTGTTTATTACCGACCGAATATGCAGTTTTAGTTATTTTTAAATTTTCAACAAATTTTAAATGATTAGCTTTAAAATCTTCATTTAATTTTTTAGTAAGTGATGAAGTATCTAGTTCTGATCGTATCAATTGACTATAACCATCGCTGCCGTTTGCCGGAAATAATCGACTTTTTGAATACATAAATGAGATATATGGTGCAATATTAGATTCTGCAATTTTACTGTTAGGTTCGTTAGTTAAAAATGAAATTGTCGAGGCATCTTTTGGTAATTGCCCCTTAATATTAAACTCAGTTACTGCACTACCGGTTGATGTTAAATTTATCATAAACGGTGTTACTCCCGTTTTATTTAAAAAATTTATATCATACCAAATCAAAGACTTTGCACTACTATCAAAATACGGATGCGATGTTAATTTTAAATCAATTGCATGGCCAGACAAATCGTATACAATTTTACTAACTTCATCTAAAAATTCATGTATCTTTAAACTATAATTTAGTTTCAATATGCTTTTAATAATATCTAGATTTATAAATATATTAGGTGTTTGACAATAAATTTCATTGGCATTGGAAACTAAAAATTGCAATTTGTTATTACCATCTTCCCAATTAAATGTGCTATACCATTTTGTGAGTGGGTTATAATCAGACTGACCTGGGAAGAACAAAAACTCTGGATCAGCTGATACTAGTTCTGGGTAGTATATACTTTTACTAATTTGTTCATTAAAAATTATCGAATAGGTTGATTCTACAGGACCGATCCTTGTTAAACATTTTCGATTAATAAAATCTATCAAATATCCTAATGTTATATATGTATATGATGTTGTATTTGTTGGTGTTGGTTTACCCCAAACTACATATGAATTTTTTACACCGGGACGAGCTAGGTAATTATTTGCAAATCCTGAATTAGCTAATTCTGCGTTTATTTCAACTCGTTTTTTATCGTCGATATCCTTTTCTTTTATATTATTAACTTCAGTTTGTAACTCTTTAAAGAAACTATGTCCTGCAGTTCCTTCTTCAATTTCAGCTGCATTATTGCGTGCTTCTGCAGATAATGCTGGATTTGATCCGTCTGCAGATTTTGTTGTTTGATTTGCCAACAATGAAATATTTGCAGCAATAATACTTGCACCTGTTAATTGCACCATAACATCTGCAGTATAATCCATATTATACTGTATATCAAAACCGGTTATTAATCCAGTAAATTTAATTTCATGTAATTTTTGGTCTCTTATAAAATAGTTTTCTGGTATCAATTTTGTACTAACTGATAATCCGATACTATCAATTCGAGAGTCTATTTGTCCACCGTTTGTATCATTAAATGTTAAACACGCAGAGTCTGGGTAGTATACATACAATGTAACTTCCTGGCCAGGTATCATAAACATATTTTCAACTAAATCTATATCTTCTAATTTTGGAACTTTGATATTCAAGTTCGCAGTATTTAATGATCCATACGTCGAATTTCCAAAATTAATATCAGCTGTTGATATAAAATATGGTGTACGGCCTGATGGTGTGTTTGTTTTTATTGGATTATTTTTTCCGTTTATATTTGAAGTGAATGTGCTAGATAAATAACCATTTGGTCCGTTTGGTGAAAATAAATTAGTACCACTCCCAGATGATGGAGTGCGTTGCGGTGTAGTTGCTGTTACTACTACAGCTTCATTTTTTTCATTAGTGTATTGTATTTTAACTTCAGCATCAATATTTGCAATCTTACCTAACATGAATTGCAAATCTGTAGTGGACCTTGTTAATCCGGATTTTGCTCGGGCTTTAATTTCATTTTGTACAGCTAAATTTACTTGCGAAAAAAATATATCAGTGCTCATCGATTTTTATTGTATTCTTTTATAACTTCATTTAAATTAATATTATTTGGTATTACTAACTTAGTATTCACCGGAACTAACAACGAGCCTTTACCTAGATTGTTAGCAGCTGCAATTACCCACCAAAGAGTTGCGTCTTGATAAAAATCATATGCAATTCGATCTAATCGATCGATACTCGTAGTTCGTATTACTGTTTGATTACTATAATTGCCAGGAATTATAACTGTCGAATATCGTTGTATATTTTCCGGAGTTTGTATTATAGTTGCTGAAAATTGTCTCATATATTATTTCTTATTTTTTGTCTTTTATGAATTCAACATCCTCGCCGTAAGCCCTTGCAATTTTACCACGTTTTCTAGGATTTGGATCATTTGTAACATTATCTCGAAATCTATCACTTAACCAATTATAACTTCCTTGTTTTGGTATACCAAACGTATCAAAGTTTTTCGAACTTTCTCCACTCGTAAGTGTATAAAATGTACCATCTAGTTGTGGTATATAATCACTTATCATTTTCATAGTCATTGAAACAGATACTCGATGTGGGACTTCCATATTAGTTGCATCATCTTCTATGTTGATTTCCCATGTTGTGTCTGTGTCGTGTAATGTGTATGATAGATTTTCTATGATTACAGGTTGTTGTCTAAATAAGTCTCCAATTGTTATTCGCATCCATGGTGCTTGCATTTTTGTTCCTAAATATCTAGGAGTAGTGTATCCTGCTAATGCATTTAATTTTCGCCATATTGGTTTTAATTCATCACGTGATGTTGCATGCACAACAAAATCTAAACTTAAATCTCGAGAAAATCCAGTATAAATATAATTTGGATCTGCTCTACCTATCATTTGTTGTGCCGTCCAATTTGGAGAAAATGTATCACTTAATGATGTTATAGATGCACGAAATGTCATGATATCATCTTTTAAATCTCCACTATTATTATGTAATAATGGTCCAGTAAAGAAGAACTTAATGAAATCTCTAGTATGTGATAATACTCTACCAAATGAAGTATCATCACCTATCCTAGGATTATATTTATATGCACTTCCTAATTTACGTTTACCATAATCAATCACAGATACCTTATCACCACGAAACAACGTACCAAGCTCCAATGGTGATCTTGTACCTATCCATTTCCCACCATCCTCAGTATCCCATTGAGTTCTAATATTAGATCCAATTGTAAAATCTTGTCGATTTGACAAAGTTCTACCATGATTCCCCCACCCATAATCTAAACGATTAATTGGGCTACCTAAACCAATTACACCGTATACGCCATATGGTTGGGCTGATGCTGCAGTATATAATATTGATCTTGCTCGATTATTATTACCTTTACGTAGTGATGAATATAATCCGTCAAATCTAGGTAAAATATAGTTTAACGCATTTTGTGTTATATTAGCAGTTTGTTGTAAATCTATATTTGAATATGTGTATTTTGGTTCTGAACCTGGTAATACTGATTTATATAATGATGATACTCGAGATCTAAAATCAGTAGATATCGTTGGTAGCCAGAATGGCTGATCCGGAATTGGTGGACCTATAAACAAATCACTGTTTGATGGCTTTGCTACATTTGTTGACATTGATTAAGCTCCGTATGTTGGTGGTCGATTCACTATAAACTGCGATGATCCTGCAGTTTTATTATCATTGTTAATTTTTAAATTTACTGGTATTGGTGTTGCTAATGCTTTACTAATTGGTTCTGCTACTGTGTCTGCAAATTGTTTCCATTCAGTACTAGTTAGTTTCACTGTTTTTATTGCATCTATTATAGTTGTTGCTAATTTTGTATAATCAATTGAATTATTTTGACTATCATTTGTATATACTGGAACTGGTGCTAAACTAAGCTCTTGTGTATCTGTTTTAATTTCTGCAGTCTCAACAGTTTCTTCTGTTTTATTTTCAGTTGTTGTGTTATTAGTAACATCTTTTGATTTTAATGACTTATCAGCTGCATCTGCAGTGGCTTTATATGATAATTTCAATGTTTCTGATGCATAGTCATTTGTTACATAATTTTTATAGTCTTTTATTGATTGTTCTTGTTGCTCTTGTATACGTAATAAATCAGTTAGTATTGGGGTAGTATCTGATTTATATTGATCTTGAGGTAATGGTCCGATGAATGGGGCTGGTTGTTTAATTTCAATCACAGGGCCAGTTACTTGTTTTTTCTCTTCAGTTTGTAATGGATTAATTAACTGATTTATTTCTTTTATTATTGGAATATTTAACTTTGTACTACGATCTTCTTTTTGTTCATCTGCAGAAGTTTTAAATATAATTGGTTTTGTTTTGGTTAACTTTTCATCTTTTTTATTAACAAGTTCTGCTTGTTTTAATATAGTACTAAATACTGAACTAATAAAACTACTATCACTTGTATTATTAGTTGTAACTGGTGCATTTGTAATTTTGTTTTGATACACTGCATTATACGTTACATTTTTTAATTTGTTATTCATCAAATTGTCAAATGCTTGTATTGGGTTACCTTTTGATGCATTGATCATTTCAATCATCGGCAAATATTTTTCAGTGCTGCGTTTATTAATAATATATTCGCCACCTTCAACTTCACCACGTCTCGTAGGTATGCCACCGTGTTCGTGTGATGGACCCATTAATATACCACCTGATACAGATGCATCGGTGTGTGTAACTGTGTTTCCTAATACTCCACCATCATCATATCTAGGTAGCATCCCACCATTAGCAAGTCCTGTTGCGGTACTGGCTACCTGGAGGGTTGTTAATTTTCTTAATGCTGCTACTACTTCTTTAACAATACCTGGTAACTTTGCTCCTAATGTTTCTAATGGTTTATATACGGTGTCGACAACTTTTAATCTAAGACCAACATCACCCATTGACTTTTGAACCGACGGGTCGTTAAATTGAGTGATGTTGGTCCGCAGGCCTCCTTTTTCTTTCAATGATTTTGTTAATCCGCCGCGAGCCTCCATCACATTGATCTTCGCACCTAACGCTAACGTTGTGTTAGATGCAATCTGTGCTAACAACCCATTAGCTATTTCAGTACTAGATCGTGTTTCAGTTGCAATTAATAACTGCTTAAACCAATCTTTCCGGTCTTTGTCGTCGCCTATTTTTGTCTGTAACTCTTTTAATCCAGCTTCTAAATCATCGCCTTTTAATTCAAACAATTGTTCAGCACCCAACTTAACCATTAATTCGCGCTTTTGCACCATTTTTGCTAAAGTAACTTCATCAATACCCAATGTAGTAGATGCTTGTTTACGATACAACATGTTAGTTCGCAAAGCGTCACCTTCATCTTTAACAAATTGATTCATTAAATCAGCTTGGCGATTACTATCCCCCATTATTGTAGCTTTGCGATATTCATCAGTTAAACTTTTATCGCCATCCACTAACAATCGTCGACCAGATATTGCTTGCAACTTAATTTCTTCACCAATTGATGATTGTATATCTAATAATGTTTCACCAGTTTTGTTTAATTGTGAAACTGAAATACCTAGTGCCTTTGATTTAAACACTGCTAACTCGATTGAACCTGGTATCTTTGAATATTGTAATTGTAAATCATTTGTTAAATTGGAAATTTCTTTAGTTAAATCAGTTTGAACTGCTAATGCATCTAATCCAGTACTCTTTGCAATTATTTGACTTATCGTTCGTTGTTGTAAAATTTGTGTTTGTGAGTTTTCTTTGTTTCCTGCTAAATATAATTGATATGCTTGTGCCTGTTCATTAGTTAGTTTCCAATTGGTTACTAATAATTTTTGAGTTTCTAACATCGATTTTGCTTCAGCATTACCTTTCTTGTATGCTTCGTCTGTATTAGTTGCTAATGCAACCATTCCACCTGTTACATCCTTTAAACTTTCAACATACCCAAACATTGCCTCATCACCAATATCAAATACCCCGCTGTTGTCAGCAATAACTTGTCGTAATTGTTGTGCATACGTTGCAGCAGTAGCACTTGTTATTCCAAACGTTTCATTAAGTGATGTGTTTGATTCTTCAAATGCAGTTACTGATTTAGCTAAATCGGTTAATGGTTCTTTAAATGCTGATTGGTATGACTGTATTAAACCTAATCCGGTGGATAATTTACCAGACGTTGTTCCTACTTCTCGGATTATGTCGTTGACATTTTTATTAATACTGGACAAACTTGGTATGATAGACTTAAGAGTGTCAATAGACGCCATTATCTCTTTTGCAGTTTGCTTTGATTTTTCTAGATCTATTGTGTTTACTGCCTGCCCAAGTCTAGGCTTAGATTTTCTAATGCGGTGCAATATGTGTTGGTGGTCAAGCATTTACAATTTCCAATTTTATTATAAATATGTTGATGCGCAGTTTATGATGCGGTGTGCCGTTTGACATACCGCATTTTATCTTCCGCAGCTTGTTGCTCATTGTTGGTTTCAGCTGGTGTTAATTTTTTGTTGGTTTTGATTATCCACATACGTTTCAAATGCAATGGTAAATTGTAAACTAGATCCCAATCCCATTTACCATTTCCAGCCCAAATTAATTCAAATAACTGATCGTGCAGTTGCACTTTGTATGATGCATCAATCCCAAAAAAGTTCGCCCCCAATTTGAAATTTAGATTGGAAGGTGCTCCCGTTTTCACCTTCGAATGTTATATTATAATCAACACCATATGCATTATCTGCGATATATTTACGAAAATCTTTGGATTGTTTTGCGATGAATTCAAATTTGATGTAATCATTGATAAATTGTTTATCTCTATTGCCGTCAATTGATTGAATAGATAACTTTAAAAAATCAGAAACTGTGGATTCATCTGATATTTTTTTTGCATCTGGTATTGTTAAGTATTTAAATTTTATCGTTTGATTTGTATCAGGTCTGATATAATCAAATTCTCCAGCTTCATCTGATTGTATATTAAATGGCTTAAATTCAATTTCAGACAAATCAATATCTCGTTTTATTTGATGGCTGGTTTCTGGATCGGTTACTGTTACTGGGTATATTTTTCCATATCCGTAAATTCTAGCAGATACAATTAAATACTCTAAATCTTGCATTGATAGATCATGCACATTTACTCCAGGCGTAACCAATAAATTTTCTATGAGTTTTTCATACACAATACCTTCTCGTATATACGACATATTAGATAGTATATCTTCATGAAATGACGTCATATGACGCATTTCTACTTGGCCTAATCTAAGTTTAGATGTCTCTGGATATATTTTACCTCCGCTTGGTAAATTAACTATATAACCAGGTACCTTTGAAAATTGTTGTTTTTCATATTGTTGTTTTGCTAACTCAATTAATTGCGCATTAGATGGAGTTGTCGTAACTTCAGACATTGTTAATCCTTTTTTTTTGTTAATAACTAATTTATTATAAATATAATGAACACAAAAAATGGGGGCGATTTACGCCCCCATCTCTCAATTTAAAACTAATGATTAATAGTTTAATATTGCATAATCATAACGAAGTGTTAATTCAATGTTAACAGCATCTTCAGTTGACCAATCCAAAGTACCAAAATTACCTTCAGTAATAAATGCACCTTTTAGTGTCCATTGTTCTACAATTTCGCCTAATCCGCTTAATTGTTTTAATTCGATATCCTTTTTATAAAAATCAGAATACCCATCTCTACCTGTTGCTGATTCGTGGTGATCTCTCAACCACTGAATTACTGCTTGTGCACCTGATGGGACAATTGCATCATACAATGTAATTGCTATAGTATTCCACACAGTTTTACCTTTAACATATCTTTGTACATTGATATGATCCAATGTAACTTCACCATTTGTAAAACTAGGTTTTGCTGATGCTTTAATTAAATATGCTGGGATACTTTGACCGCTAGCTGCTGGTATTGACATTATGAATTGATGTGACTTTTTTGGTTCCCATGTATATGCATTACCAAACAATGTAACATCATCAATTCTTTCAGCTTTAGCTTGGTCTACTAATGTACTTGAATCGGATATAGCTGTTACTTTTGCTTCTGGTTTTTTTACTGCCATTTTATATTTCCTTTATTTTTAACTTTAATTACTATTTTATATAAATATAACACTACCCTGGAAATGTTGCGCCTATAGGTAATATATTGAAATCTAATATGATAAATTCGGCAGTTTTAGTTGGTTTTAAAAACAATTGACCGTATATTATACCCTGATCTATCATATCTTGTGTGTTATTCACGCCATCCATTACAACTTTAAATGAAGTTAATCCTTGGCGTTGTGCAACTGACTCTAAATATGGGTTAACAATTGCTAAGAATCTATCTCTTGTTGCTGAGTTATTTGCTTCGAACACTAAATATTTAGTTGCAGACGCAATGAATTTCTTAACTTCGATTAACATTCTTCTAACATTAACTCTATCTAATAAACTAGGATCAGCTTCTAAAGTCTTTTGACCCCAAACCACAATACCCTGAGTATTAAAGTTAGCAATTGGATTAATTCTAGAATCATATAAATCATTGCGATTAGCTAATGTTAATGTGTTATATGTTTTAAGAACAGATGATAATCCGCCTCGAGTTAATCCTGCAGGAGCAAACCAATTTTCACCAATTCTATCATTTAATGATATTGCACCAGGCACAACCACTGATGGTGGTACCCATAGCGGAACATTGTTTAATGGATTATTAATTTGAACCCATGGCCAATAAGTTGCTGCATAATTATTATCTAATTCAACAGTTGCATCGATTATAGTTTGTAAATTAACATCAGAACCATTGTATTTATATGTGTGCATATCCATTACATAAAATGTATCTTGTCGGTCAACACATAAGTTTCTAGCTGCAGTGGTAACATTGCTATGCAGTACATCATAAATACCAGGAGTTACGAGCATATTCATATCATAGTAATCTGCGTTGCTAAGTATATTAAATGCTTTACGGTAAAGTTTCGTTCCTGCAGTTTCTAATCCGCTACAATCAAATCCATATGTATTTGTGGTCGTAGTCTTATCACCAATAAATTTTGGTAAGTTTGGTCTAGTTCCATCGCTACCACCCTGAAATGGTACCATGAATTTTCTTGTGTTTAACGAAATATTTTGAGTAAATGTACCAGCATCTAAAGCTGCTGTTAGGGTACTTGTATATGGTGTTGTATTATTTGGAAATGCTGCCTGTGACTCTTGGGACTTATCCCCTAAATAGAAACTATTTCCAGATGCAGATGCATTAGCTGGAATTTCTCTTAACCAACCTAAATTTTCAGGTCGGGTATAATCAAATCCAAAATAATTATTTTTGTGATATGCACCATCAACTACTTGTGTACTAGATACCGTAAAATTCCCCATATAGTTATAAGCACTAAAGTTAACATTTGTAAATAAATTTTCTGTGCCTAGAAAACCGCTTGGTGAAAATGATTTAATCATCAAATTTGATGGTGGTAGTGGAACTTGCAATGCCTCAAATCCAAATGGTATCATTGTTTTATCGATTGCTTTATCTCGTACAGCGTCTGCGATTTCAACTCTAATATATTTTGATTTATTTGCAAAATCACCATTGAATTTAATAATAGAATCGCTAGTTACAGTTTGATATCTATCTCCAATAACTTTACCAATATATTGATCTGAATCTGGGTTTAAGTTTACGTTGCGAAATACTTCTAATACTTCAGGTACTCGATCAGTGTCTTTTGAAACATAATGTGCATACGGATTATTGGTTGTATTTACACGTCTAACTTCCACCGTAAATGAACCATATCCTGCAGGATCCGTAGTTTCAGATGCTAATCTAATATCACGTATACCAACTTTAACATCATAGTTTGCAGCAACACCATGTGATATTGTTGCAAATCTAAATAAATCTATAACAGTGTTTCCTATAGTTTTTTGTGATGTTATATATGGTGTTTTAGCTTCGCTATATGATCCGGTGTAATACCCATTTTGCCCAGATCCAGTTGCATTAATAGCTGCCCATATCAAGGATTTACTTTGTAAATACCCATCGTCTACACCGCCCTGATATACATATGCATCATATACAGATTTATCTTCATATGCAACATATACTGGATACTTTGTTGATTTTGGTGATCTACCAAATATTTTAGTTACATAATCAGGGTCTTCTGGATTAATTGACATTGATATTGAAAATGATGCTGGCCAGTCGTTTAAGATAATTGGATTGTAGCTACTTGTAAAATTTCCCAAAATATTTAATACGCCACGCGATGGATTTGCAGTATCAAGATGATATGTGGTGTTTTGAAATTTTTGATGATCTGTAGCACCAGATAAATTAGCTGGAATACTTTCTGCAACGCCTTCGGTTGGTAACAATACGTGAGTTATTCCTTGATCGGTAGAGTATCCGGAGTATTCACCAACGGTATAACTTGAAAATGCAATTGAGCCAAGTTGTATAGCTGATCCTGTATGTAGAGTCCACCCGTCTTCAGGTAACAATCTAGTAACCGTTAAACGATTACTATTTTTTAAATATTCTTGTGCTGCGTGTGGTACATATGATTCATCTGTATATGTTCCAAATATTTCTTCGTATTCCGCAAATGATGATACTGTTGTCGGGATGAATGCTGGGCCCTTTACTGTAGGCCCAACTATTGCAGCTCCAATTTCTGTAATCGCTTTTTTTAATAGCGATTGCTCGATCTCATTTGTGAATACACCTGCAGATATAATTCGTTCTGCCATTAATTACTCCTTTTATTAATTGTTTATGTTTTTTAAATTAATTATTCTGGAAATGCTGCCCCCGTAGGTAATATATTGAAATCTAATACAATAAATTCAGCAGTCCTAGTTGGTTGCAAAAATAACTGTCCATATATTATACCTTGGTCTATCATATCTTGTGTGTTATTAACACTATCCATAGATACCTTAAATGCATATAAACCTTGGCGTTCTTGTACAGATTGCAAATACGGATTAACGATTGCTAAGAATCTATCTCTTGTTGCTGAGTTATTTGCTTCGAACACTAAATATTTAGTTGCAGACGCAATGAATTTCTTAACATCAATTAATAATCGTCTAACATTAACTCGATCTAATGCACTAGGTCTTCCTTGCAATGTTTTTTGACCCCAAACCACAATACCATCATTTGGAAAGTTTGCAATTGGATTGACACGAGCTTCATACAATGATCCGCGATCTGCTTGTGATAATATTGTATATGTACCAGTAACACCCGATAATCCTCCACGATTTAAACCAGCTGGTGCATACCATGGTGCTGAGATTTTATCATTGAAAGTCAATGCACCGGGTACTACAACTGATGGTGGTACCCAAAGTGGCGTGTTATTTGCAGGGTTATTGATTTTTACCCATGGCCAATAAGTTGCAGTATAGTTGTTATCCAAATCAATAGTAGCGTCTACTATGTCTTGAATTGATGTATCCGTACCATTGTATTTATATGTGTGAACGTCCATTACATAAAATGTGTCTTGGCGATCTGTGGTTAAGTTTCTAGCATATGATGTTACATTGCTATGTAATTGGTCATAAACGCCGGGAGTTACGAGCATATTCATATCATAGTAATCTGAATTACTCAATAAATCAAATGCTTTTTTGTATAATTTAGTACCAGATGATGATATAGTGCTACAATCAAATCCAAAAGTGTTAGTAGTTGTAGTATATTGACCAGATAATTTAGGTAAATTTGGATATGTACCATCAAAACCGCCTTGAAATGCTACCATGAATTTTCTTGTGTTTAAAGAAACATTAGTAGAAAATGTATTTGCATCTAAAGCTGATTGTAATGATCCGGTATATGGTGCTACTATAGTAGGGAATGCTGCTTCTGCATCTTGTAATATTTCACCTAAATAGAAATCACCGATACTACTAGTAGTTGCATATGATCCTGTAGTTAACCCAGTTGATGGTAAAGGGCTTAAGAAATTTAAATTGTATTCTTGGTTATAATCATATCCAAAAAAGTTATTTTTGTGATATGAATTATTTACTACTTGAGTTTTAGCAAAATATGGAGATTTAAATGATCCGGTTGCTGGTTGTGCGACTGATCCAACTGGTCCAAGTGCTATATATGTAAATAGTTTGTTTGTTAATGGAAATGGATCATATAATTCACGCATACCAAATGGTACTAATGTTTTATCGATTGCTTTATCTTGAACTGCATTTGTAACTTCAACTCTAATATATTTTGATTTATTTGCAAAATTACCATTGAATTTAATAATTCCATTTGCATCTAATGATTCATATCTATCACCAATAACTTTACCGATATATTTAGGAGAGTCTGGATTTAAATTTACATTTCGGAATGACTCAATTAAATCTGGTGTGCGGTCTGTATCATTTGATTTATATACAGCATACGGATTATTATTTGTATTTACACGTCTAACTTCTACTGTAAATGTACCATATCCGTCTGTATCTGATACTTCGGATGCCAATCTAATATCACGTATACCAACTTTAACATCATAGTTTGCAACGTTACCATGTGATAGTGTTACAAATCTAAATAAATTATTTGCAGTATTACCTGCAGTTTTTTGTGATATTATATACGGTGTTGCTGCTGCTTGATATGATTGGGTAAAATTTGCAGCATTAATTGGTGTAGCTTGTATATCGTGAATTGTAGAATTATATGAATACATAAATTCATACTCGTCTGGTGTATCTAATAAATCAGTTAATTTAGTTTCGTGTGCTACATAAAAAGGATATTGAGTGGATTTTGGTGATCTACCGAATATTTTAGTTATATAATTTGCATCAGTTGGATTAAGTGATAAACTAATAGATCCAGATAAAAGAAAATGATTTACACTTGTAATTCCTGGTACAGCTGTGTTTGTAGTGAATGATCCAGTATAATTTAATACTCCAGATGTTTTTCCAAATGTACTAGCTGCACTTGCTGTGAAGTTTGCTTGACTAAAACTAGCAGTTTGGTTGATACCAACAGTAGGTCTAAGTATATGTGACACATATGCAAATGATCTAGAAGTTGCAGCTGCACCTACTGCAGTTTTCATTGAACCAGTTACGATTGCAATGATAGCTATTGATGAAGTAAATGAAGTATACCCGTCTTCAGGTAACAATCTAGTAACCGTTAGTGAGTTTCCATTTCTTAAATATTCTTGTGCTGCAAACGGTACGTATGTCTCATCAGCCGAATAACCTCCAAATATTTCTTGGTATTCTGAAAATGATGATACGGTTGTTGGTACAAATGCTGGTCCTTTTACTGTGGGTCCGACAATTGCAGCTCCAATTTGTCCGACTGCCGCTGGTAATAACGATTGATCGATTTCGTTAGTAAATACTCCAGCGGAAACAATTCGTTCTGCCATTAATTACTCCTTTTATTAATTGTTTATGTTTTTTTATATAAATATAGTAAGATTTGATCTAACCGTTAATCGTTAGATGTAAATGTTCCTTCTATTACATCAATCTTACCATCACCATATCTAGATTCCAATGTTTTGAGTAATTGTGTTTCTTGTTCTCGTAAATTTAGGAATTGTTTAACTAGATCAGATCGTTTATCTTCTAACTCTATTTTTTGATATTGTAATAATTCAATATCCAATGAAACATTGCCAATATTGGCAGAATTTTCCGAAAACTGTTCTTGCAACATTTTAATTGCTGTTAAGTGTTCAGTGTCTAATTTTTTTGTTGTCATAATAACTTTAATATATTTAATTTAACGTATAATATATATTATGTATTAATTGTTTATAATCAAACCGGTTTATCTATTATATCAAATAAATGCCACAGATTGTGTGTAGTATAATAATCTATCATTTCTTCTTGTGTTGTTTGATCTGGATATATTGTTAGATATTCGATTCCATTTTTTATAACCGTAATTGGTAATGGGGGTTGTTCTGTTAAATATTCTGCCTGGAATACTAATTCTTGCGTTGATGCGTCAAAATTTATGTCCATAATAATCTCTAAAATAATTTTCTAATCTTAATTGTTCAGATTCATTTAACCAATAATCAGTCATTAAGAATGCTCCTAAATGTATATTACCACCTTGCGATCCAAGTGACTCTCTATCATTTCCTATCACAAACGTTGAAGTGGCCGACATAGTAGTTGTTATTACATTAAAATTAGATGAAACTAATTGTTCTTTTATCGATCCGTTAATATATATTTCTTGTTCTGAGCCTGGTCCGCCTGGTTGTGCTAATCGATATTTAACAGTTAATATCATCCAATCCTGTAGTTCAGCTTGTGATATTCCGGCTGTTTCATACACACTTGTAGTTATAGAACCTGCTTGTCCTCCGTAAAATGTACTTCGTATAGTTTGATTGGAATCGGTAACCTGTAAAACTAAACTACCTGGGTTAAGTAAATCTTGTACTTGTAAAATATAACCGGTTGCTGGATCTATTTTAATAACCATCATTACGGAATATTCAGATTTACCGCTTAAATTAAATGCTGGCGTTGGGTATAATGATCCTGCACTGTTATTAAAATCTAAACTATTACGTAAATTAAAAATACCCCTAGTAACAATATCTGGTGTAGGGTTTGTACCTTGTGCATTGGTAA
>Ga0181348_1000632_pt1 | contig 15343 bp, 15 predicted proteins | sample Su13VDMM110DN_FD_130092 | JGI IMG/M metagenome (GOLD analysis project Ga0181348, IMG submission 130092) | Freshwater viral communities from Lake Michigan, USA - Su13.VD.MM110.D.N | ecosystem: Environmental > Aquatic > Freshwater > Lake | place: USA: Michigan | collected 2013-07-16
ATCAGTGTCTTTAAAGACACTCGATATACTTTATTTTTTTCTAATAGCAGTACCTTTATTTTTGGTAGTGTTCATAGCAGTTAACATATTTTTTTTAATTAAAAACATAAGAAAATGAAAAATGAAATCAAATGCCCTGCTTGTCAGCAGGTAACAAACCAAATGATTGACCACGAATCTTTGGATTTTAAGACAATGCCGTTCGACAATCAGTTGTTCGCCACGTTCCAATGCTTGCAGATAGGATGCCATCAGGTATTCAAATTTGAGTTGGAGGTATCTGTTCCTCAGGTTCCTGAGCCTACAGATAAATTGATGATAGTTGTAAAGAAGGAGGTTCCACGTCAAGTTATCGAAGACGTTTTTGTTACCGCCCTTGAGGGAGGCAGTAATTATTGGTATTTTTTACCTGAAAAATCAGTGAATGCAATAAGGAAGGCAGTGCCTAAGAGCGTTGAGCCTTACCTGAGTATAGCAATATCAAAGGCAATCATAGACCACGGAGTAGAGGTTGGAATCAACGATGCGGAGAATGAGGACGAGGAGTTGGGAGTAATAAGTTTGAAGACAATGAACGAAAGAATACAGAAACTTGCTATAGAAAGTAAATGGGCTTTCGATAATGAAATGGAGGAAAATGGGGATGCTTCGAGCAGTGACGTATGGTTGCAATATATGGCTTTTGGAGAAATAATATTCGGATAGTTTATTATATTCGTAATTAATTAAAATTATAAAAAATGAATAATACATTAATTAAATCAAGAGAAGGGTTTGTGTGGTTAGAAGTAACCGAAAAGGCAAGAAGAATTTTTAATTCACAAACTTTTGAGTTATATCACGTATGGAGATATGATGGTAAAACATTCAGGATGCCAATCGAGGATGAGAAAGACCTTGACTATGCACTCGATACTTCTTTTCCTACTACAGAACAACATTCTATTTGTATTGAAGTTGGGGACGATGGCGAAGGAAAGAAACTTGACTTTATCACGTTGGATAGTTGGGAGGAGGCTGATAAGATTCAGCATAATGGATATATTTATGTTCGATATGCGGACTTATCTTTCTGTAAGTAAATTTGGTAGTATCAAATATTTATACTATCTTTGTACGAATTTTAATCAAATTAACATAAAAGAAATGGGACTAATTAATCAACACGCACTAAAAGAAAGTGCTAAACAAAAAAAAGATAATCATTATCTTAATAAGTTAAATATAATAAATATCAGAGGTACTATTACATTCGATGAGTGGAAGGAATCGGGTAGATTCATTGGACGGGATACGTTTACTGATGAGAATCCTAAAGAGAATCTACACGTTGACTGCACTGATATTGTTGAGTATTATGGATGCGTTCATATTCAGGTACTTAAGGGAGGAGAATTTTATATTGAGCCGACAAAAAGCAGCAAATCTTTAGATGAGGTAGAAGAAATGTTATGGAACAATGAGTATGAAAAATTTTGGGGATAAAAAATATAAAAATTTATTATCAAATTGAACAGAGGTTAAACATATTAACTTATATTTGTTATCCAATTAAATTAAATTAAATAAAATTAATATGAAACAGGACGTTTTTAATCAGTATGTTGATAAGGTTGTTGAATTATTTAGAATAAATAAAGACGACTTATTTTCAAAATCAAAAAAGAGAGAGTTGGTAGATGCTCGACACTTACTATATTATATGTGTTCAAAGAGACCTATGCGGTTGAATTATATCCAAAAGTATATGCTCGATAACGGATATAAAATACAGCACTCATCAGTTATACACGGAATTGAAGTTATAGAAGAGCGAATAAAAGTAGATAACGACTATGTTGTAATCGTTAAGGAGTTAGATAAAGCAGTATTCATTTAATCATATAAATCAAATCAAATGTCAGAGACTAAAATCACATCAGTATTTCAGACGCTATCTACAATAAGCGTTAAAGACAAAATCGAGCGTAAGGGAAACCTCGACTATCTATCTTGGGCTAATGCTTGGGCTACACTTAAGCAGCACTACCCTAATGCTCAGCGTAAGGTATATGAGCACGACCACTCAGGATTCAATTACTTTACTGATGGCAGGTCTGCTTGGGTAAAGGTTGGTATTATAGTGGACGAACTTGAGCATATTGACTATTTGCCCGTTATGGACTTCAGGAATAATGCAATATCAATAGATAAAATAACGGCTACAGACGTGAATAAAACTATTCAGCGTTCAACAGCCAAAGCTATTGCTATGCACGGACTTGGACTCAGCCTATGGACAGGGGAGGACGTTCCTGAGTTAGTTGCTGCTCTTGAAAAATCAGAAGCTACTGCTGATGATAGTAAAGAGATTCTAAAAAAAGGCACAGACAATTGGGAAAAGGTTGTAAAATACGTACAGGCTAATAAGACTTTAGGGTTGGAGAAAATTGGGCTACAGCTTAATCGTAAGTACACCATTAGTCCGGCACTGAAAAAAGAATTAGCAACAATAATAAACTCATAATAATATGGAAAATATAAACACCCTTGAGTTATTAAATGACGACAAGGAGTATTATAATGGTATTGGTAAAGATTATTTATCAAATTCAGACATAGGAACCTTATTAAGCAATCCTAAAGACTTTAGAAAGCCTCGTGAAGATAATAAGAGTTTTGCTGAGGGCAGATACTTTCATCAGTTGTTAATAGAGAAAGATAAGGCTGAGTTTGTTCCATCAGTTGACGTGAGCACTCGAACAACGAAAGAGTATAAGGCTTATTGCGAGACTCATAATTTACCTTTTGTAATGCTTACAAAGGAGAAGGAAGAGATTGAGAGGCTTGTAAAGATTATGACAGCTAACATACAATTCTATGACGACATCTATGCAGAGGGCAATCGGTATGAGGTTCCTGCAATCACTGAAATGTATGGTATGCAATGGAAAGGCAAGGCTGACATCGTTGGAGACAAGTTTATAATTGACCTTAAGACTACATCTGACATTCAGAAGTTCAAGTGGTCAGCAAAGAATTATAATTACGATAGTCAGGCGTTTATATACCAAACATTATTTGATAAACCTTTGGTATTTTATGTTATTGATAAGTCTACACAGCAGCTTGGAATCTTCCGTCCTACAGAGGAATTTATAAGGGGAGGAGAATTAAAAGTTCAGAAGGCTGTGGAGATATTTAATAGATACTTCGGACAAGCACCATCTGATGAAATTGATAATTATTACATTGACGAGATGCTATACTAATAGTGTCTTTGAAGACACTGAGTGGGAGGCTTAGCCTCAGAGGTTTCTCACTTAGATAAAAAGACTGAGGCAAACTTAAAAATAAAACACTATGGCACAAGATGAAAAAATCTTTGCAGACGGATTCTCTTTCAAAAGAAATGAGAATGCACCCGACTTCGTTGTTGGGAGGCTTTCATTAAAAGTTGATGAAGCAATCGTTTTTATTAAAGAGAACGAAAAGAAAGGATGGGTAAACCTTAACATTAAAACTGCACGTAGTGGAAACTACTATGTAGAGTTGGACACTTTTGACCCTAAAGGAAAGGTAGAACAGCCTGCTCAACCACCTATTAAGAAAAAAGCTGAGCCTGAAAAGGATGATGATGGGACACTACCATTTTAATCTTATTTAGAATTAAATCTAAACAGGGGAGGGGTTTTACCTCCCCTATTTTTATCTTTTTTTGTGTCAGAAATGCCAAAAAAAACAACGCTACTACTCTCTATATATATATCTCTATTCTTTATTATTTTTTTAATTATAATTTGGAGTTAAAATCGACATAAAAGACATTAGTACTGATTATCAATAAGTTAATGAAATAAAATCTAACATAAAACGACATAGTTATGACATCAAACGTCACAATATTTCAAAATATACGAGACACAGACACTCCATTTTTTAGACCTATAAATAAAATACTTGAGCGTATTAAGGATGGTGCAACGAAAGAGTTGGTTAAAAAAATTAGAATAGAAAAGAATAAGCCTGAAAGAAACGAACTTAAAAAACAATTGCCTGCAATATGTTTTAGTGGTACATTCAATAAGAGGTCAGATAATTCTTTAGTTCAGCATTCAGGATTGATATGCTTAGACTTTGATGGGTATGAAAAGCAGAAGACTTTACTTCAAGATAAAGAGAATTTATCTAAGAGTAAATTTGTTTTTTCAGTTTTTATATCTCCATCAGGTAACGGACTTAAGGTATTGGTTAAGATACCTGAAGACGCTGAGAATCATACAAACTATTTTAATAGTCTTGATAAGCATTTTAATAGCACTTATTTCGATAAGACAAGTAAAAACATTAGCAGAGTATGTTACGAGTCTTACGACCCTTTGATACACGTCAACGAAAATTCTTCAATTTGGGACACCATTGAAGAGGCTGAGTATACTGAGGTAAGTAAAAATAGAGACCAACCTACAATACCAATTACAGATGAGAATAAAATAGTTGAGATACTTGTTAAGTGGTGGCACAATAAATACCCAATGAGTGAAGGGCAAAGAAATCAGAACGCATATATTCTTGCAATGTCTTTTAATGATTTTGGTATTAATAAGAGCCTTGCTTCTTATGTTTTAAATCAGTATGCTACAGCAGACTTTTCAATAAGGGAGATAGGAATTACAATTGATTCGGCTTATAAGAACACCTCTAACTTCGGAACTAAATACTACGAGGATGAAGAGCGTATCAATCAAATCAAAGCTAAGCTACGCAGAGGCGTTTCTAAGAAGGAAATAAAGATTCAGCTATTAGATACTCATTTGGATGCTAACATCATTGATGCGGTTCTAAATAAGGTAGAAGAGGATAATGCTAAGCAGACATTTTGGGATAGGAATGACAGAGGGGTAATAAGAATAGTACACATTTTGTTTAAGCAGTTTCTTGAGGATAATGGTTTTTATAAATTTTGTCCTGAAGGGAGTAGGAATTATGTATTCGTAAAGGTTACTAACAATTTGATTGACCATACATCAGAGAAGGAAATCAAAGATTTTATTCTTTCATATCTTTTAGAGTTGGATGACATTAGTGTGTACAATTACTTTGCTGACAACACAAGATTCTTTAAAGAAGAATTTTTATCGATGCTTTCTACAATTGATATTTACTTCATTGGAGATTCAAAAGACTCATCCTATATGTACTATAAAAATTGTGCTGTAAAAATTGGTAAATATGACATAATACCGATAGATTATTTAGACCTTGGAGGATATGTGTGGAAAGACCACGTAATAGATAGGAACTTTAATATATGTAGCATAACTGATAAATGCGATTTTAAGAAATTTGTATCTAACATAAATGGCTCAGATGAAAATAGAATTAAATCAATGGAGAGTACGTTAGGATTTTTAATGCACGGATATAAGAACTTATCGTTCTGTCCTGCAGTAATACTTAATGATGAAGTAATCAGCGATAATCCTGAAGGAGGAACAGGTAAGGGACTTTTAATGAATGCACTTTCTAATATGAAGAAGTTAGTAGTTATTGATGGTAAATCTTTTATGTTCGAGCGTTCGTTTGCGTATCAGTTGGTATCAGCAGACACACAGATACTTTGCTTTGATGACGTTAAGAAGCACTTTGACTTTGAGCGTTTGTTCTCAGTTGTTACTGAGGGTTTAACATTGGAGAAGAAAAATAAAGATGCCATTAAGATACCATTCGCAAAGTCTCCAAAGATAGCTATCACTACGAACTATGCTATTAAGGGTGCAGGTAATTCATTTGCAAGACGTAAGTGGGAATTGGAGTTGCATCAGTATTATACCAAAAACTTTACCCCATTAGATGAGTTTGGGAAATTAATGTTTGGGGATTGGAACGATGATGATTGGTGCGAGTTTGATAATTATATGATTGGGTGCTTAAAGAATTACCTGAACACAGGATTAGTTAAATCTAAGTTTGTAAATCTTAAAATACGTCAACTATCGGCAGAAACCTGCCACGAGTTTATTGAGTGGTGTGGATTGGTTGAAGGTCAAGATAAAACAAATTCACTTGATACAGGTATACGTTTATATAAGAATGAATTATTTTATAACTTTATCGAAGAATATCCTGATTATTCTCCAAGGGGAAGGATGAGCATTAGCAGAACAAAATTCTATAAATGGTTAGTATCTTATGCAATTTTTAAGGAGAATGTAATGCCTGAAGAAGGACGAGACCAAGCAGGACGTTGGATAATAATTAAAAAGAAACAAGATTCGGAACATCAAAATCAATTGAATTATGAATAGAGACCAAGCAACACACGTTGGAATGATTAATTCTTTTAACTTAATTACGGGCAAGGCAACATTTGAGCAAATTATTGATGCAGGTATAGGAGTATTTTCACACTTACCTGAAGAATATGTTGAGATAAAAAATATTGAGTTTATAATATTATACTTTGAAATACACGAAATGTATGAATATTGTGCTGAACTGAAAAAGTATATTGAGGATAATTATAACGAAGATGGCACTCTTAAACAAAAAGATTGTGAATGTGAATATCCTGACGTTAAAAATTATTCTTATCCAATGTCTTGTGCTCAATGTAAAAAAGAATTAAAATGGTAATAGATATACTCCCAAGGACACTTTCTTATAGTAACGAATCAATGTGGAAACAATGCGAGTTGCTTAAATCAGTCGTTACTGCAACGAAAGAAAGTAAAGCAGGAAAAGGAAAAGTTATTGAAATTATTAGGATACCAAAGTATAATACAGACCCTATAATTATTAAGAGAATAATAGATAGCTGTGAGTATTATAAAAATCTATACAAAAATCAAATGGAAAGACAATTCAAATACAGAGGTTATCAAGAGGAAATAATACTTAAAGGGACACGTATACTTAACAAAAGTAAATTTTTATACTTAGCAATGGAAGTACGAACAGGTAAAACACTTACAAGTCTTGGCATAGCAGAAAATTTATATCCTAAGAATGTTTTATTTATTACAAAGAAAAAAGCAATCAGTTCAATTGAGGCTGATTATAAAATGATGAGTCCTGAATATAATATGCAGGTCATAAATTATGAAAGCCTTCACATTGTAATGGATGAACACAAGTGGGATATTATAATTTGCGATGAGGCTCATAGTATGGGAGCGTTTCCTAAGCCAAGTCAACGTGCAGACTTAGTAGGTCAGTTAGTACGAAAACTAAATCCAAAAGTAATCCTTCTTTCAGGCACACCAACACCTGAGTCTTACTCTCAAATGTACCATCAGGTTTATGCAATCTCCGGAAATCCGTTTTCGGAATTTCAAAACTTTTATCGGTTCTGCGATAAGTACGTTAAGGTAAAGCAAAAAAAGATTAATGGGTTATTGATGAATGACTATACAGATGGCTTAAAAACGATACTTGAAGTAATGAAGCCATACACCATCAACTACACACAGAAAGAGGCAGGATTCAACGCTGAGACCACAGAGGAGATACTTGAGGTTGAGTTAAAGGAGTCCACGTACAAGTTAATTGCAATGCTTAAAAAAAATTTAGTTGTAGAAGGAAAGAGCGAAACAATCTTAGGAGACACACCTGTAAAGTTAATGATGAAGATGCACCAACTTTTCTCAGGAACAATAAAGTTTGAGAGTGGTAATTCGATGATAGTTGATTTAAGCAAGGCTGAGTTTATAAAAAATTATTTTGAAGGGTGCAAAATCGGAATTTTTTATAAGTTCAAAGAAGAGTTAAATGCGTTGCAGCAAGTGTTTGGAGACAAATTAACAACAGACCTTAGTGTCTTTGAAGACACTGATAAAAATATTGCCCTTCAAATTGTGTCAGGGCGTGAAGGTATATCACTAAATATGGCTGACTATTTAGTATATTATAATATTGACTTCAGTGCCACAAGTTATTGGCAAAGTAAAGATAGAATGACTACAAAAGATAGACTTGAGAATAGTGTTTATTGGATATTTAGTAAAGGAGGAATAGAAAAAGACATTTATAAAGCAGTAACAAAAAAGAAAGACTATACAATTAATCACTTTAAAAAAGATTTTTACTTATGAAGTATAAAATAATAAACTTATTTATTTGGGTTAGTTTTATAACAATTATAGCGTTATCAGTATTATTAATTATAAACTAAAAAAAAATGAAAAGCAAAAAAAACACATTGGCAGGGAATCATTTATCTTATGATAAATTAGGTATGTCAAAAGCGTCAATTAAACGCAAGTTAGAATACGATAAAGACTATGCAGATAGTGAAGAGCGTAAGAACTATAGGGTTGAACTCAATAAAGCAAACAGAGATGCCAACACTTATGGGAATAAGGATGGTATGGATATGAGTCATACTAAAATCGGAGGTATAGTAAAAGAAAATATGAAATCAAACAGGGCAAGGAATGGTCACAATGGTAAATCAACAAAAAAATAACTGTCGTATTGTAGCAGTTTTAAATTTAATTTTTTAGTCAATATAAAATTGCTACAATACTTAGTTATGAAAGAAAGTCAGATACAATCAAAAAAAATTAAAGAACTTGAGGCTGAAGGGTATTATGTAATTAAATTAATTAATACCAATAAGAATGGCATCCCTGACCTTATTGCAATCCCACCAAATTCAGATGTATTGTTCATTGAGGTCAAGGGACCAAATGGCAAAGTCAGTAAGTTGCAGGAATTTAGATTAAAAGAATTAAAAAATCACGGAGTAAAAACAGAATTATATAAACCATAAATCAAATCAAATGATAGAACAAGATATGGAATCTTTAAAAAAAACAATAGATAAATTATTCAATTTGAATATAATGAAAAACAGCAGGACAAGAGACCTTGTTGATGCTCGACTTATCTATGCAAAAATATTAAGAGAAAGGGGTCACACTCTTAAGTCTATAGGTTTATCTTTACATAAAGACCATACAACTATTATACATTATTTATCAAAAGTAGATTTTATAATGCAGCAAGATAAAAGATTATTGGAAAGATATATTATATGCAAAGACGTATTTTTAAAAGATAAACCTGAAATGCCTGAACATTTTACCTACACAGACCTAAGAAAAAAAGTAATTTCTTTAAATAATGAAATAAAATTTTTAATTTTGAATAAAGAACGTATACTAATGATAGACCAAAAATATAAAAGACTTAAGCATATTATAGACATAATTAATAATAGAACTCCTATAGGAGAAGAATCTGTTATTGAATCTAAAATTAATAAAATGTTTAATGGATTAAATAAAAAAGAATAATATGCGTATTTATGGAAGAGCAGCAATTGAAATTTCAATTCGATATTAATAAAAAAGAAGCAGAGAACAACAGGGGGTTCAGAATCTCATTAAGAATAAGAGAAAACCATCTGCTAATGGCAAACATATATGAGAATTTGGTAGATAGAGATTTTAGATTGGTAGAAAGAGATGCAAAGATTATCATAATGGACTTAAGATTAATAATCAAATCAATGGAAGATGACGATTTTTGAAACAGAACAGGACCTTATTAGAGAGAAAAAAGCAATTGAACTTTTCGTAAATACATTTGGAGGCTCATATAAAAAACTTGACCCACTCGATATTGACTATAAAATATTTGATAAGAACGGAAATCTAATTGCTTATGCAGAAGTAAAAGGGAGAATACGTACAATGAGTACATCCTATCCTTTACAAATATCAGCAAGGAAACTTGTTAAACTTGTAGATAAAAGACTTGCTCCTGTAATAATATGGTCTTGTGAAGATGGTATAATTTATGGCAAAGCAAATAAACTAAAAGGAGAAGTCAAGTGGGGCGGACGTGCCTCACGAGATGGCTCTACTAACGATGCTGAACTAATGGTCTACTATGATAAGCAAAAAGAATTAAAGTACGTAAGGTTTACTTAATTACCATTTTTTCTTTTTTGCAGGTGCACGATAATTATATTCTTTATCTTCTTTTAATCTCAACTCTTTACGAAGCATTTTTTCAACTTCATTTTCTACTTTATTTTCTTTGTAATAAGATGAATTAGGTCCAAATGTTTTTAACCACAATCTTTTGTCGTACTTTTCCATATCACTCTGATTGTCATAGATTCCAAGCAAAGCCTTATATTCAGACTTTTTTAATTCTTTAAGACCTTTGTTCTCCTTGTCATATTCTTTTTTATCTTCTTCAGACATTGATAATATGTTTATCTGATTCTCTATTTCTTCTTTTATCTTGCTGTTAAAACTTTTCCCTTGTAACTCTTCTAACACTTCTATTTTTTCAGAACGATTTTCTTGCTCTTCACTTTTCTTTACTTCTGATTCATACTCTTTGTTATCATCCATTTCAATATCTTCCTCAGTTTTACCACCTTCTTTTGTTGATGAATTTCTTTTAGCATCAGCTATTGAAGAACGGATAACGCTATTAACTTCTGAAGGCACAAGTCCTAGATTGGAAAGAATAGCCATTGATATTATGGGTCCCGAAGCTAAAGTTTCTTGGTCTTTCTTTGATAGGTACTTATCATTACCGTATTTATCTTCAAAAGGTTTCCCGTAAGATATCCGAACCATTTCATATATTTGAGCAATTCGAGATGCAGATATACCAAGTGTGCCTAAGCTCTGAAAGAAGTCCTCTTTCTTTCCTGAATATATTGCTACCCTTTCTTTCTCGTCAATATCAAGCGCATCTTGTGTAGACTCTAAAATAGCAGACACTCCCCAACCAATTGCTTCGTCAAACAATGGAGCAGGAGAGAACACGTCAGATAAAGTGCTTGTAAGTTGTCCCTTTATCAGAGCATCCTTTTTCTTTTTGTCTTTCTCTTCATCATCCTCTCTACCCATTAGCCCCTTTACAAAATATCCAATTAAAACACTAGACCCTAAAGACAAAGCTCTGAAAGTTACCATTTCTGCAGCAAATCCTGTAAGAGACCTAATTGCAATCACCTTGTCTTCTACAGTTGATGTACTATTCGTTATCGTAGAAAGGTCTGCTCCAAGTCTTGCAGACTGATTCATTCTAAAAGAAGCGAATGGCATAATAACTTTATTTATTATTTGCGTAGTCGGGTTTTTACTTGACATAAGAGCACCGGCAAGGTCAGTATCAGACACGTTCTGCTGTCTATCAACCTGACGTTGAGCATAGTCTGCAGCCGTCTCATTAACCTCTACTGTATTATAGTCTATACTATTAGGGTCAATTCCTTGCTTCCTTAACGATTGCTCATAGTATGTCATCCACGAAGCTCTTGCTATAACAACGTCAAAGCGAACAAGCAAGTTCTTTAGCCACCAATTATTTATACGTTCAATAGCCCTAAACGCCTTCTCAGGAACTCCGTTGGCTGCCTGATTAATCATCTTATTAAGAGTCTCTGTTTGAGCCTGTGACTCTATCCCACGATTTGAAACGCCATACCCTGACCTATTAATGAAGTCTTGCTTAGCTTTATTGAACACCGATGTAACATCCAATCCTCCTGCATTTATCATCGTGTTCATAGCTATTGGTATAACTTGCTTGAATGGCTGAAGAACGCCACCTAATACTTGACCAACACCAATAGCTGCAATCCTGTTTAGTCCCCTTACAGCTTTAGACAATTGGTCGTTTGAGTATGGACTCTTCTTACGAATATTATTTACATACAGGTTTATTCTATTTCTAACCAACTCAACATCATCTTTATCTTTTACCATTCTTGCAAAAGAGTCAGAGTTTAATGCCGACTGTACTTGACGAATAGGTGCTGCAGTATTAATATCAACAAGCGCATCATAGAAAGAGTTAGACATATTAGCGTCAAAAGATAGATTTACATATCTATTTGGCTTTTTAGTTTCTGTATTCTTTGGCAAAGACTTTGGTCGAGTAGAGTCCATTAATACCCCTGTCGATTTTTTATACAAAGGCGCATTACCACTGTTTACAAGGAATCCCATATCCTCTGCAGTAAGGTCTACCTCTCCCGGGTCTCTACTTAACTTACCATAAGTATCAGTAGTATAATTTGTATCCTTGCCCAACACCTTGTTGTACACTCCAAGAGCTACATCAGACAGTTGCTCGTATTTATCAGACCATTTAGACTGCCAAAACTCAACAGCCTCAACATTGTCTTTATTTGCCTTTGCCTTTACTTCTTCAGCATTTTTTGCATCCTTAAGATTTTCGTATACCTTTTTGTAAACTTCCGCAAGTGCTACTTCTTTTTCGTTACCATTCTCAAGTTCTACTATGGAACCTGTACGAGTTCCATCTTTATCAACTTTAAGAATCAAGTTCTTTCTCCTATTAAACTCCTCCTTAATTTCGGCTTCAGTTCCAATAACACCTCTAACCATCCACGCCACCATCCCACGCTCTACATTATTAAATGCAGTATTGAAAGCTTCTCCGTTAGGCTTTCTTTTATAGAACGTGTCTACATATTCTTTTACAACATTGTTTGACTCCCTTAGAGCTTTTGACTTCCCAAGTATTAATTCAGATATTCCCATTGCTTTCATAAAAGCTCCTGCCTTGTTAAAGCCTCCAAACATACGCTCAAACAATATGTTTAAGTTAGCAGTTTGTTCAATCAATATCTTGCCAATAGGCTTTGAGAAATACTTTCTGATGGATTTTGCTACGAATCCCTTTCCCTCAACTTCACGCATACCTGCCTCTCCTTTATACTTTCCCAAAACAGAATCCATCTTTGCCGTAGATTGATTTTGCAAGAAATTCATAAGAGCATCAACAGCCTCCAAAGCTTGCTTTTGTCCTAGAACATTAAGGTCCATATCCATAAACTCGCCAATAACTTTCTTCTGATTTTCTGTATATTCAACATCCTCTCCTGTGAATAAATCCTTTCCTGTTCTGATAGATTCCTTTATCAGAGTTGAGTATATATTGAAAGCCTTATTCAATGCTGCACGTAGCAATGAATCGTCCTTTTTAGATAATGACTCTTCACCCTCAAGTAGTTCCAATATTTGTTCGTAACTCAAGTCGGAAGCATCTACACCTAGTAGTTCCTGAACTTCATCAACCTTCATTTTGTATAAGGCTTTCTGCTGAACTTCCATTGTATTATTAATGTATTCTGCAGCGTCAGACTCTCTTACCATTTCTGCAAGCCTAAGTTCGGTGCCACGAGTGGTAGAGCCTTTTATTGAATCTCTTATAATAGAAGCTATACTGTTGTATTCGTCAATGTCTTCAACCATTGATGGGTCTATATCTAAAAACTTAGAACCCAACTCACGAAGGTTGGCAAACTTGTCTTTGTTCTTTGATAGCTTACGTATCTGAGACCTAGTTTTATTTGCCTCACTTAGCTTGTCTGCATATTCAGCATCAGCAAACACCTTGCCTGCATAGTCTATAAATGCTTGTACAGATTTGTAGCTATCAAGATTCAACTTCCCTATCTTATTTATAATTGCCGCTACTTTTTTTGAAAAGAGTGTTCCGGTAGATGCCATCTTGCTAACAGCATCACTGAGCATTCTTCTTTTTGTGTTGAGGTCACCTTTGGCTTCACGAGCAGCACGAGCCTCAAGCTTTATCTGAGACTTTAAAGCTGCCATATCATCAACCGTAACCTTTGTTTTGGTCTTACCTAAAACCTTGCTTACTGATGGAGCAGCTTTCTCACTGATACCAAACTGATTGCGCAACTGACGAACTAAAGCCTCCTGTTGAATATTTGTAGCATTTGCGTAAGTAAGAGAATCTTGTTGAAGGTAATCAAGGGAAGCGTTGAATGCTCTTAGATTTGTTCCCCCTCTTTCTTCTAAAACTTTTTTAGTTATTCCATCAATTATTTCCATCATCCTATCAAACCCCGGCAAATCGCCTTCTGAGAGACCCTCAGGTACGTTCGCCTCCGTACTGTTGATGATAGTTAAAGAAGAGATAATATCAACTTCTTTCACGTTATTATCAGCAGCAACCTTTTTAATTGCGTCTTGAAGCATCATTCCGCCCTTAACTAAGGCTTTTAAAGCCTTTACGATAATCTTCATTGTCCCCAATGGTATAACTGTTGTTACAGAGTTCGGTCCACTTTTAAGAAACTTATCTATACTTTTATCTATACCGTCTAATGCGTTGAATATTTTTTCTAAAACAGCAGGGTCTTTAGTGTCTGCCGTCATAAGTTCATTTATGCCTGCCTCAGGTGCAGCTTGCTCTTCAGGAGTAGTGTCAACAGCTTTTTGTTCCGTTTTAGTGCCTTCTTGCTCTTCATAATGTTCAATGGTTTTAATAGCCATTTGTTTCATTATAGCTTTAGCAGAATCATACCCATCTTTATCGAAAGCCTGAGTATTTTCTTTTTCGTAGTAATTATATTCATCAAATTGACCTAATCTTTCCTCTATGGTATTTCTGTCCCCACCATCATAGATTAAAAATACAACATCAGGTCTTCCATCATTGAAATCTCTGTATGTTTCATAATCCCAATCTTTTACGGTATTACCATTAGTAATCATTGGTTTAATCTCATCATTAAACGCAGTTCTTGATACAGCTTTAAATCCAAAGTTAGCGTAGTAATCAGGCAATAAAGTATCAAAGCACTCTGCTATAGTTGCTCCTTCTTTAATACCCAATACCATTAATTGTGATAAGTTGTTAGGCTTGCCTTCACTTGAAAAAGCCCCTCCAAGTAATCCTTCCTTAGTAAGTGTTATACCTGAAGACCCATCCTCTGTGATGAACATTCTCATCCCATTAAATTCCTCAGGAGTATATACGGTTACAGATGAAGCAAATTCGTTATTTTCCAAAGCCTTTACCATCATCTCACGATAAACATCTCCATTGGTAATCTCGTATATTACCTGAGTGCCTTTGAATTTTGGGAATGCGTCTTTAATATCTGTATCTATCTTGTTATCAAGAGTATATTCAGAAATTACATTTACATCATTTCCTCGAACTTTTGCAATCTTTCGTACGTCTCTTTTATTGACTCCCCTCGTTCTGCGGCTCTTTGCAGAGGTGCTCTCCAATACGTTGGATAACTCATTAGTTCCTTTTTCTGCTCTATTGTTAATGGCTTCTTTGTTTTCAAGTCTTCTTGCTGTGTCATATCTTTTAAAATTAAATTCATTAGGAAATATATTATCTTTTGGTTCTGCAAATTTAAAGATTTTATTTGCCTTTTCAAATAATTTGTTTGCTTCTTCTGTTTTCCCTTGTTTTATAAGTTCTCTTGCTTGCTTTCTTAATTCATTTGCACGGTCGTTTTTGCCACTGAAGTTTACCCAAGAATTTTGCCCTCTTGTTTGGAATATAACAGCCGGAGCAGCTTTGTCGCTAAATAAAT
>Ga0181348_1000633_pt1 | contig 15303 bp, 44 predicted proteins | sample Su13VDMM110DN_FD_130092 | JGI IMG/M metagenome (GOLD analysis project Ga0181348, IMG submission 130092) | Freshwater viral communities from Lake Michigan, USA - Su13.VD.MM110.D.N | ecosystem: Environmental > Aquatic > Freshwater > Lake | place: USA: Michigan | collected 2013-07-16
ATATTGTGGTGTCCCGTCCCAGTCCGGACGACTTCTCCCACAGTGTTCTGGATGCGGAATCCCCACGACCACCGTTCCTTGAAAGTGGTGACCGTGAAGTCCCCGTTCCAGGGGAACAGGCCGAAGGCGGGGGCTTGGGGGAATAGACAGATCTTGGACATATGAGACTCCTGAGGGGGGGGGGGATGGTTGGTTGGTGTCCCTATTCTAACACTTTGCTCGATCCGCGCCCGGGTTGAGTCTATGCCACATCCTCAATCTCATCAACCTGAACCACAGCACCCATGTGTGACGGTGACTTTTGCCCCTTGATGATGGTATGCACATAGAACCGTGCATAGGTCTCCCGGCCAAAACCGATGTCTTCGCTGACAACTTCAATCTGGGTCACCTGGACCTGGGGGTATGGGTCATCCATGCCGTACCAGCCGCGCCGGACGCGGACACGGTCACCGACGCGGAGCCCGTGGACTGTGCCGTCATCAGCTGACCTGAAGTGAAGGTATCCTACCCCGTTAGTGACAGTGGGCACAGGGCATGCAGACATTTGACGATTGATCATGTCCTCTCCTTGGTTGGTTGGTTGGTGTCCCTATCATAACTCATCGCTCGATCCGCGCCCGGGAAGTGGGCGACCTCAGCCGATCTGGGAGGCCCGCTCCGGCCGGATGCCTTCGAGGCTCTCCTGAAGCAGATCCATCTTGTCAAATGCAGCTTCCTCCTCGGAGACAGACGCGTCCCGGGCCTCGTGGTCAGCCTGACTGCGTTCCCGGTCTGACTCGATCTGCTCATTGAGATCATCTCGGACCCCGCGGAGGTCGTTGATCCCTTCAATCCATTCAGTTGCGGTCTTGTCTGACCACGACAGCCACCGAGGCTTGATGCCGTAGGTGTCTTTGTAGCTGTCGATAAACTCCTCGAAGGCCAGCAGGGTGTCCAGCTGCTCTCCGGTGCTGACGCCGGAAGCCTCCCAATAGGCGTCATCGGTTACCAGAATTCCCCAGCCGAGCCATCCTTCGGCAGCGGCGCGGGCCGCGGTTTCTTCATTGATCTGCTTTGCACGTTCAGTTGCGGTCATGATGTCTCCTTGGTTGGTTGGTTGGTGTCCCTATTCTAACACAGCCCGAACTCCGCGCTCGGGCTAGGCGGGATAGCCGACGGCCACACAGCCGTTGATCCACTCGAAGAACATGGGTTTCCCGGTGAGCCGGGTCACTTCGTCCCCAAGCGCTATCCACCAGCCGAATGGGTTGGGATGATTGTACTCATTCGGTACGCCTGTCCCCTCATGGATGACGCAGACCAGTGAGCCCTTCTGGCTCCACCCACCTGGGTCGAAGCCACCACGGTGGACGATATTGTCTGGGTCCAGGGTGAGTCCGAGCTGCTCAGTGGCGGCCTTAAGGGCGGTCTTTGTTGCGGTGTATGCAGTCATTCGGTCTCCTTAGAACAGGTTGTTGACGATGAGGATGATGAGGAGGACCCACGGAGGCAGAGCAGCTGCCATCACCATCACCATCAGTTCTTTCTCTCTCTGATCCATGGGATCCTCCTTGGTTGGTAGGCTCATTGTATCATCTCGTAGATCAGACACACGGGATCAAAAGAGCCACTGAGCAGCCTCAGCGAGGATCCCAATCCCAGCCAGGATGATCACCACCATCGTGATGCCCACAGAACCGAGAACCAGCAGTTCGGCCGTAAACTGGCCGAAGCTGTCGAACATGCCGCGTGCTTGGTCAATCTGAAACTTAAGTTCTTTCTTGAGGTCTATCATCTTGTCTCCTTGGTGAGTGTCCATGTCAGTTGTACTCAATGAATCCTTCCTCATCGATACGGTCATCCCCGCCGTCGAGCTGGAGGCCATCGAATTCCGCGAGGGCACGGGCACCGCCCTCCATTCCTGCTTGAGTCCGCGCCTCACTTTCCGTATGACCGTCCTCGTCCTCGTCCTCGTCATCGAAGCCCTCAGACCATGTCGTCCCGTCGAAGTACAGGGTGTCGAAGGGTCCGTCACAGGGAACCGCCTCCCACGTAGCGTCATCCTGATCACTCGGGACGATGTCGTAGGTTCCTCCGGAGCCCAACTTGCAGCTCTCGTCCAAGTTGTCGAGGGCCTCTTGGAGCTGGGGAGTGAGTTCCAGGTCACCGTAGTCCATGTCAACATTGTCTCCGTGATAGACAGCCATGATTGCCTCCTGATTGAGTGTTGTTGCCGGTTGCTAGGTGATCATAACATCGCGACTTGTCAATCGCACGTGACTCGAGCTGAGATGTCTGTCGGAAGATGTGTAGCATAGGAAGAAGCGCATTGGGTCGGGGCGCTTTCACGCCCCGACCCCGGACCTATGACTTATTCTGCTGAAGCCTCAGCCTCAGCCTCAGCCTCAGCCTCAGCCTCAGCCTCAGCCTCAGCCACCGTGGGAGCGGCCTCGACAATTGCCTCGGCCTTCGGCTTGCGGGGGCGGACCAACTCGGCGACCGGGAGCGGGATCTCGGCCGTGCGAAGGGCCTTCTTGGCCGCCGCCCCGATTGCCACCTTCTGTCCCTGAGAGAACTGGGACCGCGTGTCATCGGCCACCACCTTCATCAGCATCTTGGATCCCCAGCGGAACGGGGCGGCCTCGAATGCGATCCCATCGCAGGTGCCGTTGACGTGGTTGCCTTCAACAGATTCTACCTTCACTTCGTACTTGGACATAGAGACTCCAGTCTGGTTGGTTGAGCCACCATGATTGGTGGTAGGTTGATTATAACATTCGGTTCGATCCGCGCTCGGGAATTACTGGCAAATCTTGCCAACGTCGGCGGGAATGATGCGGAATGACCGACCGGTTGGATCGGTTACGAGGATTCCGTGCCACCCACCGGGAGGGGTGTACATCTTGTGGTCCGTGCACTCGACCACCTTGAGGACCGTGCCTGCTGGGATGATGTAATCGGGGTTGTCTGTCCGAGGAGAGTAGTAGTCTCCGCGCTTCGGATTGGCGGAGAGGTACGGCGGATTGCCGTATTCGGCGAACTGGCACTCCTGCTTTGTGGTAATCTGGGTCAGGCCCTGCTTCCTGATTGTGGTGATATTGAGTGCCATGTTTCCTCCTTATGCACCTATTGTATCACGGGTTCGATGTCTTACACGGGAATCGTGCAGTCGTGGACGAGCTCCGATGTGTTATGGAATCCGAGTTGAAACAGGATCTCGGAGATCGGATGGCCGAGCAGGTTGTGGAGTGTCCAGCGCCAGCGGGTCGGCAGCCGGCCGAGGATGTAGGGGAGCTCCGTGATGAAATAGGTCATGTTGTCTCCTATGTCTATTGTGCCATGATGTAGTCGTCGTTGCACAGAATCAGAATTTGACTACCTCGACAATCTGACTGTCGTATCCCCAACAGCCCCCGCCGCCGGGCAGGATGCCGTCGAAGCCTCGTCGACCGTTCTTGATGTCTTCTTCTTTGCTCTCGACCACAACGAGGAGGAGCTCGCTGCCAAAGTTGCGGTATTTGATGGTGGAACCGACACGGTAGTTAAGTTCTTTCATTGACGTCTCCTTGTCAGTGATAGACAGGTATTGCAATCAGATGTCAGTTGAACTCATTTTGCAGCGGCTGCAAAGGTCTTGATCCGGCACAGCTCAGTAAATGCGGCCATGGACTCCTCCTCGATGCCGGCCGCGAATGTCTGCTTACCCATGGCCGTCACCAGGCCGGTGAACTCATCGGCCGTCATTTCGGCCCGGAAATAGGACTCAACGGCGAGGAATCGGAGGCGAGCAAATTGCTTGGCATTCATTTGATGTTCCTTGGTGGGAAGTTATTATACTATCGAAGTCAGGACGTTGCATGCTCTATACGCCAGAACTCAATCTCCTGACGAAGAGCGTCGAGGACTTCATCATCCTCGATGGTACTTGGGATTGCCGCTGCGATCTCGCTGAGGACGAAGCCGTAGAACCAAGTCACCTGTTCCCGGGAGATCGACTCACCTGGGTGGGGGAAGTTCGGGTCCTCGTCCCAGGGATTCATGTAACCTTCTACATAATCCGCGAGGATGGTGTAGTTTTTGAATGAGAGGATCATGGGGACTCCGTTGGTTGGTAGGCTTCATTATACTATATCACATCACAATTGCACGGGATTCGCCTACGACCTCAATGAGGTGAAGCACGGTGATGGCTTAGTCGACCCATCCGTCTCCTCTACGCCAGTGCCAAAACCTGTGCTTGAGGACTTCCCAAAGCAGAGACAGGAAAGAATCTGCCTCGTAAGAACCCATCGGGGTGACTAGCCTGTAGTAGCTCTTCATTTGATTTATCCTCTTTTGTGACCACAATCAATCGGCTATTGCATCAATGCAAACAACTTCTCGGGTGCCTCCATGAAGCCAACAATCGACTCCAGCCCTGGGAGGATCAATCGCCGCCCAGGTCTCACTCGAGGGTGAGTCAATGACCCGTACGAAGATGCCAACTGCCCCCAGCACCAGGAACAGCGCGATGGTGACGAGGAGAGGGTCTTTCAAAGTATTGTTCATCAAAACCTCCTTGGTTGGTAGGCTCACTATATCAAAATGGGCGATCCGCACTCGTGATGGGGTCATCGCCCTCAGCGTCTATCTGCATTCGCAGAAGCAGCGCGCCGACCAGCTCACGTCCGAAGTTCGACCGTGAGGCTGAGCCGATGATGAGATCCGTGACACCCTTGATGTGCTCAGATGCGGTAATCTCTCTGTCACCGAAGCGGAAGTTTAAATCATAGAGTGATTTTCGGTTCGTCTCCTCAGACATGAAGTCCTCGGTAAGGAGGTCGAGCAGAGTGTCAGCGTCTTGACGTGTCATCATATCTCCGATGAAGTTCATTTATTCACACTTGATGCAGATGTAGAACTGATTGGCAGGCCAGCCCTGCTCCCAAGTTCCGCACCATTTACATTCCCGGCCCCACTGCTTGACAGCGCCTTCAATATGTGCATTGATCAGGCGGCTAGGTGAGGACGCGGGAGACCGCTTCTTGGCAAGATCAGCACGAGGATTATGGAAGAACATCATGACCTCTTTGGTTGGTGCCCCTATCATAACTCATACATGTTCATTCACACGCCCGACCTGATCTCCATCCAGAGCTGACCCAGCCAGTTCTTGCCCTTCCATGATCCGTCAGACTGGAGACCGGCTCCCCAGAACAGACCGGACCCATGTTGACGGGCTGTGCAGTCCTCCACGATGGTGTCAGACCCAGTCTGGGCGAGCAACTCGCGGATGTCGGCATGCTGCTCATATTTCAGACGGAGGACGAGTCGCATGTTGTTGAGATCATCGTCTGACAGTGGGATCACCATTCGTGGCCATACCCTGGCCAGTCCCTTTGACTTGAACTTTGCACCCATCGGAGACTGTTCCATGCGGATCTCTTCACGGTGCGCTGGATCACGGAAACGAAGCGCCTGAAACAGCGCCTCAGTTGTTTTCCAGATGCTCCCTTCATATATCACAGGATGTGGCGACATGTTTCCAAGGCTGCCCCACTGCTCTTTCACTTTGCGAATCAGAATCATGTAGACCTCACTGTGTTTGTATGTTAGCGGATGTACTGAAACAGGCCCCAGATCATTCCTGAGATGAGGATGCTTCCTGCTTTGTAGAACGGAATGAGCGTTGGGTGGAGGATCGCTTGAACGCGCTTCTCCTGATAGCTAGGTGCCACATTGCTGATGATGAGACCAAAGATCTCGGCCCCAACCCAGATGTACTTTTCACCCATGACCATGACGGTCACATCCAGCGCAGTCTGCACGGCAAGACGGAAAGACGCCCCACGCAGACCGCGGGCCTCAAGCCGATTGACTATGTGGCCCTTGAAGGCGACAAAGCAGACAAGCAGGATAAGACCTGCATACGAGATGTTCATGATGACCCCATGGTGGGCAGGGGATGTGACCCCCGCCCAATTGATTTTGACTAAGCCTCGACAGTGTCTGCTTCGACCGAGACCGGATCGACAACCTGTTCGGCAACTGCCTCAACAATTTCCTCGGCCTTCGGCTTGCGAGGACGAACCAACTCGGCCTTGGGAAGCTCGATCTCTGCAGACCGAAGCGCCTTCTTGGCCGCGCCGCCGATTGCCACTTTCTGGCCTTGGGAGAAGCTGTTGTCGGCGACCACCTTCATCAACATCTTGCCGCCCCAACGGAACGGGACTGCCTCAAAGTCCACTCCGTCACAGGTGCCCTGTACAGTGGTGTTATTGACTGCGACTACCTTCACTTCGTACTTAGACATAGAGACTCCAGACTTGTTGGTTGAGCCACCATGATTGGTGGTAGGTTGATTATAAACTAGTTCGACGTCCTCGCTCGGGCCTAGAAAGGAAGATCATCGTCCGGTGCTTTGAGAATCTTTACAGATTGCGGGGGAGAATGAGATGCGGTGATCTCACCGCACGTGATCTCATCACGAAGAACGTCAGCAATAAGCTCAGCTTCAAGCTCTGCTGCCGTGGGTGCTAGATCGTCAGCGCCTGACATTGACTTCATCATTTGTGAATACATCGTTTTCATTTGTGCCTCCTTGCATGATCATTGTATATTTGCGAGCAATCAGTCGCATGGGAACAGCGCAGACTAGTTAGACATCAGCAATTCGTTGGCAAGCAATCAGATCACCGTCAATGACCTTGATCCATCTGGTTCCGTATGGGCCCATGACATCACCAGACCAGTAACATGTCCCCGTGGCTGATTCGTATCGCTGACCGCTAGGACTCAGTATGAGGATTGTCGAACCAGCTGGAAGCTGTGCATGGCGATCATTCTGACGCCATCCTACAGTCGTGAGCCAAATATCCCCTCGTTGGGGAGGCCAGCTAACCGCATCTGTGTAATCATCACCCAGTTGATTCTGCATTAGCTTACATCAAAATGCTTGCAGGCAACATCAAGCAGATTATCGTAGTCACCAGACATCATTTGTCCCAGCATTTCGCTGATCTGTTCAGACGACCAACCTGCTTTCATGCCTGCTTTTCGACAGGCCGCCATGATTGCAAATGCATTTCCGTCGTTGCCAATCAACTTGACTTTAGGTTTCTGTTCCATTTGATCCTCCTTGATGATTTGTTGTCTGGCTAGAAGAGAGTCATATTTGCAACTTGGACGATCTCCTTGGCATTGTAGTCGTAGCTGCCGCCATCAAACTCATACTCATCGGGACCACCATGCCTGCGACGATCCGGGTCACTGGGGGGCCATGTGCCGTGGGTCTTCTCATATTTAACAGCGGCCGCAATATGTTTGGATTCTTCGATGTATCCGATCGGGTCGTTGTCAATAAAACCGAGTCCGCCACCGTCTTTACCGATGAAGAAGACAATCCGCTCGGTGTGTTCCAGGCCGGAGCCGACGAAGACATGGGGAGATTTAGGAATCTCGTAGTCAGCCATGATTGCTGTGATCCACGGATCGTGCTTGGCTGCAACAAGATCAACACGAGTAAGTTTGACAGAGCTCATTTGACACCTGGGTTGGTTGGTATCCCTATTCTAACATAGGGCAAGTTCCGGGCACGGGTTGTGGCTAGAAGCGTCAGGCTTGATGCACATCATCAATATCCTCAAAGAACTGCAAGAGCACATCGGTGGTGAAGATCCTATTCTTTCCGTCGGCGCACATGACCTGCCATTCGTCCCATTCGGTGATTTCCTCGATCACCAAGCACGGTTGATTGATGTCCTTCATCCAAAGGAGTTTTCCGACTGCCAGATCACCACGTTTCATAGCAGCTCCACGTCTTCTTCAGCCACCCAGATCCACTGTGGTGAGCCGTCAACCAGCAAAAGGGCGGCGGCGATCGCGCCGGTTGCGGCGGTTCTGGCGGCGGTTCTGGCGGCGGCTCCGGCGGCGGCGGCGGTGGCTACGGTGGCGGCGTCCAGGATGAGACAGACCCGACCTGGATTCTTGTCGTAACCTCGACCGCCGTACCAGTAGAGTTGAGTCTTCAGGCAGATGAGACCACCCTTGTGTGCCTGAATCTGTTCGAGGAATGTCATAGGATCTCCACATCTTCGTCAGCCAGCCAGATCCATCGTGGGACGCCGTCGATCAGAAGTTTAACAGTGGTAGCGTTGGGCGTGTAGTTTGCAGACTCGGTGTAGCCAGCAGTTCGTGCCGACCTTATTACGGTGAGGTCCCGGGTGGCATCCAAGATGAGACAAACCCGTCCTGGCTTTCCATCCAAGCCTCGGCCTCCATACCAGCAGATCTGGGTTTTGAATCTGATAAGACCACCGTGGTGCGCTTGAAGCTGTTGGAGGAAACTCATTTGATTGTCTCCTTATTGAGATGTTTATACCATTGTTTTTGCCACCTGCACGTGACGCTTGGCAAGAATCAAGCCTTCGATCAGCACAAGCTGTCCTTGATAGAGGACCAACCAATCCATGTTCGCCCAATCAAAAGCGCAATCATGTCGACCATACTCGCCATAATCTGTGGTCACAGCTTGACGAACAATCACACAAGGCACACCCTGCTTCAGCAGAATACGATACGGACACGACGGTGCTGCACATGGTAGTCGTCCAACCAGTAAGTCAAAAATCGACTTATTGCTACTGATCCATACCAGCTCGCTCTCCTTGAAGATCTTACGTCTCATTTCTGAATCGTGCTCGAAGCTCTTCCATCTCGTTGCGGATGATTCGCTCCAAGACCTCTCGGGCATTTGAATCATTCGCCAGCGTGAAGGCGAGAGATTTGACGAATGACTGGGCGACTGTAGTCGGATCCACACCGATAAAATCATCACTACAGAGATCCGACTCGCACCAATCCACCAAGATATCTGCGAGCTGCTTCATGTCGTTATCCATGATTCCTCCCGGATTTGCATGCTGTCATTCAACTTGAACAGGGCTCTTGTCGTAGACGATCTTGTATTCGGTGATCGGCGGGAAGCTGTCCATTGTGATGCTGTCACCTTCGATGTCGAGGACGTTGTAGCGTTGCTTGACTTCACTCAGGTGGTCGGTCACCACTAGGGCGCCTCCGTAGAACATGAGATCCAGGCCGAGCTCCTCGGCTTTTGCGCAAAGCTCCTCGAAGCGGGCCTGGAAGGGGTGAGCAGACGTTAGGCGGTACTTCATGATCATCTCCCTAATGTGAGTTTATAACTTCCACTCTTTGTAGTCGCATCGTTCGGCATCAGACATGATCTCATTCAGCGACTTGCGGGTCTCCAAGACCAGCCCAATGAAGTCGGTGAAGGCCTGATTATCGAGAGCCAAGGAGGAAGCCATCAACTCCACGATCCTCTCGGCACAGTCAGCGTTGTTGGTCCGCGGTGGGTCGATCCGAAGTCCTTCGACCCCCCATTCACAGTGAGTCATTATGGCTTTGACAATTCGTTCGGTCATGATAATCTCCATTATGTGATCATCATACCAATACACACAGTCTGTTGCACGTGATTAGCCGGATCAGGCCCATCATCGTCCTCATATTCATGAATCAGCTCTTGTCGTGCATACAACTCTTCACAAGATTCCTTATCCATGATCTCCTCTCTTTGAGCGTGGTTATCTTTTGCTGTAGAAGATCGTGACCTACCTTGGTATAGATCATGACAACAAGCGCTAGTGATTCGAGCATTCCCATTATGCATCTACTACGGAAACATGTGCAATGTGCGACCACATTGCATTGAGTGTGATAGTCTCATAGTATGACGGAGCACCGCCACTATTATTGATTGCTCGCTGCTCTTCAGCATGAATAGCATTGATTGTCAAATTCATTGACAATGACATGATGATATTCTCACCAAAGGCATGCGCCTCAGCGATTGCAGATTCAAAAGGCGTGTTTTCACGATGTAGCATTGTCTCTCCCATTGTTAACGTCCAAAGAAACTGATCACACCTATCTGGGGTTTTCCACGTCTAACAGACTCTTTCACTGCTGTGATGTGTTTGCATTCTGCACCCTTCGTCCTGTATGAGAGGCATTCACATTCCCAAGGGAAGCGCTTCTGCCTGAATGACCAGACCATGTAGGCATCCCATCCGTTAGATGATCCGACGACTCCACCTGCATTTGGTTCTCCAACCATTAGAATCTCCTCTAATGGTTCGATCATACTATCGAAGAGCTCCGTCACACGTGAGACGATCACGTCAGCATAGACTTTCTGCGCTTGATCTCTCTGTCAAGATACCACATCGCTTTTTCCAGATCTTCGACGGATTTGCCCTTGTGATCACAGCGTGAGATGTATTTCCCAACCTGCCAGAGCAAGGGGCTTGTCGGAAACCATGCATCAAGGACGTCAGCGGTCTCGTATTGTGTCTGATTGTAGTGCTTAGGATGATCAACTGTGCTCATGACTGCATTATACAGTGCAGCTTACGGTAATGCATCACTGTCGGCACTTGAGATCAATTCGAGATTTGAAGAGGCATACCATCCGTATGCATCGCATGAGAGCCCGTGCACAAGCACTTCATCTGTGACAGGTGTTGTTATTTGTTGCCATATCCATTCTCCCTTGCCTGACCGCCATGAGGAAGTGCCTGTACCACCCAACACGCCTACACGGATTCCTAACACAATGCCGTGCCCTTCAAGGCTTGAGTCTTGACCGAACTTCACTATGTCACCTACTTTGATGTGTGTCATTTGTCTTCCAGAAAAGAGCTGTGAAGCCACCATGTGGCATCATGCCAGAAGATATTGCTATAGCGCCCACCTACTTCTTCACGCTCATCAAACTTTAGCACGGTTTCACCCGGCCTGATTGTTCCTGTCACGTTTTGTGTCGATCCGTAGATGAAAGCGCAGGTGATCTTTCCCTTAGGGCCGTCTATGACTTGACAGACTTTGCTGTCATTCTTCTTCTGCTTCGACATTCATCTCCTCGTTCATGCCCTCTGGGCCGCACATCATGATTGCTTGAGTCAATGTGTCAATTCGCATCTGGTAGCCTTCGATTGCACTCTGCTTCTCTTCGATTGCAGCGTTGGAGTTTTTGATCAGGCTCTGCAGCGTGGTGACCAGACCGATATTTGACGTGGCAGCTTCTTTCCAGCCACCTGCTGAGATCTTTTCGATATACAGGTCTTTTTCTGTGGCTTTCTTGAGATAGCTATGCGACCATGCGAACATGGACCATCCAAGCGCTCTAGCAGCAGGCTCAGTCGCAGCAGAGACATATCCAATCGTGCCTTTCCATGTGCCGACCTTCCAGACAATGTCATTGTCATCTGTTAACTGGGCAGCGATCCTCCTGATCTTGACCCCAAGGCTGTTGACTCGTCGGGTCCGGCCCGTTCGGGTGAGTCCCCACCGATCAACAACATAGTTGTCAAGTGCACCACCGTTATTTGCTAGACCGAGCTGCATCGCAATCTTCGGTGACGGAAACCTGTTGATCTCCCGAGGAGAACAATACTTCTCACCTTTCATGATCAGATCGATAGCATCGTCGACCTGCACGAGTGTGAGAACTGGGCTGGGATTTGTTCTTGTTGCCATGATTGCCTCCTTGATTAGTCGTTGTTGTCACATGATATAGATCTGCATGCTGTCCTTGACGTCTCTTTTCTCGAGTCGGTGACAATCACATGTCTTCCTCTCCAAGAAGCGAGATCACCGCCTGAAGCGAAATGCTCAGCACGAGCAATTCCTCTGACGCTTTTTGAGAATGCCTTGATGTGTTGTTTGCGGTGTCGATTCATCATTCACCTCCTACGGGTATTATAACACATTTTATGTATCACGCCCGCAGGGTGGGTGGGATTATCTCCCACCCACGATCAGATCAGGCGCTGACTGACGCGAATGCCGCATCAAGATCATCAAACGGGTCGCTCATATCAACAGATTCTGCCCCAGTGCTGCTGTCGATGTTAGTGGTGACCGACTCCACAGGGGCCTCGACGGCTGCGGTGGCTTCAGGAATCGCCTCAGCTACCACCTCAACAGCGGCCGGAGTTGCATCAACCTCAGTGACCTTTGCCTTGCGAGGCCGAACCAGCACTGCTTCCGGAAGCGTCTTGCCCTCAGCCTTTACTGCCTTCTTGGCCGCTGCTCCGATTGCAATCTTCTGACCTTGGGTGAAGCTGTTTTCCCCTTGCACCTTCATCAACATCTTGCCACCCCACCGGAAGGGGGCAGATTCAAAGGGGACTCCATCACAGGAACCGAGGACGGTAGGAACACCCTGATTATCGGTCAGGGCATCAATCTTCACGCTGAACTTGGACATATGCACTCCTTGTGTGTGTAATGCCGGGGAGCCGGCCAGATGATTATAACCCGTGTTGTGGGACCGACACGGGATGCATTGAGTCAATTGATGATGAAGGCTTCATCATGTGAGGGAATTGCGACAATCGGTCCCACGTGCCCTGCTGGGACATAGACTGCTTCAACTTCGCCGACCTGCATGACAGTGCATGTGGGCAGCGCTACAGGAATAGCGGTCTCTGTGACAAGCAGTTGGATCGCTGACAGAATCATTTGAATCATTGTTTCCTCTTGGTTGGTGCCCATATCATACAAGGCGTTGTGATATTCGCACGGGAGTTACGTGCCGCTGTTTGCACGTGGTATCCGCTTTGCCAACGAGCTGATTGGCATCGGCTGAAGGACGCCCTTGACAATGCAAGGAAGGCAAACAGCCTTCACGTCAAGGTCGTAGTACGGCTCTCCTGTAGCGAAGATCGTACACCATGTACTCGTGCTCGGATCACACCAGAAGCGCAATTCGCCGACCTCGGCAATCTGGAGTTGAAGATCTCGGTGCGCACCTTTGAATGTCTTCTCGAGCCACTCCCAGTCAGAAGTCGGAAGATCTTCACCCTTTGAGTTCGCAGCGAACAGGGAGTTGAGCCGATTCAGGATGCCTGTCCGACGTGACCAATATGTCGGTGACTGGTATTGCGACTTGTGAAATGCCGCTCTGAGAAGCAGCAGTTGCAGAGGTGTGCCCTTGACAAAGGTGTCCTTGTCACGGCTTCTAATCTCTGTCAACAGGTCTTCTTCCCAATCGGCGAGCTGTGATCCTTCACGAAGCTTCTTCACCATGAAGTGAAGACGTCTCTCGTATGTTCCTGCTTTGGGAATCAGTGCAGTCACTTCGTCTGCCTGTTTGAGCAGAATCCCAGGATCGCCCTTGGCGAGAAGGGCTTCCAGCCATGTGATCCCCCCGCCGCGAGGCGGACTTCCTGCAATTGCCAGCGACCTGAGAAATCTACCTGATGATGTTATGCCCATTCCTGCAGCATCGTACATGTCAGCAAGTTGCTTCACCCTGTCATGATTCCAATCTATCATCTAGCCTCCTTGTACGATCATAACACAGCGCCGCCGGTCCTGCACGGGCCGCGCAGCTTATCAAAAGCTATGGACAGTTTGTCTGTCAATCTGTCTGTGACAAGGTTGTCACACAGATAATGTAACCTATGGATGAAGCACAGGGTTCAACAGGCGCAAACCCGTGAACCCTGTGCAGGGTCATCACGATGTCATTCGGTCGCGATCAACTTGAAGCCTGACTCAGTCATTGCAAGGAACTGCCTCGACCCCGCACCGCCGTAACGGTTCTTCTCGACCTCCAGGATTCGGCAACCGGCAAGATCTGGGTCCTTCACCTCGATGGTCAAGGAGATGAAGGTGTCAATCATGTGCTTCAAGGAATTTGATCCGAGAAACTTGCCGCCCTTGGTGACTTGGCCGATCACCACAGGATTGATGAAGTGCTCCTTTGCATAGTCGGTGATCATGTTGAGGACACGTTCAGGAGTCTTGCTGTTGGTTGCACCACCGGGATAGTAACCGTCGTCCATGCACTGCAGTGAGTCCACGACAAGAATGAAAGGTGCTGCCGGTGCCTTGGCGCGGATTTCGTCACACCGCTTGAGTAGTGTGGGCATATGGATCTCATTGCATGCCACGAAGTTACCCAGCAGTTTGAGGCGTTGACTCGTCATTCGAAGCTGGTAGAGCGACTCCTCACCGGAGTTGTAGACAACAGACGCACCGGCCCGAGACAGGCTGTCGGCGAGAGTGAGCATCATCGTGGTCTTTCCACTGCCGGCACCACCGGTAAACATCGTCACTGCACCCGGGGTGAACCCCTGCCCGCCGAGGGCATTGTCCCAGAACTCCATACCGGATGACAGCTTCTGCTTCATCTTATCAGGAACTTCAACCTGATTTAGTTTCGTTCCAAAAGGGAACACATCCTGCATCTTGATCCGCATGAGGACTCTCCTGATTGTTGTTGTTGTTGATCTGGGTCATCGTGACCCGCTTTGTTATTATACAATCTCACACACCCCGCGCACGGGAGCCATGATGAATGGCTGTCACTTTGTGTCCATCACAGGAACGATCACTCGCTCTGGGAGCAGACGCTCGGCACCATTTATCAGCACATTCCATAGCCTTCTTTTGGCGTCTCTGCTAATGAGCAGCACAGTGATATCCTCCATGCCGGTAAGTCGCTCAGATGTGACACCGAGCCATGCATTATAGAGACAGAGCATTCCCGGCTTGAGACCGTTACCGTCCCAGGGTTTAGGGACAAACGTTGTGACGCTGAGCACGTTCTCAGGCGAGTACCACCGGGTATTGTTGGTGTCAAACAGCCAACCGTCAGCCCGGATTTTAGGGTTTCCAACTTCTGAGTAGAATCCGCTCAGACCGTGCTCACGGACAAACGCAACAGTGATGGGTGCGTATTCTTTCTTAGCCATGCTCACCTCTTTCTTACACAAGATTATACAATGCCCATTAGCGTTTTACACGGGTTAGACCGGCATCATTCCTCCCTTTCATCAGAGGCTGCCGTTTGCTCATATGACCACCCGATGTCAAAGACATCATTGGCGCACTGGCGGAGGGCATCCGCACATCGAGCAGGATCACCACCCCCTTCTAGCCAGGCGGTGACAACGTTATTGAGCTTCATGTTGAATTCGAGGAATGTCATCTTGTCTCCTTATATGTCCATTATACCATTGTGCCGTGCCTGTTGCACGGGTTAGGATTGCCTGCCGCCATCGCCGTAGCCGTCGCCGAAGCCATCACCGGCGCCGTCGCCGGTGCCGTAGCCCCAGCCGTAGCCCCTGCCACCGCCGCTGCCGCTGCCGTGACCGGCGCCGTCGCCACCCCCGGTCCCGCCGCCGTCGCTGCCGCCGGTGCCGTCGCCGTAGCGGTTGCCGTAACCAACGCCGTCGCCGCAGCCCCAGCCGTCTCCTGTTTCAAGATTGATCATCGTCTTCCTCGTCAACTTCGCCGTCTTCACCGCGC
>Ga0181348_1000634_pt1 | contig 15273 bp, 25 predicted proteins | sample Su13VDMM110DN_FD_130092 | JGI IMG/M metagenome (GOLD analysis project Ga0181348, IMG submission 130092) | Freshwater viral communities from Lake Michigan, USA - Su13.VD.MM110.D.N | ecosystem: Environmental > Aquatic > Freshwater > Lake | place: USA: Michigan | collected 2013-07-16
AGAGTAGAGAAGAGAAGAGGAAGGAAGGAAAGGAAGGGTCAGAGGTGTCTTAGGCACGCTAAAAAACCTACCCCCTTTGCTTGAATTACAACTTCCGCACAATGTCTGCAAATTCCACTCCTCATCACTGCCACCAGCTAGTCTGGGAATAATGTGATCAACGCTGTTGGCTTCCTCAACACCACACATCTGGCAAACGTAACCGTCACGTTGAAGTATGCGCTGTCTAATCTTGCGCCACTTGGTTGTGCTGCCGTTACCTTGTAATGCGCTACTCATCAGTAATACCCATTTTTGATGTGAAACGTCCAAGCCTTGCATGGACTTTGATAACGTTTTGTGACATAGCGAAATGTTGCATCTATCTGTCTAAATGGGTCAAGGTCACGGTAATGCGTTGATCGCATTTGACCTAGACCGTAATGACTTCCATTACGAGCTGTGTAAGACCAACGGCTTTCCTTGGTAATGATCTTGTTAAAGCATTGGAATTCTTTATAGTCAATAATACGACTATGTGCATAGAGCTTTAAGTGATCTATTGAGTAGCCTGTTGCTGTTGCATTTGTAATGCTACTTATTGAAAGCAATGCCGTAAGAGCATAGACCTTGCCCATTAGCCGATTACGCCCTTGCGAGCTACCCGCCTCAGCGGCTCGCTTCAAGCGAAACCAGCGTACCGCGTCTGTCAAGGTTAACAGGTTATTGAGCGCACTCTTGGGCGTTGCGCACACCCTGTGGATAACGTCTGTGGATAACTTCATAGATTCAACCGATCCTCACAAGGCTTGCAAAACCATACGACTAAGCCGTCGTCACGGTCATACTCGTTAACCATTGTGTCGTTGTCGCAGCTAGTGCAATTCATAAACCCACCAAATCCGCTAAAGCTGTAAACCTTGCCGTCAGTTGCTTTGTAAATGTCTTTAGGATTTATCATTGGTGACCCCACCCTTTTCCCTTAAATGTAATGCCAAAGGTTGAGTAGGTGCGACTCATGTTTGCACCACAACACATTGGCTGGCTTTCGTCGTGTATTGACTTTTCGATCTCAATAGTTATGTGGCACACAATGCACTTAAATTCATAAATCGGCATCTGTGCCAGCTATCTGGGCAACACCCATAACCTCACACTTTGTGCATTGAATAACCTCAACACCTGGTGGCAGGTTATCTGTAACCTTATGGACTAGCTGCAATGTAATCTTTTTGCATACTCGGCACTCAAATTGCACTTTGTTCATGGTGTGACTTCCTTAAATTTTCTATTGGTTGCAGGTTGATCTGCGTAACCCACCAAGTCGGTTGCTTGCTGTGTCGATAACGTGGTTTTTGAGCCATTGCAATAGGTATCCAACCTTTAATGACATAGTTTGGTGCTTCACCAGTTACTAGCACGGCAATGTCTGTTGGTCTGTCGTACTCGTAAACAATGAGCTGCCCTTGATCGTACTTAGTCCACTTGACCTCAATGCCTTTGCCTACATCAGCTGTGTGCTTGCCCTTGTCCACAAATGGGTCAAACGGCAAATCAAAGTATTTTGCCACAACCCATTCAGCACCAATTGACTCAGCGATCTCGGCTAGGTACAGATGAAATGACTGCACATGATAAACAAGTGGCAATTGACCTTTGTCGCTGGTGATCTTTACCGCAGCTACCATGCACAGACATAGTTCATTTGTTGTTAACTTCATTTTCATCTGCAACCACCGCAAAACCAAATGATGTTGTCGCGGTTGTCATAACCTTTTTGATAGCCAAAGTCGTCATGCTTTGACAGCATTGAGCATTTGTCACATTGGCTCATTTTGTAAATTGCTACAACAACACCGTTTTTGAGCAAACGGCAGGTCATTGTGTTTGGGTTGATCAGCTCTACATACTCACCCAAGACGGACAACCCATTGACCAGTGGCACCTAACTGGTACCACACTGGTTCACACTGACTTGCCTTTGCCTTCTCGGTACAAAAGAAACCGCCCCAGGCTTTGCCAGTCTTTGCTGACTCGCCCGTTTTCCAAACGCGTGTGCCATGAGGACAACGTGGCTTTTCATCTACTAGTTGACCACCAAGCTGCTCTGCGATCTCGTTGATTGACGAACCAAATGAGGCAACACCTGCCTGCTCTGCCTCTGCTGCTGTAGCAAAACTAGGCACGTCGCCGTGCTTTGTTGTCCAATAGTCGTAATCAACCTTGATGTCAGCTGTTGCGACTTTTGTTGTTAACTTTTCTACCTGTTCCATTGTCTCCCGAGTTGCTTTTTCTGTGCCTCCCATGACTAAAGCCATGACACGCATTAGTGCTGAGGTAACTGTGTCCTCTACAAACCAACGTTTCATGTTTGGGTTGTATGCAGCTAAATAACCATAAGCGTAGTCAGTGCCTGCTGGCTCAATTTCGGTTTGATTACGCCACCCATTAGCTTGTACCAAAAGGTAACCTTTCTCTGCATCAAACTCAACAATTTGTGCTTGCAATCTGCCATCTGGGTATGTTGCAATCCAGCGATCTGTGCGCTCTTTGTTGCCTTCATAGTTATCTAAAAACGCCATTAGCTGTTCTCCCTGTCATTTGCTACTACGTCGGCAATGTGTTGTGACATGCAATCAGCGCACGTTTGACCTTGTGGCTCGTGACAGCAGCCACGTGATGTTGTCATTGCGATCTTGATTAGATGTGCTAACTCAGTCATTTGCGCACCGCATTAGCTGCGTGACGACCAATTGCTTTGCCACGGACGACGCCTTCTCGGCGACCTTCCTTAAAGCCAATTGAATAACCAAGTGCAATTGTTGTAATTGTCCAGACGCTTAAAAAGAATAAACGCCACCATGACTCTAGCTGTGTTAGGTCTAAGACCATTTTTTTCTCCCGATCTAGGTTGGTAACGGCTACCACCTAAATACAGGGTGAAGCATGAGACTGACAAAATCAAGTATTGCGCGTGTTATGCGGCGTGTCGCCTAGCCAAAAATGACAACAATTCTGCCTCGTCTACTGAGTCGTCAATTGTGCGGCGAACGTCAATGAGCAAATCGTCCATAACCTTTGCTATCCGTAAACCTTGCCGTCCACAATAAATGAACCGTCGCGCTCAATAGGCACGATCTGTGGACTGACCTTTGCGCCCTCAATGCGTAAGATGCCAAAGCCTTGTGTCCAATTGGCTGTGCCTTTTGTGTACTTTGCAGCTGAAAAACGCATAAGGTTGCCAACCTCCATGCCCCACAATGTCCTGCCAATTTTGTAACCGCTTGACTCTGTAAATGTGCTTATGCCTAAACGGTGTGTGTGACCCTGTACGACCGATTTGCCGTGCAACCTAGCTGCGCGTAAGGCAGATGCACCAGCATTGGGCGTAGTGCCCTGCTCGTCGCCGTGAATGGCTATCCAGTTCGTACCCTCAATGGCATAAGGCTTTCGGTAAAAGTCAATTCCTAACTCGTCCAGCTTCATAAAATTTTCATACCGCAGCTCTGGCGCACCTAGTAATGCAGGTAAACGGGTGGCAATGCTGTTAAACAATCGGTCTGTGTGATTTGACCTGACCATGCTTGCCTTTGGCACATACCTGGTTAATTCCCATAACAGCTCTACGCAGCGGTCACGATCTTTGCCAATAGTCGGCTCATGTTCCTCAGACAAACCACGCGACCATTTGCTAATCGTATTAAAATCTATTTCGTCGCCAATTGTGATGACTTCATCTGGCTTAAAACGCTTAATAAATGCCGCTAAATTCTTTGTCGCTCTGACGTCCTCAAAAGGCACTTGGAGATCTGACACAACGACGATTTTGCGCATTAGTCGTCGTCCTCGTCGTCATAATCGATCGAGCCAATTTTGTTCGGGTCGACTGGCTCTGGCAAAAGCCAGCCAGGGTAAGCGTCTTTGTCACTTAAAATGCCAAGTGCAAGCTCTACGCTAAAACCAGCTTTACGCAATGCTTTGTAATACTCGTTAAGTGCAATGGCATACATTTCAAGCGCAGAATAGTTATCCTCTTTGACTGTAACTACGCGCTTGCGTGTTTGACGTTTGGCTGCCATAGCATAAGTCTAAAGGCTAGTCAATCATTTTCTGGACAAGCCACTCTAGCCTGTCCTCAATTCTGTTGACCTGATCTTTAAGGCTCGACCCACCATTAGGAGAAAACTCACGCATTATTGCACTAACCATAACGCGCACCGCACCGTAGACAGCAGCAGCAAGCGAAAGAATAACGCCTGCTACCGCTGCCCACTCGTTAGTGGTCATTCCCCAGTGACCCCAAAACTTTTGTCTTTAGGATTTATTGCACGCAAAAGAACGGGTGCAACAGCTGCAATACCTGCATGCAGCAAAACCTTTGGGTCTTGAATTCCTGCCATGTATAGGGCAAGCATTGCCGCTATGAACGATCGAGCATAGCTGGCGGCAGCTTCTTTGACTTTGGCTTTGTCCATTTTTTCTCCTTTTTTGTCTCAGCTACATTTGTAGCAATGACTGGGTAGTCGCCTTTGTATGGTACAAATTTTGGTACACCAAAACCTACAATGTCGCGCTTCAATGATCGTTGCTTAATCATTACCATGCCGCCATTGCGTTGGTCACCTGTACCAGATGTGTTGCCCTCAATACAGGTAACGACGTCGCTGCCATGCTCAAATGCAATAACAATGCCAACGTGACTTATACGATCTACGCCGTCATGTGGAAAGTCCATGAACGCCAATGCGCCAAGACTTGGCAAATTTGACCAGCGGCTAGTTTCCTTAAATTTATGCGCACCAACAGCTGTGCTGACGACGCTGTGCATTTTGACACCAGCTTGATTTGCACACCAATTAACAAAACTGCCACACCACGGTTGACCGTCAAAGCCAGTAAATTTGCCGTACTTTGTAAGGTTGTCGCTTTCCTCAATTGTGCCAACCTCAGCTGCTGCGACTTCGATCAGCCGTGCATTTGTACCGTCTGGATAAGTCACGACAACAACAATTTTACTTCGTCATAAGTAATGCCCAATTTGGCAAGCAATGCAGCTTTTTCGGTTGCTTTAATTTCTGCGGCTGCAAGTGCTGCTTCATTTGCTTTTTTATAATCTAAACGCGCTTTGGTTTCAGCGGCAGTTTCTTCGCGTTCGATAATTATTTCTTCGTTTGTTTGCAAATTGAATTCTTTTTCAATAATTTTCATAATTGCTCCTTAAGCACTACCATAGATGTACATTGTTCCACCGTTAAAAGTACCAGTATTCGTTAATACTGTCACAGAACTAATTGTGGCAGATGAGTCAAAAATACCGTTTACAATTCTTGCCTGTTGTCCATTTCCAGAACCAGCATCACCGCTTCCAAGACTTGAAAAAACTTTTACTCCAGCAGAGTTGCAACCATCTACGATAGTTCCACTAGAAAAAACACTAGCTGCGTCTGAGCTAAAACCACCAAGACCTATACTCGTTGTAGCAATAGTGCCTATGTCATTGTAATTAGCTGCGCTATAAGTAGAACCAATAGTATAACGGGGTCCAGCTGCGCCATAAACTGATGAACTGTTGCTGTTAAATCTTAAAGTAACAAAAGCACTTGTATCATCACTTTCTGCTTTTACAACTAAAATGATAAGACTATCTTTACCTGAAATGCCACTGACTGTTGTGGATGCACCACTCAAAGCAGTGCCACCAGAATTAAGTAATGAATAATTTTTTCCACCACCCGCAGGTGCTGCCCAAACGGGAACACCGCCTGTAACTGTAAGGACATTTCCTGTACTTCCAATTCCTAAACGCGTGTTTGTGTTTGCAGTTGCTGATGAATAAGCAAGATCGCCAAGCGTCGTCCCTGGTTGCAATGCCTTCAGCCGTGTGTCAACACCCTGCAATGCAACGTCAAAGTCAGCTGGTAAGTCCGTAACCAGATCACTCGACGTAGGTAAAACAAAACTATAATTGGTTGTTGGATTTGCCACTTTGTCTCCTTGTCTAAGCGACTATTGTCGCATACTGCCATTGTAGGGTCGGCGACACGCTGTTGTATGCCTCAGTGATCGGTACGTCGCTGTATTTCATTGCCTGCAAGCTGTATGCCAATGGTGACAACAGCAAGGTTATTGACAAACGGTTATAAGACGCCTGAAACGACCAGCCTTCCACAAAGCCTTGAAACGCGCCGCTGCTCATGTTAAGCGGCAGGTTGTTAAGTGCTATTGCCTCACCCATAAAACAATTAAGTAGGTTGTCTCGATCTGAGTTGTCTATTTCTGGGTTTGTCAGGTCAAAAGTAATCTCGCTAAAAATAGGCTGTGGTTGCTTGCGCAGGGACAAGTAAAAGGCAGCTTGTGCCGTGGCGTCTGCGCTGTCGTGCAAAGTCGTAGTAATAATCTGTGCAAGCTCGCCATACTCAGCAATAGAAGCTGCGTCACTGTCTGTGACTTCATGTTGGCTATTGTTGCCATACTTAATGGCTAGGCTATTGCGTACGTCGCCTACACGCGTTTGTATTTGCAAACCTGCTGCCCTTGCATGGTTTGCGTCAAGATCAACATAGCCATTAGCTGCTAGATAAGTCGTGCGGTGTGTGCTGTCGGCGTAACCAATGCGCCCTTGTGCGTCCTCGTAAATGTAGCCAAGACCAGACGTTGCCAATGCCGATACCAGGCTGTAAACGTCTGTACGGCTTGACGATCTAGCTGCAAGGTCATAATTGCCTGGCTGATCTATTTCGCCCAAACCGTTATTCTCGGCATTTGCCCAAGTAACCCCTGCCTCATAAGTCGCCCAAGTCAATGCACCTGGCACTGATGCCCAAGTGCCAAACAAAACTTGTGACAAAATTGCATAGATTTGATCGCCGTCGAAGTCTCTACTTAATACGCCGTTAGTCAAGGCTTTTGGCAAACGTGCCAATGCACCAAGTGCTGTGATGCCATAGGTCTGTGTAAACATTGTGCTACCGACGTCGCGCACGCTAAGGCTAATGTCTACAACGTTGCCACCAAAGATAGGCACAAAGACGCCTGCTGTGTCTTTGATTGACACGCTTATTGTGCTGTTGATGTTGACAGGCACAATTGCCTCGTTCACGTCGAGCAGCTCTAGGTTGACGTACCCTGCTTGTGCCTGCTCATAAATGTTTGTGCGACCTGATCGGATTGTTAGGTTAGCCAAAACAGCGGTTGTGTATGCAACGCCGTCGATCTCTACTTTCCAGACTGGCGACCATTGCGTCATGCTAGTTGCAGGTTAGTTGCGCCGCCTGTGCCGCGATAGAAGCTGTTATTTAATGTGTCAACAATTGTGCGTGCTGTGCCCTCTTTGTCAAACGCACCTGTGACGCTGAGGTTGATCGTTGTGCCCATGCTTGCTGCCTCGCCCTGACGAAAACGACCAGCGTTGAATGAGCCTGAAACAACGTTGCTTGCTGCGGTTGCAGCCACGGCAGCTGCTGTTGCAATACCTCCACCGCCTGTGCCACCGCCTGTGCCACCGCCTCCAGTAATACCAGTTGGCACGGTTACCGTTGGTGTTGATGAAAGCGAACCTGTCGACATGCTGAAATTGCCAAGCGCACCAGTTGAGGTAGACCCACTGCCAATTTTGTTAATTGGCGCAATGTCTGCACCTGGCTTAATTAGATTAAAACCCTTGATTGCAATGTTGATCAAGTCAATGGCAGTGTTAATTAAACCCTTTAATGCACCTACAACGTTTGCCATAATGTTTAGGACAACGTTTGCAACGTCACCGATTAAACCAAATGCTGTACCAATGACTTTGCCGATAATGGGTGCAGCAAATTTGACCACGTCAAAAAAGGCTTGAAACTCGTCTTTGTTTTCAATAAGTGTTGCTTTGACTTTATCAAAGGTTGACTTCATTGCATTAAAAATTGGTGTTACTAAATCTTTAATTACACCGGCAACGTCGCTAATAATTTTGCCAAAGCCGTCGCCCTTTGTAAGACTAAATGCGCCGCTAAATGCGTTAATTGCAGGCAGTGCATTTTCGTTAATAAACTTTAACAGTTTGTCAAGGATTGGTAGTAAAGCTGTGCCTACTGCCTCTTTTGCTTCATTAAACGCAACCTGCACGCGTGCGATCTGCCCTGCGTAAGTGCCAGCGTTTGCAGCAGCTGCGCCGCCAAACAAATCTGTTAGTCTGCCTTGAACTTGCTCAAATGACATAGATTTAAGCTCTGCTGCATCTAATCCGACGCCTAGTTTGCCAAGTGCCGTTGTATTGCCGTCATAGGCTTTTGCAAGGCTATTTGCTACCGCCTCGACTGGCTTGCCTGTAGCTGCTGCAATGTCTAAAGCTGTAGCCAGTAAATCTTGCGCCTTTGTTGTGTCGCCTGTTGATCTAACCAAGCGACTTAGTGCAGGTCGTAGCTCATCATCTGCAACACCTGTTGCCAATGACATTTGCAAGATTGCTTGCTCGGTAGCAGCAATTTGACCTTTTGTTGCACCAGTCGCATTTTCTAAAGCAAGCGCAAGCTGCGTCTGTGCCTTTTCGTCTGCTATTGCAGCTTTAACGCTGTCAATGCCAATAGCGATCGCGGCTGCACCAGCAGCGGCAGCAGCTGCGGCAAATGCTTTCCCAATTGCTATGCCAGCCTTGCCAACCCTGTCGCCAAATGAGTCGACGTCGCCTGTAGCTGTTTTAAGCGATTTGTTGAGATTGTCAACGTCGCCAAGTATCGAAAGTTTAAGGGTACGACTGCCAGCCATTAGTCATACTTCCTAACTATTTTTGAGAAACTTTGTTCCCACTTTTTGATGATCTCAGGTTGTGCTGCACGCAGTGTTGGGTAAATAAACCAACCGCGTGAACCTCGACCCTCACGACCTGACCACACTGGGAATTGCTTATACTTATTTGAGCCAAACTCAACACCGCCCCATAGCTGCTGTGTTGTGCCGCCGCCGCTTAACTTTTGTCCAGCAAAACCAAAACTAATCTCACCGATCTTTGACGACTTGGAAACCTTTGCACCTTCTGCAACTCTGTTATCTAGGCGATTGCGTGTGCGCGAGGCAGCAGCAGTCACGATCTGACCTTTGACGTACTCTGCCAATTCGCTTGTCGCTTCTTTGGCTTGCGCTAGTGCTTCCTCGTCCATTGCCTTAAAAGATTTAATGATTGCGCGCAGCTCAGCCTTGTCATAACTAATTGCTTCCTTAGCCATTTGCGCGCCTTTCCAAAATCTCGATCACGGTTAAAATGTCCTCTGCTGTCTCAAAAACGTCTGGTGGTAACCCTGTTGCCAAGGCTACCTCCCAGACTATTCTGCTAAGGCTTCCGACTGCGTAGCTTTTGGGTTTGCCTCACCGACCGTGACCTCTGCGATTGTCTCAGTCCAAATGTCAAGCGGCTTAACAGGCTTGCCTGCGGCTGCACGTTTCATAGCGTGATAGGCAAGAAATACTAGATCAGCAATGCCGATCTTTTCCTGTGCCTGGCTAATAGTGTGACCTGTTTGCTTTTCCCATTTAACCCACTCAGGCGGCGCAGCTGTGTACGTGATCTGCGTGCCGTCGTTGTATTCAATTGTGATTGGTAGTTTCATTTTGTCTCCCGATTGTTAGTGATTTATGAGAAGTTTTCGGTTGGTGTACCGACAACAACAAATGATAGATCAACGGTCTGTGCATCTGGTGCAGCACCGCCGACACTTGGGAATACTGGCATGACGTTGAATGTGTAAACCGCACCTGTTGTAGCTGTCAATGAGACTGCTAAAACTGTGTTTGGGTTGGTTTCGCATGCTGTCCATAATGACTCGCAAAGTGATGAGGCAACGCCCCAGTCTGCAAGCATTGTCATGTCAAATGTCCACTGATCGTCAATGTGCTTATAAGCCTTGCCGTCTAGTGTTTGGTATGTCTCTACTGTTGAGTCCACAGAAAGCACTGCGCTGGTCGCCTGTGCGTCGTAGTTAACTGTTGCAATGGTCACGACTAAATCGCGACCAGTGATGATTGTCGTTGGCATTTTGTCTCCTAGTTAGTTTGTGTGTAATAAGTCGAAACGTTTATGTCAGCGACGAGCATTGGCGATTGTCCTACTTCCAACACTGTCGGCTTTTCAATAACGCCAACGACGTATCCTGCTGGCATTGCAGCAAGAATTCCTATGATGAGCTGCTCTAAATTGTCCAATGAGCCTGCATTGCTGTTGCTCGCGACAATTGCTGTAATTGCAAAATTAAGTTTGACCTGTGTTTTTGACTTGCCGATCAAGACAACTTCCATGTAAGGACTGTCGGGTACGACAACAATGGCAGGCGGTATTGGTGACTCGGGAACGCTTGGGTAGACGTTGGCAGATAGCGCGCTAAAGGCTGTCGCTAAGGCTGATCGTGTCTCGGCAATTGAATTGGCTGGCATTTATTGGCACACTGTCTCAGCGTCCAGGTAAGGCATAAGCAATGTGCTGACGCGGTTAGTCAAGCTGCGACCCATACGGTATGGCGAGCTTGTAAAGTCAACGCCCTCGATCTGACCACCAGCTGCAACGCGTGACTGAAAGACCTCAACGCTTACAGCCAGAATTGCTGACTCAATTGCTGGTGTAGCTGCATAAATACTTGCTGCTGAATAACCTGACAATGTTGCTTTGCCGTTTGGCACGATTGGACGCATTGTAACGTCTGTGCTTGTTAGTGCCGCCGTAAAGTAATACGGCGCGCTGTCAACAACTGTAAAGGTTGCGGTAAATGGTGCAGGCAAACCTGTGACGACAATCGACTGACCAGTTACAAAGTAATGCTCACGAATTGTAAAAAATGTTGCGACGTTATCTTTCAGCTTGTAAGCCTCGACGCCCGACACGTTTGCAACCAGCATTGGCAAAATTACGTCCTCGCTGGTGTTGATGATTTCGTCTAAATAAGCGTCGCTGTAAAGTGAAACGGACACGCCAAGCACCGTGCGCAATTGACTTGCTGTGACAATGCTAGGCATGTCCGTTTCCTTTCGACTGCTGCGGCGACCTCGGGAGAAATCGCCGCATGATTAGTGGGTTGTTATCAGGTCTTGTTGATACCGAACGCGCCTGCACCGATCTTGGTTGCAATTGCGCCGTAACCGTAAACGGATACTGAAATTTCACCTGAAGCGATTACGTCTGCACGCAAACGGTATGTTGGTGACTCGTACCATGTGTAAGCACTTGGATTGATGATCAAGATTGAGTCATCTTTGTCAGTGTTGTTGTCAGTAGGTACGTTAGCTGTTACAAATAAATCAAGACCAGCTACGTTGCCGCGGATTGAGTCTGGACGCACGACGCCCCCCGCATTGCTTGGCTGGCTCGCCATGTAAATTGGTCTCCCCGACTCGTTAAGAGTCATTAGGTTTGCCCACTGTGATGTGTTAGCCAAGATGTTCTTAGCAAAACCTTGTGTGTTTGAGTAAACAGATGCAGCACCGCGAGAAACAAAACCAAGCAACTCTGAGGCTGTTGGGTATGTTGTAAGTGTTGTTGCATCAGCTGATGCGCCAGCTGCTAGTGCTGTGTAAACAGCAAGGTCTGTTGCCTTTGCGTAAGCTGCTGCCATGTTTGATAGTAGCTCGTTAAAGAATAGTGGTGATGTGCGATCTAGTAGCTCAACGCTAAATTTTTGCTGTCCAGCATACTTCTTGACTGTAACTGACAAGAAACTTGAAGCCTGATCTGTTTCGCTTGGTGATCCTGCTTCTGCTGTTTCAGCAACTGTTGGCATTGTTGTGATCTTTGGAATTTCGAATGACATACCAGCATCAGGCAAAGCGCCACGGCTGATTGCGTCAATTGCTGAACGTGTTGTGTTTGCAAGTCCGTTGATAACTTCTGTCAACTGACGTGTAGGTACAAGACCTGCGTTGTCTGTTGTGTCATCTGCCGCTGCGACATACTGACGTGCTGACTCCTCGCCAAGTGATGCGCGGATTGTGTTTTCCAAATACTTAGCAGCTGTAAACTCTAGGCGTGGCTTTGTTGTCCAACCGCCTACGGCTGGCTTTGCATTTGCTGTGATTGACTGAGCAGCTTCTACCGTCTCGACGGTTTCCGCGTTTGTGACGGTGTTGTCCACTTCGTCTCCTTCTGTTGTTGGTGTTACCTCTGGCTCAACTGTTGAGTCAGAAACTTCTGGATCGCCCTCTGTCGCTGCAACCTGCTCGACGCGAGCTGATCTAATTGCTGGCTCTGACGTCAAAGCAACGCCAGTCATTTCGCCCTTAATGATGCGCACTGTGCCGTCTTTGAGTGTCTCGTATTCGTCAAAATAAACTTCTACGCTAAAACCGTCGCGCAAACCTTCGCTGGCTTCGACTAAAGCGTCTGTACCGGCTGTTGTGTTTGCGATCTTAAAAGTAGCGTCAATACCTTGCTCGTTTGCTTCAATTGACAAAGTCTTGCCAATGCGACGTGTGCGATCGTGTTCCAAATTGAGTAACACCGGTACTGCCTCAATGCTTCCCTTTGCAAACTGCACTTTGCCAATTGACGCTGTGCCAGTCTCCTCAAATGTCACAATGCGACCAGTGATCGTGCGACTGTTTGAGTCTGCTGCCGTAATGGCAATTGGTGTAATTAGTTTTTTCATAGCAACATGTCCTCTTCCGCGCGTATCTCCTCGATCGACATTGCGCCGATACGATTTAGGATTTCATAAACTTGCGCGCGCTCAAATGGATTACCACGCAAGAAATTGTCTAGGTCAAACATAACTTTGTTGCCTGCTGGCGTAAAGTCTGCAAAAGATAAGCGTTGTTCCAAAATTGACATGTAATTTCTAAAAGCAAAATCGACCAGGTCGCGACGCTTGTCTAAGGCGTTGGCGTAGGTAAAGCTTGACTGCTGGCTATCTGTAAAATACGCAGGTATGCCACAAGCGCGTGATAATTCAAGGCTGACGTAATTACGTGCCTCGTTAAGCTGCAAATTCTTAGGGTCAAAGCCAACCGCTTCCATAGTAACGTCAGCATTAAGAAACGCTGTTGACTTATTGGCTCTAGCTGTACGCCATGCTTGCAAAATCTTTGCAACACGATCTGCTGGCAATGATGTGCCGTTTGACTTTAAGACCATAAGAGGTGTTGGCTCGTTGGCAAAATTGAGCGACGCCTTTTCTAGCGCGGCAGCTGCTTTAATTGTACGACCTGCACGAGCCAACAAACCTTCTTGCGTATTTGGGAACACGACAAGGTTTGTCGGGTCAATTGGCTTGCCGTCGATTTCGTAAGCCGTAATCTCTGTATTGTCAAAATTTGTTGTTATTGAAACGCGCTCTGGTGCAACGCGTTCCATTGCACGGATTTTGCCTGTGTCTGCGTATCTTTCCATGACCATTGCATAAGCTGCGTTGTGAAAGAATAGATCGCTAATTAGCCAGCCGTAAAATGTAGACCCTGGTATGCGTGGGTCAGGCTGGTTAATTACACGCGGCTGTGTAATTTTTTCGCCTGTTGCTTCATTGCGTGTGTGCAATGGCAAAGACGCAATTGTTTGGATAATACTTAAAGCACGCGCCACCGTCGGCACACTCATGGCTTCTGCGCGATTTGCCTGCGCTATGCCGTAAAAGTAAAAATTGTTGTTTTCTGTAAAGTACGGCGCAAGACTTGCGTCAATGTCCAAAGGCGCAGCTGGAACGGCAGCTGCAACCTTTGGCAAAAATAAATCAAATAAACCCATGCCTCAATTCTTGCAGGCTTATACGATCAACCGACCATGATGTCAAGATCATTGTCTGGGCGTGTCGCAAAATGTGTTACGAGTGCAACTGCCACTGCGCCACACACAACTGCGTTACTTGCACGCCGTCCGATCACCCAACCGCCGTCACCACGACGTAATTGCACCGCAGCTAGTATTTCCTCGGTTAATTGGCTCTGCCCCCTATGTTTCAAGCGATTTGAGTTAATTGCTGAAAGCATCTCGTCGCAACTTTGCGGATACGAGCCGTCCATGTCAAATACAGGTATGCCAGCAGGTGCAAGGCGTGATGCAACCGCACCGGCTGATTTGCGACTGTAAAGCACATACTCGGTCGGATACTTGCGTGCATAGTCTGCCAATTCGTTGGCAATTTCACGATCATCTAGCTGTAAGTCATTTGACCAGCTGTGCAGCAGCTTGACGACAAATTGCTCACTGCCAATTTTCTGAGCGCCGACAAGACTTGCGTGTTTTCTGTCTGGTGAAAGATCGATTGCCAACCAGGTTGTTTTCTCAGGGTCAAGGTCGACTGTCTTGTCTAAGCAATTATTCCACGCAGCTGCATCAACAATGTTTTGGATTGCCACAACCCACCTGCACAATACCTCGGACATAACAACGTTAGGTGGGTCGTTAAGAACCGATCTAATGTTGTCCTCATGGATTGTCACACCCATTGCAGGGTTTGCATGCCTTGCATTTTCTAGTGTGATCTCATCTGTCGGCGACGACCACTCAAAATAAGCAATGTCGTCAATAACGCCGCCAATACTTGCCATTGCCCTATCTCTAAAAGAATTTAAGACGACGGACGTATTATCGCCAGCATTTGTGTACCCCATAAGCATCGGGTTAGGCGCAGCCATAAGGGTATAACGCAATGAGGCGTACGAGTCCATGTTGTTCATACGCAACAATTCGTCAAGGTGTATCGTCGACGGTCGGCTAATACCACGAGCAGCTGAGCCACCAGCACGCACCATGAACCGCGTGCCCATTTTTGTCTCGATCTCCTCCGCGCCATGATTGAGGCGTACCTTCTTGACTTGCTTTGCTAAAGAGTCATTTGCCTCTATCGTCCACATCATCTGCCTAAATTGCTCTAGTGACGTGTTAAGCGTGTGAGCTTGTCCGATCTGCAACGGCTCGTCCCACAAAAACAATCCGCCAAGAATTCTAATCTGCTGCAAAAAACTTTTTCCATTCTGCCTGGCAACGACAATGCAATTTGTAGGCGACGCCCAACGACCGTCAGCCTTGTACTTGTGTGTGTGAATAAGAGCAAATTTCTGCCATTGCATAAGATCGACGCCCAAACTAGCTGCAAGGTCAATCAAATCACCGCCTCTAGAGGGTAAATCGTTGAGCGGCGTGTGAATTCTGGGCGTTTGTACGCCTAATAGCGGTATTTGCAGGTCTGTGTCCCTATCTTTTCCCTGTTCGACCCGATTGCTACCGTCTACGCCCCTGCTGGAGGCTTCTAGAGGCTTCTCAGTCATTCTCGTGCGACTTTGAGTCGTTTTTGGTATAAATTGAAACAGGAAGGGTCAGAGTCCTCCAGAAGGGGGATTTTC
>Ga0181348_1000636_pt1 | contig 15263 bp, 19 predicted proteins | sample Su13VDMM110DN_FD_130092 | JGI IMG/M metagenome (GOLD analysis project Ga0181348, IMG submission 130092) | Freshwater viral communities from Lake Michigan, USA - Su13.VD.MM110.D.N | ecosystem: Environmental > Aquatic > Freshwater > Lake | place: USA: Michigan | collected 2013-07-16
GGGAAACCCGACGCGTCTAGTTTTCTATCTAAAACGGCGCAAACTAGCGGTTTGGCTAGCGAACTGGCTAGAACTAAGGCGATTACGGCAGATCACGGCAAAGCTAAACCGGCGCGGTTAGTGCATAATTATGCAGACATACACAAGCCCAGGTTAGAAACCGTTTGTAATCGAGACGGCCTATATTTTGCTGACGCTGTAAAAAGTTGGGCAAAAGATTTTTTAGAAATTGACTTAATGCCCTGGCAATATCACGTAGCTACAGGTTTGTTAGCGCACGACGGAAACGGTGATTTATTGCATAGGCAAGGCTTGTTATCTGTTGCCCGTCAAAACGGTAAAAGCTTTTTGCTGGCCAGCATTGTAGGTTTTTGGGCTACGGTCATGCCAAAGCTACGCGGTAAGCCGCAAACGATTATTACTACTAGTCACAGATTAGATACAGCGCTTGAACTGTTTAATTTAGTTGCCCCAATATTAGAAAAAGAATTTGGCGCAATTTTGACGTGGGCGGTAGGACGTAATGAAGCTAATTTGCCGGACGGTACGCGCTGGCTTGTGCGCGCGGCTACGCCCACTTCGTTTCACGGCCTGACCGCTGATCTAGTTTGTATCGACGAACTTTGGGCGGTATCGCCTGACGCTGTATCTGTAGGACTACTGCCAACTATGCGTACAAGAAAAAGCCCGTTGCTATTTATGACTTCTACGGCAGGCGACGAAAGTAGTAAAGAAATGCAACGGTGGCAAGAACAAGGCTTGCGCGCTATAGACGAAAAGAAAACTAGTTCGCTTTATTACGCTTGTTATTCGCCTAGTTCAGACATTGACCCTATGACGCCTGAAGCATGGATAAAAGCAAACCCAGCTTTAGGCAACACGCTTACTTTAGAAGTTATAGCCGCTGAAGCTGAACAGCCAAACCGCAACGCGTTTTTAAGAAGTTCGGTCAACTTGTGGACGGCAAGCGCTAACGGCTGGCTACAGCCTGGGGTATTTGAAAAACTTGTAACCGCTGAACCTATGCCAAAGGGCGGCGTACTTAGTATTGAACAAAGTCAAGACGAAGCGCGCTATGTAGGCGTTAGGGCAGCTTTAAACAGCCAGGGTCAAATACAAATAGCCGTAGAATTTGTTAAAGACACTTTAGCGGATTGCTGGCAGGCCGTAGAAAAAGCGTGTGCAGATCAAACTACGCGCCTACTTATTACGCCCGCGTTTGAAATGTCTTTACCTACAAAATTTGAACGGCGCGCGTCTATGGTAGGCAACCGCGAACTACAACGCTGGACGGTAGGCGCTAGGGCAGCAATATTAGAAGGCAAAATAAGACACGACGGCAGCGCACTATTAACACAACATTGTTTAAGGGCCGTAGCCGTTAAAAATCAAGGCGCTGTTACTTTGTCTAGTTTGCGTAGCCCTGGGCCTATTGAGTTAGCGCGCTGTTTAGTGTTTGCTGTAGCTATGGTTTCAAAGCCAGCAACTGTAGGTAAACCTATGATAGTTAGCCAAAGAACAGCAATATAAATTTAGTTTGTGGCTAATATGTGTTGTGGGTAGCCGTCAAGTTATTTAGCTTTCTCGTAGGGTAATTGTGGCGGCTACCTATCATTACAAAAATTTAAGAATTGTGGCATACTTGCGCTATGGCAATATTTAATTTTAAACCGCAACCCGAAAAGGTAGTTAAAGCCGCTGCCGGTTACGCCGCTGACCGTACCGGTTCTAATGCGGGCGCTAGCCAAATTGGTAATTTCTTTGCGTACCAGTCTGGCCAAATTCGACAGCGCTTTATGCAAGTGCCAACTATAAGCCGGTCACGCGATTTGATGGCGTCAGTTATTGGCTGTTTAAAATTAGAACAATTTAAAGAAATGTGGAACGGCGAAAAAATCGAGTTAATACCTGAAGCCCCGCGCAGCTGGCTATCACGTATCGACAAAGGCGTAACAAATAATTTTCTATTTTCGTGGACTTTTGATGATCTTTTTTTTATCGGTAGGGCGTTTTGGTACATAGTTGAAAGAGATAGTTCGGGCTATCCAAGTTCGTTTACACGTTTACCGGCCGCTATAGTCACTACACAAGATCAAGCGCAAAGTAACGGCGTATGGTTTGGGCCGTCTAAACAGATTTTGTTTCAAGGCTTACCAATTCGCTACGAGGATTGCGTACAGTTTATTTCACCAATTCAAGGCCTAATTTATACCGGTGCAGTATCGGTAGACACAGCGCTAAAACTAGAACAAGCCCGCAACCGTAACGCGTCAAGTTTGCAACCAGCCGTAACGCTTAGACAAACAAGCGGTGAACCAATGTCGGCGCAAGAATTACGCGATTTAGCGGCCGCGTACGACGAAGCGCGTTATTCGTCTGCTACAAGCGCTGTTAACGAATTTGTAGAAGTAATACACAACACTTCTACGCCCGACAAAATGCTTTTAATTGACGCAGCCGAATACCAGGCCAAAGACCTAGCAAGAATTGCTAACGTCCCCGCGTACCTCGTTTCGGTATCAATTGGAAATTACAGTTATGTTTCAAGCGCCGAAGCTTCACGCGATCTATACAAGTTTGGCGTAAAACCGTATATAGATTGCATACAAGAAACTTTAAGCGCTAATAATGTTTTGCCGCGCGGCACGGTAGTTAAATTTGATATAGAAAGTTACTTGAATACAGATTACGAAAACATGAAACCCGAAACAGAAATAAACGTAAACGAAACGGCGGCAAATAATGCTTAGGCTTATCCCACAAGATTTAAATTTAGACGCAGCTAAAGACGGCGCAACTATGCCACGTCGAACCCTGGCAGGCGTAGCGGTGCAATACGAAGTAGAAGCTGTAGTTTCGGACGGCCAAAAAGTTAAGTTTGCTACTGGGTCATTACCGTTAGAAGGTAAGAAACCTAAAATGTATATGTACCACGACAGCGCTGAACCTATTGGCTTAGTGACAAGCCGCGAACTAGTAGGCGACACGATTTTATTTGAAGCCACAATTTCGGCAACACGTGACGGCGACGAAGCGCTACAGCTGGCCAAAGACGGCGTTTTAGATAGCGTTTCGGTAGGCATTATGCCAACAGAATTTAGCTATGACGAAAGCGGCACAATGGTTATAACTAAAGCTGACTGGCAAGAATTAAGCCTTTTGCCTTTTGGCGCTTTTGAAAACGCTAAAGTAGATCGCGTAGCAGCCAGTATCCCCGAAACAGAACCCGAAATAGTGTTAACTAGTAATCAAGACCAACAAACAGAGGTAACAGATATGACACAACCACAAGAAGCCCCACAAGTTATTGAACCCGCACAAGTATTAACATACGCGCAACCGCGCAAACTTCGTTTGCCTAGCACGTCCGAATATATCGCAAGCTATGTACGCGGCGGTTCAGACTTTGCAACAATGAACGCAAACATTAAGCAAGCCGTAGTAGAAGCAGCGCCAGGCGTAGCACCATTTGTTAACACAGAAAGCACGCCAGGTATTTTGCCTGAAATTATAACCGGCAGCGTATACGACGGACTAAACCCAGTTCGCCCGTTTGTTACTGCAATTGGTACGCGCGCTATGCCAGCATCAGGCGCGACGTTTCGCCGCCCAAAAATTACAACACGCCCAGTCGTACAACAGCAATCAGTACAATTTGATCAGCTAAACGCTTCTACTGTTGTCGTTTCAAACAATGACGTATCTAAATTAAGTTTCGGCACATTTGTTACCGTGTCCGAACAAGATTTAGACTGGTCAGACCCGGCTTCAATTGACATCATTTTAAATCAATTAGCTATCGCCTACGGACAAGCAACCGATAACTACGCAATAGATACTTGCCATGCTGCAATTACTCAAACTTCGTCAGTAGCCGACACGGCCGTCGGTGCTGACTGGGTAGCCGCAATTTACGAAGGCGCAAGACAAATTTCTACAGATACAAACTATTTACCTACGCACATGTTTGTTACCCCGGCAAGTTGGAAAGCGTTAGCAAGTTCAGTAGACGACGCAAACCGCCCAGTATTCCCGTTTGTAGGTGCGCCTAACCTTATGGGTCAAAACGCGGCCGGTAATTCGTCTGCTACAAGTTGGAACGGTAACCCGCTAGGCCTAGTGCTTGTAGTTGATCGACACGCCCCAGGTTCTTTTATGGGTCACGCCGCAGGCCCAGCCGCAGGCTTTGAGTTCTACGAACAGCAAAAAGGCGCAATTAGCGTAGACGTGCCAGCAACTTTGGGCCGCACAATTGCCTTTAGAGGTTACGCAGCGGGCTTTATGGCTGACGCTACAAAATTTGTTAAGTTCGTTTAACTAGAAAGAAGGCCAGCTATGGCCGTTTATTCGGTTCAACAAAAATATTTAACCGATAACTTCGCGGTAATACGTTTACAAACAAACGCAGAACCGCTAGAAATCGGTCAAAGTTTTACACTTGCAAACGTAGACGCAACTTTTAACGGCACGTACGTAGTTCGCGCTTTACCGCAATACTATTTCACAGGCGTAGACCTACAAGGTTTTTTTCTTTACGATAACCAGCTACCAATTAGTAATCAAGTTTTATTTGCTAAGACCGCAACGAACGTAGAAATAGTTGCAGCTACAGGCACGTTAACAACTACGATTACTTGCACATGGATTACAGCCGCACAGATAGAGGACTGGCTAGGTATCGGTACAGCTACGGCAGCCGATACAGCATTTTTAACTACTTGTGCTGCCGCTGGTAACGCCTTCAGTTTTAGACGCAGACAAGAAAACGGCTACATAGACAGCCCAACTACTGTGCCTAGTAATGACGTATCTTTAGGCGTTGTGATGTATTCGGCGGCCCTATATAGACAAAGGGGATCGATTTCGGATTTTTCTAGCTTTGATGGTTTAGGTACAGGCAACACGTTTGGCTTATCGCCAATGGTTAAACAACTGTTAGGCGTTGACCGCCCGCAGGTAGCGTAATGCCACAAAACTTCACAGACCTATTTAACACGGCACTAACAAACCTAACGGCAACACTTACAGCTGTTACCGGCTTGCAAGTAGTTAATGACCCGCGCAACCTTGTACCGCCTTGCGCTTTTATAGACGCGCCCAGCTTCGAAGCCTTTAACGCAAACGTAGTGAAATTGCTATTCCCAGTCAGGGTAATAACTTTAGGCCCAGGCAACTTAGACGCGCAACGCAGCCTACTTAACCTGGCTTCGTTAGTGCTGGGTGCTAATGTTGGCGTAACAGACGGTAGGCCTACTGAAGCTTTAATAGGCGGGGTGGCTTATCCGGCTTATGACATAACGGTTACTATGCAAGCCCAAACAAGTTAAAGGATTTATGGAAACTTATTTAGTGACATCAGATAGGTTAATTTTTAAGCGCGGCGACATTGTGACAGCCAAAGACTTAGAACACGTCAATATTCCGCTACTCATTGGCGGCGGTCATATATCCCCACAAGGCGTAAAGAAATCTGCTAAAACTAAAGATACAGAAACCGAAAAGGACTACTAAAATATGTCAACCGTTTATCTTTCAAACCCAGCCCTAACTATTAACAGCGTAAACCTTACCGATCAGGCGACAAGCGCAGTATTAACGTACGTTTTTGAACAGCTTGAAACTTCGGCCTTTGGCGACACAGCCCGCAAATTTGGCGGCGCTGCCGTAACGTCGTTGCAGAACAATACTTTCGAAGTGACGCTATACCAGGATTACAGCGCTGCAAGTACGGAAGCTACAATCTTTGGGCTTGTCGGTATTCAAACCACAATTGAAGTTTCACCTACCGCAGCTGGCTTAACATCACCTAGCGCTACCTCGCCGTTGTATACCCTGGCAGATTGCTACTTAGAAAGCCACACGCCAATTAACGCAACATTAGGCGAACTTTCAACAATTACACTTACCTTTACTGGCGGCACACTTACTAAAGCTGTCGCATAATGTCGCGGCTTTGGCCGCTGATAATTACAAAAACAAGCACCGCCTGTAGAACGGCGTACGAGAAAGGTAACTAATGCAACTAACACTTAAAGCCGTATTTAAAGACGGCACAAATTACGAAGTACAAACTAATTTAATGACAATAGTTTTATGGGAAAGAAAATATCGGCGTAAAGCTTCAGATATTGCTAACGGTATAGGCGTAGAGGATTTGGCGTATATGTGTTACGAAGCCAGCCGCCTAAACGGCATAGTAGTACCAGCCAACTTAGACGCGTTTATAACAAGTCTTACAAACATTGAAGTAGTAGATCAGGCAACCGATTTAAAAGTAGACCAGGCACAGTAAGTTATCTTATGGCAGAAGTTTTAGTAACGTGCCACTACTGGCCTAGCCATATTGAATTTAGCGTAGGTGATCTATACACAGTTGTAGAAATATTGAATAAGAAAAATAAAACGTATGTTTGAAAAAAAGAACGTAATGCAAATACAAGGCATACAACAAACACTTGCTGAACTAAACAAATACGACAAGGTTTATAGGCGCGAAGTTACTAAACGCATTAAAGGCGCGGGCGCACCAATTATTTCTACTGCCCGCGAACTTATTGGCACTACGCCCCCGTTGTCAGGTATGGCGCGCGGCAAACTTATTAAAGGCCGTGAAGTGTATTGGGATAACCGAACGGCCAAAGCTGGCATAAAAATTAAGGTAGGCAGACGCGCAAGCCGGGGCGGCACAGTTCAATTTAAAGACAAATTCGACGCAGAAAATAATCCCCGTGAAAGCCATAGCGTAACTTTTAAAGCCAGGCCGTACGGTCTTATGGTTGCCCAACAGTTAGACGCTGCAGGTTCTATTTATGACCATGCCGGTATTAAAACTAAAAATACTAATTTTGTAAATAATCTTAATGTTGAAGTAGGTTTACAGCCCCGCGCCATTGACCCAGCCGTAGAAAAACACAGGTACACGGTGCAATACGCGGTAAAAGAAATAGTTGACGAAGTAGCCAAAACACTTAACAAGAAATTGAAAACCCGCTATGGCGATTAACATACCAATTACGTCAAGTTTTGACGACAAAGGTTTAGGCAAAGCACAAAAAGCTTTAGGGGCTTTCGGCGTTGACGCTAACAAAAGTTTTGCAGGTTTAACAAAATCTACGCTTCTTGCTACTGCCGCTATCGGCGGCGCTGTTGTCGCTGTAGGCGCGTTTGCATATAAAGCCATACAAGCCGCTTCAGATTTTAACGAAGCTATAAGCAAAAATAAAGTAGTTTTCGGTGCAATATCTAAAGAAGTAGAAAGCTTTGCAGATAAAGCAAACACGGCTTTAGGTTTAAGTGAAACCGCAGCGCTTAAGGCAGCTGGTACGTTTGCAATTTTTGGTAAATCCGCTGGGCTTGCTGGTAAAGATTTAAGTGACTTTAGTTTAAACCTAGTCACTTTGGCATCAGATTTAGCGTCGTTTAATAACACTTCAGTAGACGACGCCATTACGGCTTTAGGTTCAGCGTTACGCGGCGAAGCTGAACCGCTACGCAAATACGGCGTACTACTAGACGACGCAACACTAAAAGCGGCAGCAACAGAACTAGGCATATATTCAGGCAGCAAAGCATTAACAGCACAACAAAAAGTATTAGCCGCACAAAAAGTTATATTCGATCAAACAAGCGACGCGCAAGGCGATTTTGCGCGCACGTCTGACGGCCTGGCAGCACAACAAAAAATATTAGGCGCAACATTTGACGACATACAACAAAAACTAGGCCAGGCATTTTTACCAATATTTCTTAAAGTAGTCACGTTTTTAAACGAAAACGTAGTACCAGCCTTTGAACGAGTAGCCGAAGTAATAGGCGAAAAAGGATTAGTTAAAGGTCTACAGCAAGCCCTATACGAAATGGGCAACAGCGGTACAGCGTTTATAAACGGATTTAAAACTATTGCCGTTAACGCCGCCAAAGCCGCAAACGTCCTATACAAATTTACGGTAATTGCTGCCGCGTCCGTAACTGCATTAGTTAACCCAGCTAAAGCTATAAAAATGTTGGGCAACGTATTTAACGATTTTATAGACGTCAAAAAATTAGAAGCAAGTTTTGATAGTTTTATAGCCGGTATTGGAAACATGGCTACCGCGTCAGGTTATTCCAGTTTTGCTGCTAAAAAATTAGCTGAGGACGCCAAAGGCGCTGCCGACATGGCCGAACTTTTAGGCGAGAAGGCAGACGACACGCCAAAGGGTGCGGCTTCAAAGGTAGACAAATTAGGTAAGGCCGCAGAAAAGGCAGCTAAGACACTTAAACAAGAAATGGCGCAAGCCGTAAAAGAAGCGTCAGAAGCTTTGAATACACAAATGGCAGAAGCGTTAGATAACGCTAAAAGCCGGTTGGAAAGCGCGCAAGACGCATTTAATGATTTTAGCGGTTCAGTTCAAAACGTTATAACCGAAAGCCTTAATTTTGGTGACGCTTTTAAAGAAGGCGGGGAAAGCGGCGCGCTAACATTTTTTAGCGCTTTGCAAGGCCAGGCAGATAGGGCTAAAGATTTTGCAGCGCTTGTAGAAAAGCTTTTAGCCGCTGGGCTATCGCGCGAGGCGTTACAGCAAGTGATAGACGCAGGCGTAGAAAGCGGCGCGGCTATTGCTAAAGAACTACTGCAGTCAAGCGCGAATGTGTTAAGGGCTAACAAACTTGTAGCAGAAACTAACGCGATAGCTAAAACTATTGGCGACCTATCGGCCAGCAAGTTTTACGCGGCGGGCGTATCTAACGCGCAACAATATCTAGCGGGCGTAGAAGCCGCTATGGCAGTGGCACAGTCACAACTAGCAGGCACAGGCTTAACACTGGCAGACGTAAAAGGCATTAGTGCAGGCTTTGACGAAGCTATAAACCCTATAAAAACTGTTATGCCAGTGATCGATACACCGCAAGTAGGGCGAATTATTCCACCCGGCGCACCTACAGACAAAGGCCAGCCGTTAGGTTCGGGTGGCATAACAATAAACGTGAACAGCCAGCTAGCTACTAAAGCCGAAATAGGCGAAGCTGTAAATAATGCGCTTATTGCCTATAACCGTGTTTCAGGCCCGCTACAACTTGAAATAGCTTAATGGCTGGGGTATCGGTAGTTGGTTCAGGTAACTACGAATTATTTGTAGATACAGGATTTTTGCAAGACGCGTTTATATTAGACGACGCAGAAGCGGGCGTATTAGATAATACGCAATACGTTTTAGACGGCACTACTAACTTTGCAGCAATTTTAGACGGTTGCGTTAGTGTGCGCGTTAAACGCGGTAGGCAAGATATAGGCGATCAGTTCGGCGCTGGCACAATGTATTTTACGCTTAGCGATACCAGCGGAATTTTCAACCCGTTTGATGAACAAAGCCCGTACTGGGACAGCACAACACAACAGCCAGGCCTTGCACCTATGAGAGAAGTACAGCTAGTTCGATACGACAGCCTTAACGTGCCACAATTTATTTTTCGCGGTTACGTCGTAAATTATAACTACGATTTTGTTTTAGGCGGTATTGATGTAGTTACCGTTTTTTGTGCAGACGATTTATATTTATTAAGCCAAACTGTTTTAGACGAATTTAACGTATCCGAACAATTAAGTAGCGAACGTCTTGAAGCCGTCCTAGATTTACCTGAAGTTGCGTTTCCGGCATTGGCGCGCAACATTTCTACAGGGACACAAACATTAGGCGGCGCGGCAGCTTTTACCGTAGATCAAGGTACTAACGCGCTGGCTTATTGCGTACAAATTAACGACGCAGAACAAGGCCGCCTATTTATGTCGAACGACGGGCAGCTTACTTTTCAGCCGCGCATAGGCAATACGCTTAGCGGTTCAGTAGCAGACTTTCACGACGACGGCACAAACCTACCGTACAACGAACTAGGCATATCCTTTGAAGCTGACCAAGTAGTTAACCGCGCAGTTGTACAAATTTTAGGTAGCAATAACCCGCAAGTAGCAGACGACGCAGCCAGCCAGGCACAATATTTTATACAAACAACAAGCATTACTAATAGTCTTTTACACAACGACGCGGCAGCCGCAACCTTAGCTAGCTACCTTTTAGACGGCGAACCGCAAGCCCGCTACACGTCAGTAGGTACGGCGTTTAATATGTTGACAAACCCGCAGCGCGAAACTTTAGCGGCGCTAGATATCGGGCAAACAATTACCGTAGAAAAAACGTTTACTAGCGGTGCAGGCACTACCGAACTGGCACAAGAACTAGCAATAGAAGGTATCGAACACAGTCTAGAAATCCGTACTGGCCATAAAATAATGTTATTTACAAGCCCTACTACGGTCGTATTTGAACTGGTATTAGACGACGCGATTTTCGGCATCATAGACGCAGACAATGTTTTAGGATAATCTAAAAGGACTTATGGCAAATACACAAACTACAGTACCTATCTTTGTTGCGGCACAAGTTTTAGAGGCAGCGCAATTAAATAACAGCGCAGCTACAGGCGTACCAGTTTTTGCTACCTCCGTCACCCGTGACGCAGGTTTTGGCGGGGCAGGCGAAAAGCCTTTAGCTGAAGGTCAGTTATGTTATTTGGAAAGCACTAACGTAGTGCAATATTACGACGGCGCAGCCTGGGCGACAGTAGGCCCAGCGCCCGCAGCGGCTAGCGGTTTAACGTTTATTGCAAAAACTACTTTAACGGCGGCAACCCAGCACAATTTAACAAACGTTTTTAGCAGTTCTTATGACCATTACGTAATTAGATTTAGCGATTTTACTTCTGCTGGCAGTTTAAAAATACGTTGTGGTACAGCGGGAACGCCCGATACAGCATCAAATTATTCAAGCACCGGCGTTTATTTTGACGAAAACCAAAGATCAGTAACTGCTAACGCTTTTAACGCTAGTTCAGGTTTTTTAGTTGGAAACAATAGTTCTACTCTTATGGGTACGTTTTTTGAAATTTCGTCGCCTTTTTTAACTGTTGAAACAGTTTATGCAGTTACTAACGGCAGTTTAGGCGGCGCGTCAATTATTGGTAACTTAGTTGTAGGCACAATAAACACCGCTACAAGTTACACCGATTTAGTTTTATTATCTACCGGCAATATTGCTGGCACAATTTCTATTTACGGTTTAGCGAACAGTTAAGGACTATATGACAACGGCACAAATAACTATTTTTGACGCGCTTACTGGCAACACAATTACGCGCGAAATGAACCAAACCGAATTACAACAATTTGAAACAGATCAAGCGCAAACAAAAAAAGATTTAGCTACACAAGTTAAAACCGAAAAAGCTTTAGCGGATAAACAACAAATTATTTTAGACCGTTTAGGTTTAACCGCTGACGAATTTAAAACGCTACTTGGCTGATTATGAATTCGAACAAACAGATAGCAGACCAAACCTTTAAAGGTGGGATACAAGGCGTTATATGTTATTTTCTTTGGAAATCTAAACTAGACCGCGAACTAATTTTTATGCTTATTCCAATTAGCGCTACCGTGCTGGCCTGGCTTTCTACCAAAATTGGCGACCCTGATTTAGCTTGTCTGTTTATACAAGACAAAGACAAGAAAAAAAAATAAGACCGTACACAGTAAACGCCGCGCCGGTAGTAACTAAACCGCTACTAGGCACAGACGAATTTATAAGGCAAATCGTAAAACGCAGCGGCGGCGCGCTATGGAATAACGGCAGCTACCAGCTACGCGATATTCGAAACCGCCCAGGGCAGGTATCTAATCACGCCAAAGGTTTAGCGGTAGATTTTTCGTATCGCAAAATGACAAACAAAGGCCTTACAGACGGCCGCAAACTTGCTTTACCGTTTCTATACAAGCTGCTACAAAATGCAGATACTTTAGAAATAGAATTAGTTATAGATTATTTTTTAGCGCGCAGTTGGAAATGTGACCGCGCTACGTGGATTAAAGGTAACTGGGTAGGCGGCGACTGGCTGCACGTTGAAATATCGGCCAACATGGCTAACAATGAAAACCTTGTAAAACAAGCGTTTAATAGCGTGTTTAAAGATATGCCCAAAACGGTTTAACAATTCGGTTAAGGTTTAGTTACCTTCTACGAGAAAGTTTGAGGCTGACTATATGCCGTTTATTATAAAAATTATTGTTGTTTTTGCGCTATCCGCTATTGGGGTTGGCATTAGCCAAATACCTATAGCGCCTGAACCAGTTAACGAAACCACGTTTACGCAACGCTACGAAGCCGTAGGCGGCTTTAATCAGGTCATGGCTGATCTATACAGGTTTGTGCCACCCGTGACCACTACAACGCCCCCAGCGCCCGTCTACAGGCACGGTAATTGTGACTGGCTACCAGCGTTAGCGCTTCAAGCTGGCTGGCAGGCAAACCAAATAGAACAGCTAAAAAAAATTTCCCTACGTGAAAGCGGCTGTTGCCCGCGCCGTATCGGCGGCCAAAAAGTTTTACCGGACTGTACGCCTAACGGATTTGCAGAAACGACGCACATGTCAGACAGCGGAAATCTGCAAATAAACGGTATAAATTTTGACATTTCGCGCAACCCTGACGCGCCAATATGTTTGCAAATGGGCGTATGCACACAAGAACCACTATTAGACCCGCTAACAAATCTAATAGCAGGCAAACTATTATTCGATTACTGGCAGAAAGCAACCGGTAACGGCTGGTGGCCCTGGGATATTTGCAACCGTACGAACACATGCAACTAGTTTAACTTCGTACACACGCCCGCTATAGTAATTTTTTAACCAACGAGAAAGGCTAAAAAATGTCAAACGAACTAGAGAAATCCTGGCTAGCTACTAATCAATCATTACAACAGCTAATACACGTAATGAACGAAATAACCGCAAGGCCTAAACCTTTAATGGAAACCTTTGAATTAAGCAGCAAGCGAATAATAGAAAGACTACAAAAACAGATAGACAAAATGAACGTACTAGATCACAGCGATCTAATAGACGATCTATATGAAGCACAACTAGAAATAAAATATTTGGTTAACTACTCAAAACACGTTTTAACAACTAAAGACAATTTAGAAGCGCAAAAATGAGGCGCGGCTATGACCCTGGCTACGGTAGCCGCGAACAATTACGAGACAGTGCAGAAAGATATATGGTAGTTGCGCGCGAACGTGACAAACTTAAAAGCGAAAACGCAGCGCTAATAGACGAAATAGCAGAACTAAAAGCGGTAATTGCCTATATGACTGAAGGCGAATAATGGCGCGCCAAATTACTTTAAACAATTTAGACCAGCCAGTAATACAGCTTGAACAAGCTGATTATGACAATTGCGTAGAAGTAACAGAAAAGATTTTAGAATACGCAAGGCGTAACGGCCACAAAAATAGTTACGGCATGAACCCAGCGCAGAATTACGCATACGATTTTTGCGGCGCGTTAGGCGAACAAGCAATAGCGCATTACTTTAACTTTGAATACACATATAACAGCTATGACCCCGCAGCTACTGACGTGCTGGGCTACCAGGTGCGGGCGACATATTACGGCAACGGCAGTTTGCTTACGCACCCAATAAAAAGTAGTGAAAATAATCGCGGCGATAACGCAGGACGCTATATTTTGGTAACTATTGACCCAACAGTATTAAGCGCAACTATTCGCGGATATTCGACACTAACGCGCTGTAACGAACGTGCCGAAAATTGGGTTACACAAATTAACGGTAAGCCGGTGCGCTGGCCGTGCTACTTCATGCCACAAGATCAGCTGTGGCCTATAGACATGTTGCCAGCATCACAAGAACTAATAAACCACCAAACGAGAAAGAACAACTAATGGCCTTTGACAAATCAAGTTTAGATAACTACGTAGACGTAGCGACACGGTTAAGGCTGGCATTTGACAAGTACCCTGATCTACGCGTACAAGAAACAAAACGCGAAGTAATAGAAATGCCTGATAAAAGCTGTTTTATACGTTGCGAAGTAGCCGTATGGCGTGACGCGGCAGACCTAAAGCCGTCTGTAGCTTCAGCTTGCGAACTGTACCCAGGGCGTACGCCGTACACAAAAAACAGTGAAAACGAAGTAGGTTTTACTTCAGCGTTAGGCCGCGCGCTGGGCTATATGGGTTTTGGCATTACTAACGCATTAGCCACACGTGACGAAGTACAGGCAGCGCGAAGCCGCCAAAATACACATTTAGCCCCAGTAGTAGCCTTGCACGAAGTAGAACAGCCGTTTGGTGACACAACAGACAATAAACAGTACGCGTCACCTAAACAGCGCGGCATGATACGCGCGCTGGCATTTGAAAAAAAGATAGGCACTACTGAATTAATGCCGTATATAAATAAAGTGTTAAATAACAAGTATTCAAGTATCGAAGCAATAACAAAACAGGAAGCTTCACAAGTGATCGAAGCGTTACAAGCGTGAACAGCTGGCAAATAGTGGCATTATGTGTTATTAGTTCGCCCGTGTTATGGGTAGCGGTAATTTGGTTAGTAATTTGTAATTAAATTTAGTGGTTCTGCCTTTAAGACATGATTTTAAAGGGTAATGCTATATCAGATTAAATTAAGGCACTAGTTAAGCCTTAGCCACTACATAATGAAAACTAGTACGGGCATATAGACCTACACACTTTGCAAGGTGAAAGGTATAAAACACGGTGACGTGGGTAGAAGGCGCTGTAGTAATACAGGCCTGGCTAACGGTTAAAGATATGGGTGCTGTACGAGGCTAAACAGCGGGGGGCTATCGCATTAGGCTTTTAAACGAAACAGAAACAAACAGTGAAACAAAACAAAACCTACACAGCTAAGCCCGCGCACAACGTCCGGCACAACGAACCGCAAGCAAGCGCGACAGCGCGCGCTAGCACCTACAGAAAGCACCTAAACAAATGACACAAGGCAAGAAACGCAGAACCCACAACGTACAACAAAACCACAAACGCAGCCTAAACGCAGAAACTAGAAGCAAACAAGAATTTAAAACAAATCGCCAACGATTACTAAAAGATAAACCATTGTGCCATTGGTGTAACAGCGCGCAAGCAACTACAGCCGATCACCTAATAGAAGTAGACCGCTGGCCAACAGATACCCCAGGCGTCAACGGACTAGACAACTTAGTAGCAGCGTGTCGAAGCTGTAACAGTTCACGCGGCGCACGATACGGAAACCTTAAACGTAAAAGCATTTACGAACTAGCACCCACAGTGAATATAAACAACAAAAACATTTATGCAAGCGATTGCATAACTATGCAAGACAAAAAAGAAAACACGTTTTTTTCTGTGCAAACTCCTGCCCCCGAA
>Ga0181348_1000637_pt1 | contig 15263 bp, 21 predicted proteins | sample Su13VDMM110DN_FD_130092 | JGI IMG/M metagenome (GOLD analysis project Ga0181348, IMG submission 130092) | Freshwater viral communities from Lake Michigan, USA - Su13.VD.MM110.D.N | ecosystem: Environmental > Aquatic > Freshwater > Lake | place: USA: Michigan | collected 2013-07-16
CATTCTAGTGATAAATCATTTTGCTCATCAAAGAACTCGCGTGAATTCCAATCAACTGAAGTAAGACTATCGAAATCTTTTAAGGTACGATTACTCCAATCAACTGACGGATTACCAGCAGTTGAATTAACACCATTAGAAGTATATAGTTTTTTATTACTCCAATCAACGGAAGGGGCATTAAAGGAGTCACTAATCAACCCTGACGCCATACTTATCCTCCCCGAGGTTCCCGTTATCAATCCGGCGAATGTTTTGTTTCCGCTAATTATTTGATTTCCCGTTGTCATTACCACACCAGAAGCAAAAGTAAGATACCCTGAAGGATTATTAATGTATAATGGATCGTTAACGGTTCCTATAAATGTAGCCAATTCTGTCTGGTCTAGCTGTTTTAATTTAATTAAATTCATATTTTTTTTACTTAATTTTAAACGCTATGTTTTACCAATAATTTTAAACTAAAATATCCAAATAAACCTACAAAATTTATAAAACTGTAATTTAAGAAATTTAAAGATAATATTGTCAATAAAATAGATAAAGGAACTGAAATACAAATTGAACAAGTAATTAACTTAATTAAAAATTTGTTTATATATACTCCACGTAAAAATTTTAAATATTGGGATTGTCCGCCGGATTTTATAATATTTTCGTATTCTTCAATTTTAGGTAATTTAATTTTTAATAATTTACTATATTCGTAAATAACATCTGTTTCAAATGAAAAGAATAATATTAAAGATAATAGTAAGGTGAAAAATAATAAAGTCATTGTATTTATATTATATAATATATTTACACTATTTAATAATACAATTTTCTATTAATAGTAATTATGCTATACTCCATAACAGCAAAGCTGCTGTAAATTCATCAACTTCATTTTGTTCTTGTAATTCGGTAGCTAACGATACATTCTCTACATTGGGCTCAGGTAATTCTTTTATATAGCTTTTAATACATTTTGCCCAATTTTCAGGTAATTCGTTGGTAATCAAATGAGTTCCAATAGTTTTAACTTTATCTACAATATCTTCTGAAAAACCATATTTTTTAGTATAAGCCTTGGTTAAGTCATTTGTTATGACGTTAGCAAGTAAAATATTGTTTTTAAATTTATTAACATCAATTTGATATTTTTCTGAAGCTTTGACCGTGATGGTTCGCGGAGCGGTGACTCCTTGTGGCCGCCCGTCTTTATTTGACATAGCTTTTTTATTAAATTTAACTGGTTTTTTAACACCGTCGGCTCCGTCGGGAACAGCATTCGGGTCCGCGCTTCCGCCGACCAAAGGATGAAACAGTCCATCTTTTCTTTGTTTTTTATAAATTTTTTGTCTCTCTTCAATATTATCATTTACGGGTAATAATCCACTTTCTACAGCCTCAAATGTATCCTCTGCGGTTAATAATCCTAACTGAGCTAATTGAGCGACAAACCTATCTGAGTTTGACCGGTCCTCCATATTGATTCTTTGAAATTTAGGCGTAGGAATTTCTTCATCCTTAAATCCTACAAGTTTGCCCACCCGTTTCATTTCATTAAGTAAAAATTCATTTAGAAAAGTTTTTTGAGCATAAACTAACATTTGGACGAAAAGTCTCAATTTAATAGTTATGTTTGCGAGTTTTTTCTCACCATAAAATACATTCATTAAACCATCCATAATATCTTGGTCTAACTGATCATATTTGATACTACCAATAACTTTATTAATATCTGGAATACAAAAATCTATTTTAGTTGTATAATCTGAAATAAGTGTCCGCCCGCCCTGCTTTGTTTTGAATATAGTTTTTAAGGCGCTATCAATTACGGGATTCATGCCGCCCTTTTCTGGCTCATTCCCGTGAGTAACTAACATAATTATAGATTCCACAGTTTTAGCTACTACGGCATCACATTTTTTAAATTCTAACTTTAAATTAATATCTTCCAATACTGGAAAACCCATCGGCATAGCAAAGGGTTGATAGTCTTGTTTTTGGTAAAATAAAGGATATAAATGATCAGGATTAAGTCTTTCGTGAGTCATAGAACCATATTCGTCATTAATTAAATCATGAAGACTTTCTTCTAAATCAATTTTAACTTCGCCTTTTTTAGTTAAGTTTTTTAATTTTTGTCTACTGCCTACATCCATTAATCTATAATAAATAGGGGTGTAATTTTTTAAATCTGAATTATTCTGGATAGATAGTCCAGCCGGGTCTAATACTATATATTTAACAGGAATATCAATAGTTTTAGCCGCTGTGGATTCTTTTTTATCTTTAATGTCCACAGATGTTTCCCCTGTCTCTCCGCCAGTTATAAATTTATCTACTCTATTTGATTTAATTCCGCCATCATATCTATATAAAAATACATTGGAAGATAAAAATAATTCTCTAAAATATTGTTCTGTCAAATTAAATATATTAACTTTTTCAAACCACGCATTAAAAAAATCTTTTGATTCTTTGTTTCCGCCAAATAATTTAATACCACTATTAGCTAGAAAAGTCATAGCTTCTATAGTTTGTCTAAAAATAGGAACATTATACCACGCGGTTTGACACAAGCGAATAGCTTCACGGATATTAATAAATCCGTTCATATTTTGATATGGAAATCTTAACGCTATTAAATTATTGTATCTTAAAAGATTATAGGGTAAAGCACTGGAAGTTCCGTTATCACTTCTAAAATAAAAAGAACTGTCGTCGCCAGCTAGAGAAACGCCCCCGTTGCCAGAAACAGAACCGGCATAAGAAGCCCCAAAAGACTCGGCGGGACAATTATGGGGTTTAATATTTGATTCTTGTATATGCTTAGCCGCCGCCGCCGTAGTAATCTGAGTATTAATATTTTCTAGACTTTGGATTTGCTGACGTAAAATCTCAGATACGCTAGAACCAGTTTTTTCCGACTCAGCTTCTAGTAATTGAATTTGTTTCTCAGGTAGATAGAATTGTTTTCTTTTCATTTTTTAATATTTATATAGTGATTATACATATACTTTACACCAAACGTCATGACGTTTAGCAAATTATATTAAAATTTTTAAAGAATTTTATTTGAAAATTATAAAATATATGGGGACCATTTATTATCATAATTAAATTTTTCATCGGTAGAAAACATATCAAAATAATATTTAGCCATTTGATTTCCCATAAAGAGAGTCGTCCAAAGATCGCGCCTCGTCTTTAATTTTCCAGTTTGTCTTCTTATATTTTGAGGTAATTCAAAGGTATGTGTTCCTTGTTCTGTTACTTTAAGTTGAATTAAACAACACTGTGCTTTCACATCTTTCATTAGATATTTTTGGTGTTCTAAAAATTCAATTTTTCTGGCTACATTATTTACCGATTCTTTTTCACCTGATAAAAATTTTAGCTTGTCAAAATTAGCGATGTTAGTATCTGAATACATACCCCATTTATTGTCGTCGGGCGTAGATGCAAACATAATTTTTTTAAATTCAATACAGTTTTGAAGATGTTCATTTGCTGCTCTTTTCCAATCATTTGTAAATTGCTGCGAATAACAAATTTTCCTAGCTATTTTATTGTAAGACCGTCTTGCTTTATTTAACTCTTTGACATATTCTCGATCTTCAACATGAAAATCTGCTTCAAAAAAATCTAATTTTAGATTTTTATCTTTAAATATTTGAGAATCATTGCAAATTTGTATAAAAGATGCACCGCTGGCATCAATACTTATTGCACTTATATTAAAATTTTCTAAAAGATAAGCCAAATACTGAATATAATCAATAATATCAAGATCACAAGCTGCGAATTGGTGAACTAAATAAACTTTTCTATTTTCTTTGTCTAGTTTAAAAACAGACATACCAAAATGATCCGCGCTAGTAGACTTGTTTAAAGAATTAGGATCAATTGACAATAAATAATCATCTTTAGAATTTCCAAATAGCTCAAAACTAGGTTCGCTACCCTCAGTCAAAGTTGCATCTTCCATTTTTTTCATTCCAAAGAAAGAATCGCTATCTAACGGAAAAATTGCTCGATACTCTTTGTCGAATTCAATAGTCGAAAAAGATTTTTTTGCGCCTTCTATATTAGCTCTGTCTAAAAGACCCTCCGGGGAAGCTTCGTAGGACATTTGAAAAATTCCATAACTAGCTAATTGGTTTTTTTCTGGATTTAATACATTCTCTTTATAAACTTTATAAAGTCTATACAAATATTCAAACTGATAAGTAGCCGAACTTAGTGCAATAAATTTATTATTTTTAAATACTGTTTTTTCTTCTTCTTTCATTAATCCGCGACTGACCAAATCTTCTTCCTGTTTTACTAAATTTTGACGTTTAATAGGATCAATATTAGTAGAAAGGAAGGGGATAATAACAGAAGTAATGATTTTTTCAGGAACGAACCCCGCTTCATCTAAAATAACAACATTAAAACGATAGCCACGAATTTTATCACCAGAACTTCCAAGAGGTAAAGCAAAAACCTCCGAAGTCCCTATTTTTAATTGATTAATATCTGGGGCGCATTTCTCATCGGTAATAATTTGATGTAATAATGCTGCGCCTTTTTTATTTTTAATTTTTTGTATTTCCTGAAATAGTTTTCTGGTATTTCTAAAGGACGGACCAATAATTCCTATTTTACTCCCCGGATAAACAATTGCGTATAAAATAATAAACACCGCCGCTATCCAAGTTTTTCCAGTTCCGCGTCCCATTACACATAGAACATTATCTTTTTCAAATAACATTCTTAACAATAATTCTTGGAATGGATATAATTCTACACCATCACCACCTGCTCCAGTTAATAATTTAAAAGTAAAAGATAAATTGTGAATCAAAAACTTAGCAAGATAAATTTTAGTTTCTTTGTCGCTAAGTGATCCCTTTAATTCCGCTATCTCGGCATTAACATCTAAAATTCTTTTTTTTACTTGTGGCTCTATAAATGACATTATAGTATTTTATCTTTTTTATATTTTATAACTAGTATTTTTTATAATACTTTTTTATCAATCAATAATTGAATATCTATTGTTTTTATTTTTTTATTTGTTTTTAATATAAATTCTATAATTTTTGCTGCGTGAACTCGTCCATTTGAAAAACATAATTGGAAACAGTTAAACTCTTCATACAAACTACGAATTCTTTTGGAAATAAAATCCACCGTACATTTTGAATGTTTAGTTTGTGGTAAATATTCAAATGATCTAAAGTTATTAAAATTTTCTTCTATTAAAATAATTAAATATCCCCCATCTTTTTTAGCACGACCCAACTCCCTTTTGAATCTTTCATAGCCACTGGAAAAAGTAGAAATTCCATCGCTCAAACTTTTCCTTTCGATTGAAATTTTAGGATTATTTTTTAATGCATAATCACCATATTCTAATTTACTAACAGAAGTAATTATATGCGATTTAAAATTAATAGGGTTTTGCTCCCTCGAATCTTGAATAAGATGAACGGAGCTATCCCAATCTATATCTTTAATTTTATTTTTGTATTTTATTTTAAATCCAAGTTTTTTACAAATTTCAGAAAACGGTAGATTAAATTGTTTTTCATAATATAAAATACTTGGTAAATTAGAAAGTCTTAATAATGCTTGACCTGGCGCATAAACCCAATTTTTTTTAATCTTTCTTTTAATAAGTAAATCAAGAATGTAATCTTTTCCTTCCTCTCCGGCGGATTTTAGCCATGTTTTCATTTCTTGAAGATTTTCAAAATCCGCGTTTAAATATTGATCTGGATTTTTAAAAATAATTAATTTATTGGTCAATTTAGAATAACGTGGATAAAATTTGTGAAAATAATTAGCCAGTTTAATTCCGTGATCCGACCACGGATGTCCGGTGGAAAATTCTTGCCCGCAAATTTTACATATATTATCCATATTAAATAGTCGCTTCTTCCATAGTCATTCCCAGTGCTAAAAGTAAAACATCATCTAATTTTTCAATTTTTCTTACTTCGGATATTCTAGTATCTTTCAATAATTCAGCTTGCCTTAAAAACCGCTGGCGACCATCTTCCTCTCTGAAAAATTCAATAATATTTACAATATTAGCGGTAGCACTATTTTTGTCTAAAATTCTTTTTGACCTAGTAGTATTTAACAGCGAATATAATTTTTGATGACGATTAACACATTCGTTATAAGATGAAGTAACTTTTCCAATTGCTTCTGTTATCCCCATAGAAATTTTTCCATCTGGATCGTCGGTGATACTATCTAAAATTCCGTTAAGTTTTTCTAACTGTTTTTTAATGTCAGAGCTTTGGATATAGTCATTACATAAATTAATATAAAGATTAACCTCATCACTTTGTAGATCGGGTTTATCAAATACACCTCTAATAAATTCACTTTCAAATGCTACTCTTTTTTCAATAGAAGCATAATTATTTATTTCCTGCAAAAATCTCGGACTGTGGAGAAAATTAATTGTCATCTCTAAACATTTTTTGTTATAAGCGGTTACGCTTTGAGAAGTTAAACTAGTGTGTAAATAATTATTAACTCTTTTTAAAATATCGTGAAAGGTAGTCGGCGGCTCATATTTTTCGTCCACCGGAGTCTCTTCATTTTTTCTAACAACTCTTTCGCCAACACTGTCTAAAAATTTATTTATTGTTCTAACTTCTCGACCCAATGGAGCAACCTTTCTATCTGGAAATAAATCTCGCGCCAAATCAATAACTCTATTATCTTTAATATGATTTAAAATAAATTTCTTATGATCGTCAGTTAAAACAACTTCTTCTACTTTATCCCACGTTGCCCCTTTAGCTTTAATTTGCAAATCTGCTAAAATAGCACGACATCTCCTTCCTTCTACTGTTCTGGGATCGGATTCCTGACCTAAAGTAAAGAAAGAAACAATTTCACTTAAACTTGGGATTTTACCCTCTGATTTCTGTTGATTCCAGAATACCGCTACCCGATCTCTTTCTTCTTGTGTATATTTATTGTTTTCCGTGGACATAACAATTAATTAATTAACTATTTTGTATTATAATTTTTTTTACCAAACTAACTATACTTTGTTTTAAATTGGTAATTTGTTTTCTGCCCTGTCTCTCATTTTTATAGTTTAATAATTTAATAATATCTTCCTCTGTTATATTCTCTAAATATAACCAAACAAATATTTTATAATCCGCCAAAGATAATTTTTCTTTTAATTTATTTTTTAAATTTGCTATTTGTTCATCAAAATTAATATCGCCAAATGGTATCGAATGTATTTCGTCTTGATGATCTTCGATGGTTACAGGTAAAGCGCAATCATGGTGAAATTTTTTTTCTAATTCCCATTTTCGATATAATCCACATTCACTCGAAATTTCTCCGTAAAGACTACATAGACTACCTCCCGCGAATTTAGGACAATTAAGGCAAGGTTTAGAAAATTTATAAAAATTATCTCGTGTTAGATTAATTAATTTATTACAAACCACCGTACTGAGCCAGTTACCTAGAGGTTTATTTCTATCATATTTCTCCCACTGACGATGTATTTGAATTAATAATTCTTGTTTTATATCGTCATGAGATATACTGTTAATTACTTTTAACTTCCATTTTCCAATATTTAAATTAATAATTCTATTAATTTGATCTATATTGCCACAAAAGTCATCAGAACCGCTGTCAGAATTAGCCATTATTAACTTTTAGTATTTATAATGCTTTCAACTAAATCTAGTCCTTCTATGGTTTTACCGCCCCATTTTCCCAAATCTTTTTCATCTCCATGTCCAGTAATTTGTTGTTCTAAATCTGCCGCCATTGATTCAAAAATAGAAAAATCAAATTTATCTCCCAATTTCACTCCAAAGGATGAATTAGTACTAATTTCTGGTTCTTTGATTTTAATATATTTGACCGGCGCATCTACATACATAGAACCTTTCTCTGCACCGCAAATGCATTTATTTACCTTTATAGAATTTTCATTTCCACAACACATACAAAAATAAGTTTGAGCCATAATGTTTTATTTATTTAATTTCTTTAAATTTAGTAACAATATATTTACATATAGAAGAACGGACAATATCTTCTTCATCTAATTTAACACAAAATATACCATGTGATTGCGCGTCTTCATTATTAAAACTTTCAATAATTTTATTAAATCCACCTTGTTTAGCTAAAGGTAAATCACTTTGATCTGGGTCGGCGGCTATAACCATTTTAGAGTGCCCCGCTATGCGCGTTAATAGGGTTTTAATCTCTCCAAGACTATAAGACTGGGCTTCGTCCACGAAAATATATTTAGCTGCCCAGTTTGCCCCACGAGCATAATTAACAGGAATAACATTTAGTCTGTCTTCGGCTTTTAATTTTTTAATATCTCCTTCAGGTAACATTTCTGCTAATTTTTCTTCTAATACTGTAGAGTAAGGGGCCAGCTTATCCGACTGATCCCCCGGAAGATAACCTAATTTAGAGGCGGCGTCGGCGGATTCAACAATTGGTCTTACATAATACAAAGATGAAACACGTCTATTTTGTAATAATTGCAACCCAGCTAAAATAGAACAAAAAGATTTAGAACTTCCGGCTGGACCAGATAAAAATACTACTTTTGTATGTTTATCTAAAATTAACTCTAATAATGCCTTTTGTTTTTCGGTTAAGTCGTCCCTATTTCTAATATTTAAATCAAATTTTATTTTAGAATCTTGAAAAACTTTAACTTGATTTTGGGATGGAATTCTATTACCATTATTTAATGAAACGGTTTTATCTTTAGCCATATTTTTATTTAAACTAACATTAATTTTTAATATTAACCTATTATTTACACTTATTTATATATATACTTGTTTTTTCTTTAAATACTGTTTTAAATAAATAAATAAACAAATAAATAAAAATGCAAAAAAAATCTAACTTTTTATAGTTGGATTTTACCTTGGCCCGTCACCCTAAATCCCACAATGAAATATCTACACTACGAGTGGAGCGTCCTAACTCCCGAAGACATCATCGAAATCACGCTCGATAAGCAGGCCCACATCCGCCTTATCGAGCACCACGAATTCTCCAAATACCATCGCGGGGACTCTTACGATTTTAGCGGCGGACTCGCCCTCAAAAGCCCGATTCACATATCCCCGCCTCATCGCGGCCACTGGCATTTGGTCATTGACCTTGAGGGTTATATTGGAGGCGTTAATGTTTCCGTGCGTCTTATCTGAGGACAGCGGAGGGATTTCCTTTGCGTCGGGCGGATATTCCAATTCCCGGCAACGCCTAAACATGCGATGCAGCGAACTGCTGCGGGCTGTCATGCCGCGTGATTCTTCGTCCGGCGCGATAGTTGATTCGGCTTGGTTTTCTTGCGTTTCACCCGGCGGCACGCGGCCTGCCAGCCCTACGCCGTCGCTGATCTTGGGGTCGTTAGGCGTTGCTACCGCTTCTCCGGGAACGGACGCCGCAATCTTTCCATCAGCCACATCAAAACCCATAAGAAACCTCCGATGAGCAATCCAGCGTTCGACAAACTAACCCCGTTCGAGAAAACCGTTCTACTTGAACTCGCAAAGACGCAGGCGTTCGCGTCATCCGCCTTCCAAGTTTCTTGTGCCGCACCCGACGAGAAGATTCCTCCCGCGAAAGAGATTCTAGCGAAAGCCCTCGACGACTCAATTCACGGCATACTTGCGACACTGGACAAGAATCAGGGATAGAGAGTCCTTTTCTGCTTAGTGCGCTTACAGCCCTTTCTACTTCGACGGTTGTATCCGAATACCCGCAACGCCTAACAATGCGCTGCAGCGAACGGCTACGGGCTGTCACAGCCTGTGCTTCTGCGAGTGGGGCGGCATTAGATTCGGGGCGGCTTTCGTTCGTGCCACCGTTGGGCACAGGCTGCGCCAGCCCTCCGCCGTCGCTGATCTTGGGGTCGTTAGGCGACTCGCCGCACGAACTCTGAGAATCACGATTCATAATCCGCACGTTTAGACCAAACATGAAATGAAGTTAAATCCCGCCGAGGTAACCAAAAATTATCTATTCGTTGCCGAAACGAATGAAGACGCCGCTCTACTTGATAGATACGGCGCTCAAGAAGAAAGAGACTACACGAAAGTAGGCGAAAAAACGTATTTCGGATGTTTTTCAGAACACTGCGACACGATACATGCACAGCTAAAGGAGAAGTTGAATCTAACGGGGAAGTTGTATTGGATTGATTTGCCATATTTTACAATAACGAAAGGTTGATTGGTTTCATATTCTATCTTTACACTTTTTTTGATTTCTTATGGAGACTTGGCATTATTTAGTCGTTGGTTTGCTTGTGGTCATCGCGTATAGACTATACAAGATTCAAGATGCTGTTAGTGGTCGCGGGAGAGAACGAAAACAAGAGGACGACGAATGGTTAAGGAAAAACACAAAACCACTAAATAAAGAATCTTTTTGGGAAGCGGTTATGTTATTTTTAGTTGTTTTTGTCGGTGCCACGATTTTTGCTCTTTGTTACTGGTATATAATGAAAAATAGAACTATGAGATCAATTCTTTTCGCGTTCCACCAACCATCCGAAGACGAACACTTTGAATTCGCCAAATGGAATAACGCCACCATCCAAATGCGTAATATGACAGCGAAAGCCGAAGGCATTCAAGAGATTGGCCTAGGTGTCGCCTTGATCCCATTAGAAGCTGGGAAGCAATTCTATGATGATCTGGTCGTGTATTCACGCAAAAATAATCTGAAGTATCAGACGTTGCATGTGGAGTCGGAGAAGGAATGGAATTGATAGTCATATTTAGGTTGGTAAGGAATACGGAATCCAATCAGATCGTCGATGGAGGAGCCAATCTCGATCACACTGTTCTAGTAACCTCTCTTCCCAATCAGGAAGGCGTTTTCGGTCTTGCCACGCGGGAAGATTATTCAGTCTCTCAACTTCCAGTTCCAAACGACAAGGAAAAGACAATAACGACGATACACTACCGCGTAACTTGTAAAGAAATAGGACTTCGGAAAGCGGAAGTTGTATTAGTCTCAGCAGGCCATAACGAAAAACTCTCATTCTATGAAGCCAGAAGGGTATGAGTTTGCAAAGCCTCACAACAAATAACCGTCGCCTAACAATGCGCTGCAGCGAACTGCTGCGGGCTGTCATGCCGCGTGCTTTTTCGTCTCGCGCGTTAGCTATTTCGGGTAGCTGCTCCTGCGTTTCACCCGGCGGCACGCGGCCTGCCAGCCCTACGCGGTCGCTGAGCTTGGGGTCGTTAGGCGACTCGCGTGGCGAGTCATGTAATTGATCTTTATTATTCATACAATCTTATATACTTTTCTTTAAAAAACAAAACCAAGAAACTATAATTAAATGAAAACCAAGATCATCGCGGTAATCACCTTGAGCTTTATTCTTGCAGCCATCGCCAACGCTCGTCTCGGCGAGACATACGAGGAGTGCGTAACGCGATATGGATCGCCCACCGAAAAACTACCGAAACAGCCCGATGAAATGCCGGGAGTGGAAATATACCGATTTAATAAAGCACAGTGGGGTATCTCGATTACCTTTTGGAAGGGAAAGGCTTACGAACTGGTCTATTACAAGGCCAATCGGAAATCGCCAGATATACTACACGAGGAGATTGCAACTATCAGAGATTTAAGCGTCCCAAATGCGAAGTGGGTGGTAGAAGAAAATAACTGGACCGTTGAACTTCCTAAGATTAGTGACATTGCGGCTGTAGCCTATACCAAAAATGGACCAGCGGTGGTTGTAATGCTTTTGTCATACGAAGTTGCCACCAAACAATACCTAAAGAAAAATATGAAAGGACTTTGAACAAAATATGAACGAGGAACTCACCGAAGAACCCGCACCAAAACACGTAATTGGAGTATTTGATCCGTTAATCCCAACAACCTATTGGGTATTTTCAGATTTCCCGATTCCGTTTAACGAAGCCAAATATTACGTATCTAAATTTATGGGTGAACGCGCTCGTGAGTTTGATCTGAACTATCAGAAGGTCTATAGTCTTCCACCGGAAGTGATTCTAATAGCTCAAAAAGATGGTCGAGTGACAGCACGCCAACTGCCAACCCCTGATGAACTAGACAAGAGACGAGAAATCGTAGAGAAGCGAAAGGAACAACTAAGGATGCGCCATCAACCCAAACAGTAAAAGTTTTGTTCTCGTCATCCCTAAATCCACTAATACCTGTATTGACTAATGAATGCGGCTCTAACTCCACGTCGCCTAACAATGCGCTGCAGCGAACTCTCCGCTCAGTCACACCGCCTGCTCCCCGCAGACCTGCCGCGCAGGCGTCATGCCTTCGCTCCGTGTCGCTGAGATTGGGGTCGTTAGGCGTTGATTCTAATCTATTCTTCTTCATACTCTATATTATATACACGATTTCTAATAAATTTTTACATTTTTAAATATTTTTATACAATTAATGAAATAGTGTAAATAATATGTTATATAAATTAATTTTTGAAAAATATGAATTTCGCTACCTTTCGACAATTAAATAATGGAAATATTATAAGGTTTTTAATAATTTATAATTGTTTTGTTTTATTTGAAGAGTCTTACGGGAAATTGGTAGAAGGCAAAGGAAACGAACTTTTAGATTTAAATATCCAAACAAAATTAAATTCTTTAAGTATTTGGTGGCAGGCTAGAAAAACTACATCGAATGTTTCTCTTGAGGAGGATCAGGAAAAGTTAAAAGAATTAGTTTCTTTAATAGAGTATTTGTAGAATTTCAATAAAATTTCAATAAAATTTCTTGAAAAGTAAATTTTTCGGGATACGGTATATAATATAAAAGAAATATTATAATTTTAACCATGAATGAGATAGAAAATCAATATAAATTACCCTTTACCTCTATAAAAATACTCAGCGAATATGAAACCGAGGAATTAGTAAATAATGAGCCTGGAAAATGGCATGTTGTTTCAATTTGGCGTGGTGACCGCGAGGGAGATAGAAATTTACAACCTAAACATCACGGAGCCAAATCTTTTTGCCAAAAAATATTTCATAATATTCAAAGAGAAGAAAAAAATTTAATTTTATGTAATAAATGGCATATTGAAACAGTTTTAGATTATTGCCGAAATCTTTATGATACCAATGAATCTATAATTTTTCATTGTAGTTCGGGGATCAATCGTTCCTCCGCTTTGTGTTATTTGGTTTTGTTAGATTATCTAAAAGAAAAATTTGAAAATCCAGTAGAAGATGCTTTAAATTTATTAATAAATATAAAATCTTGGAATGTAATTTACCCTAATAAATATATAATTGGTTTAGGAATGAATTTATTAGCCAAAACAGTAAACCAAGAATTAGAATGGAACAAAACATTTTATAATAGTATAATTACACAGAGAATATATGACAGAAAAATGTATGGATAAAAAAATAGAAGTTAAAATATTTAAATATTTAAATAACAAATCAGAAATTAACATGTTTTCAAGTCCGGGTAATTTAACTTCTCAAAATTATATAAATGATTTAGAAAAAGAAAATAAAAATCTTCGCGCGGACAAATTAAGATTGTTAAAAATTATTAAAAATCAAAGAGATAGTAGAAAGAATTTACAGAGAAAAAATAAATGAATGAAAATTTAGAATACCCCGACCCCGAAGAAACTTTCGGAACCAAAGCCGCCCGCGAAATCCGCGCGGTTTGCAACAAATTAACAGACAAGGAAAGAGAAATTTATTTAAATAAATCTTTGGATTTAATTTATAAAGATTGCCCCGCGCAAGACCCGCGAAAAAAATCTGAAAATAAAACTTGACAATCTTAATTTCCATGTTATATATTATATGTTATATATTATATATTATATGTTATATATAGTAAAAACATGAATCAACTTGATATAACAATTTATCAACAACCTGACGCTGTAACCTGCGTCCATACAATTTTAAGAATCGCGGCGGATTACTTTGGTTATTTTTTTTCTCATAAAGAAATTTTAGAGAAGTTGGGCTGCGGGCAAGACGGTTATTATTTATCTGACGCCGCCAAGGTTTTAAAAAAACACTGTAATTTAAAATATAAAACTTTATATTCTATAAAACAGATAGAAAAATATATTGATAATAATCAACCAGTAATGTCCACGGACAATTATACTTATATTTTTAATCATGCAATTTTATTGGTTGGATACGACAAAGATAATTTTTCAGTGCTTGATCCAAATACAGGGCAAATAATTTTTAAAAACAAAAAATTTATTTTTAAACATAGTGATCAGAATATAGTTATTTATAGATAATTTATAGATAAATTTTAAATAATTTATATAGTAATTTATATAGTAATTTATAGATAATTTTTTTTCAAAACCCGGACACACTAATTTTTCAAAATCCAAATAAGAGTAGTTTTTTTTTATTTTTAATAAAATTTTTTTTAATAAAATTTTTTTCAACAAAATACTTTTCAACAAAATCATTCCGATTTTTTTTTTACTTTTCTATATATTTGATATTTTTAAGTCCAAATGGATTTTTGATTTTTTTGACGAATTTAAACTTTTATGATTTTAACTTTTATGATTTTAACTTTTATGATTTTAACTTTAAGAGTAAAAAGTGTAGGCCGGGCGGCGTATATTTTTATATAAAGCCTTTATCATTGTGATAAAGTGTGTATCACCCCTCGTGCTGGAAATAAAGTTTTTATAATTTCCAGGCGCGGTGATTATAAAGACTTTATGATTTCCAGGCTTGGTGATTATAAAGTTTTTATGATTTCTAGGCGTGCTTTGTGTTATTTTTTGATGCCATCGAAAAATAAATATTTAATTGTTTATTTTTTTGGACTGCTTGGCATGAAACATGGGATTGCGTGAGAATGCCCGTGGGGCCACGTCTGGCGAAATTGGGCTGTGATGGCATTGCTAGCGGGGAAAAACGGTTTCTAGGGCTATCCTCGGCGCATGGCGAGGGTGAACAGGGGGAAAATCAATTCATGCTCTTCCCCTGGGATGCACCCGGGCAAAGCAAAGGGCCGGGAGAATTTTCTCCCGGCCCTCGCTTCTCACTCTCCTCTCGGCCTAATACTCGTCGCCATCCACTTCGCCCGCTTCCCCGGCTTGTGGCGGCGGTGGTTCCTCACCCGCTTGTGTGAGCGTCCACTCCCCGGCCTTCCACCCGCGCAGGGCGGCAAGGGCGTTGCCCTTGTATTTGTGGGTCAGGAAGTGAGTCATGCGGAACCCCTTCCCGAGCGGA
>Ga0181348_1000639_pt1 | contig 15253 bp, 12 predicted proteins | sample Su13VDMM110DN_FD_130092 | JGI IMG/M metagenome (GOLD analysis project Ga0181348, IMG submission 130092) | Freshwater viral communities from Lake Michigan, USA - Su13.VD.MM110.D.N | ecosystem: Environmental > Aquatic > Freshwater > Lake | place: USA: Michigan | collected 2013-07-16
CTAACATTGCACGGAGCGGGGTTTCTTATGCACCACAGGCTCCTTCTGCTACTGAGGTTGTAGGTGGTTACGACCAAAGTATCAACCAGTACACGGGTGAGCCTGTGCGTATGGCGGGTGGCGGTATAACGTACAACCAAGGGGATCAAACTTATTCTGGTGAGGTTCAACCCTACGGGTCTAATTACGGGTCTGTTAATCTTAGTAATTTATTTGCATCAACTGGGTTTCCTAAACCTTTAAACTTTGTGCTTGATGAAATAGGGCGGGAGATGCTTCCTCAAATACGACAACAAGCAGCACCCCAATACGACTACAACCCAGATAACCAGCAGTACATCCAACGTATGGCTGAAGGTGGAACTACTGATCTAGGAAACATTCCGTTAGGTGGGGCAATGCCTAGTGGGTTTCTAAGTGGAATTCAGTCTTTGATGCAAAAAAACCCTAATTTAGTAAAACAACTTTCGGGCAACACACAAGATACGGCTAGTGATTATATTTTTGATCCAGAGACAAACCAATATATTAAAAAATCTGACATATCACAACCAGTCCAAGGTATGGCTACTGGCGGAGATATTTACTCGGATGATCCAGGTCCAGGGCCAAATAATGACAAGGGTATGCCTAGCAGCGGTCAGATGAATACGGAAATATATAAAAGTTCAGATCCATTTGCCGCTGTTGATGTTTATGTAAAAGGTCAAGATGCGGATGTACTGGATAGGCTATCTAAAAGTGCAAAGAATTCAGCAGTGGGATTTGCGGCGGCTAAAGAACTTCGTAGGAGATCCAATGCTGCAAAGTCTTATATAGACATGCCAACACAACAGGCGGCTCAAGGTGGCTTGATGGGACTTAATACTTATGCAGCTGGTGGTAAGTTGTTACAAGGCCCAGGAGATGGCATGTCTGACTCTATCCCCGCTGTTATTGGTGGTGCAAAACCGCAACGTGCTGCCTTGGCTCAAGGTGAATTTGTTATTCCTGCCGATGTGGTATCGCATCTAGGTAACGGCTCAACGGATGCCGGCGCAAAACGACTTTATGGAATGATGGACAAAATACGAAAGGCTAGGACTGGCACTAAGAAACAGGGGCGGCAAATCAACCCTGACCAATTTATGCCAGCGTGAAAACGGTTTGCTACTTATTAAGCAATCCAAGAAACTTTGTGCCCCTAGTTATAACTAGCGTTATTCCACAAAATACATCCCGTTGCGTTCTGACTATAAAAGTTAAGAAGAGTGTAGTGAAACGGGTTAAGGATATGCCAGCATGAACGTACAGTACGTACCATTGGAGTGGGTAAATAGCACATGGGATCAGGTGGAGGGGTTCATTGCCTCTGCCTTGTCTTACTCCAAAGGGGATTACACAGCGGAACAAGCTAGGTCGTTAGTAACGCAAGGGCAGTGGGAGTTGTTAGTAGCGGTGGAGAAGGGGGTTATTCATGGCGCGGCAACCATAAATTTCTACAACCGCCCCAATGACCGCGTTGCTTTCATAACCGCAATTGGCGGTAAATTGGTATCAAATAAAGATACGTTTGAAGAACTACGCACCTTTGCAAAATCCAGAGGGGCAACAGTAATTGAGGGTGCTGCCCGTGAATCAATCGCCAGACTATGGAAACGATACGGGTTTGAGGAAAAACATCGCATCGTAGGAGCAAGACTATGAGATACCAAAACGAATTTGCATTGCTGCCCGAACGCGCTTTCCAATCTCTTGGCGGAAAGATGACCCTTGAGGGTGGAGATAGTGGGCCAGCCCCGCAGCAACAAGCCCCTGCGCCTACATCTACTAGCGTTACGCAGACAACTATCCCAGAATACGCTGCACCATACATGCAGACGCTGCTTGGTAAAACCCAAGCAATAACGGATACAAATCAAAACCCCTACCAGCAATACGGTGGTAATCGCATAGCTGATTTTTCACCACTGCAACAGCAAGCGTTTCAGACCGTTGGAAATATGCAGGTCTCGCCCCAGACTGGACAGGCAACTAATCTGGCGGGTACGGCAGGATTGGGTAGTTTGTTAGCAGGGCAGAACTATCAGAACCAAGCTACAAATCCTAATGCTATGGCTTCCTACATGTCACCGTATATGCAGAACGCGGTTGATGTGCAGAAGAACCAAGCTATCCTTGACTATCAACGCCAACAACCTGCTATGAATGCAGCCGCTACCAATGCCGGCGCTTTTGGTGGTAGCCGCCAAGCCATAACGCAGGGTATGGGTAACGAAGCATTGCAACGCCAACTGGCTCAGATTCAAGGCACAGGTACACAACAGGCATATCAGAACGCACAGAACGCAATGCAGTTTGGTACTACCGCAGGACTACAAGGCTACGGACAAGCACAGCAAGGTGCAAGTACGCTGGGTACGCTGGGTCAGAATCAGTACACCCAAGGTCTTGGCATTGCCGCAGCACAGCAACAAGCCGGTGCCCAGCAACAAGCGCAAAGCCAAGCGGGTCTGTCTCAGCAGTATCAAGACTTCCTCAACCAGCAAAACTATCCGTACAAGCAACTTGGATTTATGTCGGACATCTTGCGTGGTATGCCATTGTCTGGTGGGCAATCACAAACCGTATATCAAGCACCCCCCAGTACCCTTAGCCAGACGGCAGGTATGATTGGCGGGTTGGGTAGCCTCGGCGCTGCGTTGCTTAAACAGTAAGGGAAGCAAAATGGCTCAAAATCCTATGATATCTCCGCAAGCAACAGATCTTGCCCAGAAGTATTTAAGGGGTGTTCCTGACGATCAAATCATGGGCGCTATTGGTGGCGTTACGCAAAAGTATCCCAACGTCCAATTGATGCAGCTTCTGATGGCGCACAAGATATTGACGGATGTCCAGAGGAAACAAGAGGCATCCCAAGCTGAACAACTGGCTAGGAACGGTGCAAAGATGCCGGCGGATCCAAACAATCCTGCGCCAGTATCGCAACAAGTTGCTGAAGCACTGTCCAATTACAATCAAACCCTTGAGCAACAGATCTCCAGCAAAGCAGCACAACCGTTTAGAGAAGATGGTATTGCCAGTCTTGACTCTGGAGGTCTTGGCGAAACATTTAATGCAGCGCAAGGTGGGATTGTTGCCTTTAATGACGGTGGCATAGCGCATGGGGCAGAGAGTTTGTTTGTTGGCTTCGATGGATCAGCAATGACCCGTGAGCAAATGGACGCAGTTTCTACCCTTGAAAAACAAGGCAAAGTTGCTGGTAGAGATTTTTACATTGACGATAAAGGTCGGATTATTCTTGATAGGGGCGCACCTGCTCCTGACTATATAGCCGGCAAAGGCGAAGGCGCAACAGTACGGGCACCTATTGATAGAGGTCAACTTCCCGCAATAGGTGAGCAACGTGGGATGGGGCAGACACTTGACCAAACGCCATCCGTAGAGAAACCATCTACAGCTGTAAGCACTGATGTCTTCCGAGCACCTGGGCCAAAAGTAGTTGCACCTGCCGGTTTGGAAAGGGGCGTTGGTTTTATGGATGCCGTGCTCAAGGGCGCTAGATCTATGGTAACTCCAGCTGGCGCAGCTGGTAACGTAGGACTTGGTGCGTTGCTTCATTCCGCAGAGGCTGGAAGGGGGTCTGATATTGTTCCAGGAAAGCGTGAGCCAGTTCTTTCATATGAAGAAATAGAAACAGCCAATAAAGAAAAAGCGGCAAGAAAAGAAGAGATAGCCAACTCTGTTGGTCTTTACAGTGCAAAGCTTGACGATATAGATCCAAAACTTGCACAAGCAAAGAAAAATGTAAGTTCATACGGGTTGAAAAAACAAAGAGATGACCCTGATGGATATAAGGCCGCACAAGAGGAAGTTATTAGTTTGCAACTGCAAAAAAATGGTTTGCAAAATAACTATGAAGCCGCGCTGTCGGCTAGTGGTCAAGACGTAGCTGGGTTCAGGGCGCTTGAAAATGCCAAGAACCGTGGCATTGTTACGCAAACTCCTATTGCAAGGGCAGCAAATGCTGCTGCAACAGCACCCACACCTCCACCACCGCCTGCTGGGCCATTAACGCAACCTCCTAAAAAAGATAAGGATGGTTACAATATTTATGAAGCCCGCTCCCAAGAGGAAGCCGATAGGATATTAGCTAAAGTTAAAGGTACAGGGGAAAACTTTGCAATAAGAAATATTGGATTTAATGCCGCTACTGAAAATGATGCGGCACAAAAACCGGTTAGTAATGTTCCGCAAGATTCCAGATCTACTCTTCAACGGGATATGCAACAGAGCATTTATGATCGATATAATAGTATGGTGAAGCCAGTAGCATTAAGCAGAGATCAATTAATTGCGCGGGATAAAGATACCAAAGCAAAAATATTGAAAGATCAAGGAATTCAAGATGTTACATACAAGCAACGCATTGATGAACTAACCAATTCTGCCACGCAAGCTAAAAAAGATAGGGATACGGATAGGCTCTTAAGTGCAGCAGAAGGATTCTTTGCTGCCGCAGCTGGAACAAGTCCGTATGCTTTGCAGAACTTTGCCAAAGGGGCTGGTATAACAACCAAGTCTTTGCTTGCAGCGGAGCAAGAGTATCGTAAGGGCGAGAAAACCCGTCTGGATTCTATTGCCTCTATGAAACAAGCGCAGAGAGCGGAAGCCATTGGTGACTTTGATCGCGTACTTAAGGAAGAAGAAAAGCAAAATGCACTGGCTGAAAAATACGATGCCCATGAACTGGCATTCCAAGGAATCATACTTGGAAAACTTACCTCTGCCGATGCCGTAAGAACAACTGCGAAAATAGGGGCGCAATCTAACCGCGAGCAACGGTTGTTATTGGAACGAATAGAGGGTGGAAAATTAGAAGAAAGGGCGGCTGCTTTAGAATTAAAACGGCAACAGGCAATATTGAATATTGATGCTCATATAAGTGAGCTATGGAACAAAAAGTCGGATATTGAAAAGTTGAAATTAGGGAAAGATGGAGAGGCAAATTGGAAAAACGCAGAAAGGGCAAGGTTGCGTAAAGACCACCCAGAGATTTTTGGAGCAACAGCTACAGAGGCAGCGCCAAATACTTCTGGGTTTAAAGTTATCGGCAGTCGCCCCACCAAATAAGGATAAGCAATGCCTATTTATTCCGTTGCTGCTCCAGATGGGAATACTTACGATGTTGAAGGGCCAGAAGGCGCTAAAGATAAAGATATTATTGCCGCAATTTTTGCTCAACATCCTGAGTCAGGGAAACCTCCTAGCCCAGCCAAACTAAAAGAACGCACCTACTCTGAAGCGTTTCTTACGGATCCTCGCGCCGCATTAGTAAGCGGTGCTGGTGCGGCAGTTCAATTTCCTGGTCAAATTTACGGGTTGGCCACAGGCGATATGGATACTGCGCCGATGAGGTTGGGCCAAGAGTTGCAGGAAATTGGCCAAGGGATGAAGTCTAAAGGTCTGTTGGCCAGAGAAGCCGCTAGCGCCAAAGCAATCCAAGAGTCGGAGAAGGAGGGGCAAATTCCCGCTTTTGGTACGGCTATCATGGAGACAATAAAAGATCCCGCTCTGCTGTCTACAAAGATAATAGAGCAGATTCCGCAACTTTTAGTACCGTTTGGTGGTGCAAAGCTGGCCAAGGGTGCGGTAGCTGCTAAAGCGGCGCTTACCGGTCTTCCTCTTGGAGAGGCTGCAATAGGGGAGTTGGCCACTAAATCTGCTATTGCTGCTGCCGCATTACAGCAGGGTGCAGATGTTGGATCCGATGCCTATAAAAGCATCTACGACATACTTATAGCGAAGGGAATCCAGCCAGCGCAAGCGGCAGAGACTGCGATAAATCAAGCGCGGGCTGCTGGTGTGTCTGGTGCTGTCATCTCTTTGCTTGTGCAGAAGATACCAGGAGCAAGGGCGCTAGAGGAAACTTTGGCGGGCGTTCCTGGAAAAGGTGGGAAACTTGGCCGCGTAGTTGCTGGAACTTTGGGCGGTGGCGCAAGCGAATCGTTGGAGGAATCTGGCGGTCAATTGTCCAAAAATATTGCAATAAAGGATGTGAGTCCTGAGCAAAGCTTGCTACAGGGATTGGGACAAACTGCCGGTCTAGCATTTGTTCCTGGTGCTGGATTGGGGCTTGCATCTAGCATGATGCAAAAGGGGCCGGCTACTCCACCACAAGAGGCAGTACCACCGGAGGCAGTTCCGCCAGTTCAAGGCACACCTCCAGTAACCCCATCACCAGCCGGCCCAGTATCCCCGCTACCAAGCGAAGCGCCACCTATGCTGGCACTCCCTGCTCCTCCTGGGGCAGAGCCTGTAGCGCCGCCTACTGATGGTATCCCGCCTGTTACACCGCCAGAAGTTCCTCCTACAAAGCCTATTGATTTTGGGGATTACACAACGGGTCTTCCCAAAGACTCCGAGGATGTATTCCAGAAGATGCAAAACAGGGATAGGACTACTGCCGCGTCAGTTGAGCAGATGACGGGGATTGTAGGGAATCCTGACTATGATCGTTTGAGAGTAACGCCAGATTTTGGATCCGGTGCGCCGGTCATTATCAGTGACGTTAAAATTCCCACGAATAGAATGGGAACCATTGAGACAACGACAGCTGCCAATGGCAGAAAAATTGATGTCCAGTATGCCGTTTTAAGTGCTGAAGACATCATGGCATCTAACTCTGCCAATGGTATCCCCAATAAATCCTATGGAGATATAAACATCCCAGGAATTAGGGCGGTTGCTGGAAACGGTAGGATTGCCGGTCTTCAGGGTGCTTATGAGCAAGGTAACGCGGCTGAATATACCCGTAAACTGCTTGCCGACGGGCAGCACGGGATAGATCCAGAAGTAATCAAAAGAATATCTAACCCAGTACTTGTTCGGGTTATGCGGCAATCTGACATTACGCCAAACATTGGTGATATCTCAAATGCGCCAAGTCAGCTTGGGTTAAACCCAGTTGAGATGGCCAAGAATGATCAAGGCAGGATTGACCTAGCTGGGTTGCAATTTAACGAAGATGGCAGCTTTGATAAGAACACGCTGCAACAGTTTGTTTTGGCAATGCCACAAGAAGAGCGCGGTACTTTGCTGGATGGCGAAGGCAAAGCAAATTCAATTGCGCGTACCAGATTAAATAATGCCATCTTTTACAAGGGTTACGATAGCGAATCGTTAATTAATTTGTACGCTCAAGCACTTGATTCAGAAGCGGCAAATATTATGCGCGGCCTGTCTATAGCCGCATCAAAGATGGCAAGACTTGCCAATGCAGGTGAGTATGATATTCGCAATACTGTAGCAAAAGCTACTGAGTACGCCATCAACGCAAGGCGGCGAAACATAAGTTTGAAAGATATTGTCGCGCAAGGCGATATGAGTATGGATGCAAATACTAGGACTGTCCTAGAGATGTTTGCAAACAATCCATTGTCATCCAAAAAGATTGGCGAGTCCCTGAAGCGTCTGGCTGATGCGGCATATGAACAAACTAAAGTTGATGTGGATATGTTTGGGAATGTCCCAAAGGTTCCGCTTGACCAGATATTTAAAGCATTACAGGAAGAGAATCCTCCGCCAGGATTATTTGACCAAGAGGAGAAGAAAGAGTTTGAGATCTCTAAATCTGCCGTTCAAATAGATAAAGAATTAACGGGTAAGAGCATTACGGATGCAACGCAATGGTTAATTGATAATGCGCCAAATAGCGTAGCTAAATATATTGCACAAAAAATAGATGCAAGAATAAAAGACATGGTGGCATCTGGCGTGCCTATGGATTTTAGTATATTAAAAGGGGCAAAAAGAAGCCGAAAAGCGCATGGATCATCAGCCATTAATCCCCGTGGTGTTAGTGGCAAAACAGAATTTACTGTAAAAATAAATGGTTATGATGCCAAAGAATTTGGGCGCGGTATATCTGGGACTAATTACTCTACGATAATGCATGAGTTGCTTCATGCTGCAACGCAAACAGATACCCATATGCTGGGTAAATTAGGCTTAAAGTACGGTACAGAAATTTCTAAATTGTATACTGAATTAACCCCATTGTTGTTGAGAATAAGAAAACAAGTACGGGAAGATATAGCGGCAGGCGTAAATCACCCATTCTTAAAAGAAGCAAACATTGCCAAAAGACATTTGCAGAATGTTGATGAGTTAATTGCCTATGGCCTGACAGAACATGCGTTCCAAGATTACCTTAAGACAATTAAAGTTAATGCCAAACAAAATGCATTTACTGGTCTTATCACAGCAATAAGGAAGATGTTAAAAATTGAGAGCCAATACCAAACAGCTCTTGAAAAATTAGCGGGATCTGTTGAGACCTCTTTAGATAGAAAGTTTTCGGAACTTCAATCCGATATTGGTAAAGGTATTGGTAGGACACTTGGCATAAAATCTAGTCCACAAACATCACCAAGTAAGACACGACGGGAAGCCGTAGAGTTAGAGGGCAAGTTGTTTGGCGGGTCGTATGGGATGGTTCTAGGCGGCCCGTTCGCGCCAAAGGGTAGCGCCAAGTACAAGATGATTGAGCAAGCGCGCGAACAGTACAATGCGTACCGTGTAGAGGCTGGGTTGCCAGAAGTGTCCGACTGGAGGAAACGCCCAGAGCAACTTATGCAGGGCCTTCCCTCGCGTTCCGAAGCGCCTAACACACCAGAGTTTAAGCAATTATTTGCTGGTAGCAAAGTGGTCGATAAAAACGGTGAGCCATTACTTGTTTATCATGGGTCACAAAAATTTGAAGACGATCAATTCAAACCTGATGTTAAAGCTGTAAATAGAAATGGTAATGTTGCTGGATATTACTTTACCCCTAACCCAGAGGAAGCTTCTGACTTTGCTATCAACAGAAAAACAAAATCGTATGATGAAGGCGCTCAAGTTCTACCCGTTTATTTAATAATTAAAAACCCATATGTAATTGGCGTAAGCCGCGTCACTCCTGATATGGTCAATCAATACAGAAAAGAAATGATTGATTTAAATCAGCACATGAGCGATGAGAGAGTTAAAGAGTGGGCTGAAAGTAAAATTTATTTTTTAACTGAGAATGGCTACCCTTCTACACAAGCTTTAAACGGAGATGGCGATGCATACCAGCGCATTTTAAAAGCTGGTGGTTATGACGGCTTTAAAGATGGTCGCCACTGGGTTGCGTTTTATCCTAACCAGATAAAATCCATCTTCAACAAAAAACCTACAACTGGCCCTAAAATTAGTTTCAGCCGCACTGCAAAAACAAATGTAACCAAAGCTGATCTAGGGCGGGAAAAGACAGGGCAGCTATACGAGGTCTATAACCGTAAGACGGGTAAAGTTGTTGGTGGGCCATACCAGACCCGCAGTGCAGCCCGTAGTGGCGTTGACAGGAATGACAACAAGTACGGTGGGTACGCTCATGATGTAAGAGAAGTTCAAGAATTTGGTTTAGATGAAGGCCCGGAACCTACCAAACAAGATTTAAAGAAAGCGAGAGAAGAAGAGAAGTTAGAAGCGTTAGACGCGGCCGGTGTTAATCCAAAATCATCAAAGATTGCTAAAAATATTATCCAAAGAGCATCGTTTTACAAAGATTTATTACCCGCCTCTGGTTTTAATAGACTTCCAATTGAAAGCCAAAGAAACTATAAAGATAAATCTGGTCAATTATTTTTAACATTTGAACGTGATGGAGTTCGCGTTGCTTTTTCCTCTGGTCAGAAATTGTATTCTGATAAACGCGGCGTTGGCGTTTATCAGGGCGACACAAATGAAAGTGTATTTCACGCTTTAATTGTTGATCCGCAAGAACGTAAAAAAGGTAAAGCAACTAATGCCTTGATAGATATCATTCGTTCGGCTGATGAATCAAATACCAACATATATCTTCAACCAACTTCGTTAGACGCTGGAGCTATGACAACGCCGCAGCTTGTAGAATTTTACAAGCGTTTCAAATTTGAACCGCAAAACAACGATAAGGTTCTTATTCGCGTTGCAAAAACTGAGCAGAAACCATCACCAAAGTTCAACCTTGCTCTAAAAAATAAAACCATTACCCAAGAATCGGAAGCTGATTCGGGATATAACCCAGAAATTGATAGTGCAGAAGCCTCGCAAGAAACAGAAGAACCTAAACCACGGTCAGCTGAGTCAATGCGGAAAGCCGCACAAGAGTTACTGCAAAAACGTAAGCCACCACCTGCGGCAATGTTTGAGGGTGTCCCAGAGGACTTCATTCAGAAAGCCCGTCCTATCTTCTCGCCTGAGAGAAAGACAATCCTCGATAAGATAGAGGGAATGAAGAATGGTTTCTGGCAGAAGTTTGCCCAAGGAACTGTGGATTCCTTCAGGACGATTAAAGAATACAGCCAAGAAGCGTACATGCTGGCGCGTCTATCAAAGACCGTGGATGGCGCTCTTCATGGGCTGTTATTTAATGGCCACGTTTTCGATGACGGCGGCGCATTAAACATTAGGCCAAATACAAAAGGTCTTATTGAGGCGCTTAAGCCTGTGGGCGCAGAGGTAGATCGCTATCAGATGTACATTGCCCTGAACAGAGAAGCCCGTCTGCCCGCCCACAAGCGATCTAAGATTGCGGGTATGCAGGAACTTGTAGACCGTAGAGATGAGTTAGTTAACGGAAAAATTAACGGCGTTCCTAGAGAGGAAGTTTATAACAAGGTGCGCCAGGATCTTAATGCTCTGAACAAATCCGTTCTTAAGTTTGCTCTTGATAAAGGATTGATTAATTCAACGGCGAAGATGATAGCGGATACGCAGGCGCGGACTGACATTAAAGAAGACGAGAAGCTACGCATCATTACCGGATTGCAAAATAACCCAGTTGGTTATGAGCGATTTGCCAATGACATTTACTATATCCCCTTCTTTAGGGAGATGGAAGATGGGGATCTAACCAAGGTGATGACTGCTAGCGGGCTTACAAATCAACACTTCTCAAAAGAACTTAAAGGTGGATCTGCTCCGTTTGGGGATCTGATGGAGAATACCCTTCAGAACTGGAGCCATATCCTTTCGGCTTCAATGAAGAACCAAGCTGCGGCCAAAACCATTGAAGCAGCTGTCAAATTGAATGGGGCAGAACCTAACTTCAAGCCATACTATTACATGGCTGATGGACTGGTTCATTCAACATCTAATGGAAAAGTTGTTGGAGATGGCGAACTAAAACCGTGGATGACCACAGGTGTTGGTGGTGGCAAGGCCAAGGTTATGATTGATGGCCAGCCGGCTTACTTCAATATCACCGATCCTATGCTTATGGATTCCATCATGTCGATTGGATATCTGGGGCCAAAGTCTGCGTTCTTGGATGTGGCCAAAAACTTCAAGAACATCCTTCAGTACGGCGTCACCATATCTCCAGCCTTCAAGGTAAGGAACTTGTTCCGTGACTCCATCAGCTCAATGGCGGTTAGTGACCTTAAAAAGAATCCTTTTGCCAACATAGTTAAAGGATGGGGCTTGTCAGATGAGAATAACCCTGCTCACATATCTGCGCTTGCCGGCGGCGGAGTATTTAACTTTGGCACAATCATGGAGGGGGATCAGTCTAGGCTGGTCAAAAAACTTTTGGCACGCGGAGTGCCGGCAGAAAACATCCTTAATACACCTGAACGGGTGAAGGCGGCACTGGCCAAGACTTGGCGCCTTTATGAAGAACTTGGTAATAAGTCTGAATCTGCAAATAGGATGGCGCTGTACCAACAGATGCGTGATAAGGGCATGAGTCATATGGAGGCATCCTTCCATGCTAGAGACTTGCTAGACTTCTCTATGCACGGCGCATGGCCAGCGATGCATGTCGTTACCCAGACCATTCCGTTCCTTAACGCTCGGATGCAAGGTCTATATAAGCTTGGTCGGGATGGTATTAATCCCACGGCGCGTGTGTTCTACAACACAATAACTGGTAAGCCGCTAGAGCAAACGGACATTCAAAAAGCAACATCATTTACTATTGTTTCAAGTGCTGTTGCTTTGGCATCTCTGATGTTGTATGCAGCGTTTAAGGATGACGAAGACTTCAAAAAGCGGGATGGGTGGGATAGGGATAACTTCTGGTGGTTTAAGATACCAGGAATGAAGCACGCCCTTTACATCCCTAAACCGTTTGAGATTGGCGCTTTTGGAACTATCGTAGAACGTACAGCTGAACAGATATTTGACCAAGGAGCGGAAGGCAAACAGTTTGAAGATAGCCTGAAGCGCATGTTGACAGATACCTTTGCTGTCAACTTCCCGCAAATAATTAAACCGTTGGTGGATCTGTATTCAAACAAAGATAGCTTTACCGATTCGCCAATTGAGTCTGCCGGCATGGAGCGACTTTCCAAGGCGGAACGGATTACAGATAACACCAGTCCATTGGCAATTGCACTGGGCGGGATATCTAATGCCGTAATGCCCAAGGATCTTGTTATGTCTCCTGTGCAAATGGATTATGCAATTAAAGGATTCTTTGGATGGCTTGGCGGTACTGCGGCATACGCCTCAAAGTTTGCTGTTGCCCCGTTCAGGGAGGGGGCATACCCATCTGAACGGTGGGAAAACACGGTCAGCATGGGCTTCATACGCGAACTGCCGGCCACTCAGTCTGGGTATGTCACATCCTTCTACGATAACGCAAAGCAAATTAGTCAAGCTTACGCTGACATGCGCCACTATGCGGCACTTGGCGAGTCAGATAAGGTATTAAAAATACTGGAAGATAAGGGTGACAAGATCCAACTTGCCAAGTTCTACGATAAAACATCCAAAGAAATGGCCGGCCTTCGCAAACAGATAGCCTTGACCTACGCAGATAAAGATATGTCTGGGCCTGACAAAAAAGAACGCATTGATAGCTTAAAGTTCTTGATTAGCGATGTAGCGAAACAAGCTGAAGATGCTAGGAAATCATTAAAAAACTAAGGAGATTTCTATCTGTCAACGTTGACAGATAGAATCTAGCAGTCTTTGTATAGTGACATTTAAAGCTGCCAGTTCATCCATTTTTTTGATGTGCCACATTCTTTTCTGCCCATGTATTCCTAGAAAGTTATCTTGGTGGCAATCTTTACATAAAGCCACAACGGTGTAATTTAACTTCTGGGCTACATGGTGGGCATCGCTGGGGCCTGGATGGTCACATACCGAACAGGGTAATAACTTCACCCTGCCGATATGCTCCCGTTCTTGCTTAGTAGGCTTGGAGTTCAATGGCTTCGTTCTGAAGTTTATCCGCCGAGTACATCTTTATCTTTTGTGCAGCTACAATAATTTTGTCAGCGCATTGGCTTGCTACTTCCCATTCCCTATCTTGCATTGCCGAGTATGCCTTTTGGCGCAATGCTTTGATATCTAAAATTGGTTGTGCGTAATCATTCATATTCATCCTCTGCAATTGTAGTTGTTGTGCCAGTCCAGTTCTTGGTGTTTTCCCAGTACAGCAAGTTCCACCTGTAGTTTCTCCTGCTCATTTCTTCTAACCCAGTAGGCGTATAGCTACGACTTTTCTTGGATTGCATAGTCCTGTTGAGCCTGACGATAAAATCCGCAGCCGTTATTCCCACTATTTCCAGATACAAAGTTGCTATGTTGCTGCGCCAAAACCGTAGGGCGCTGATAGCATTAGGGTCTATCTCCCGTCTACCCCCCTCATGCTCTATAGGAGGTAGACAAGTATCAAGAACAGCCGCACCAAGGATGCTAAAAATAAGTCTTCTACATGCTATTGTTTGGCTATCCATAGCAGTATTTACGGTGTCAGATGCGAAGTTTGTGATATCCATAACTACTTTGTCACATAATTCATATCATCAAGAATCCAATCTTGCGGACATCCAGGCGTATATACGCCGACAAGCAGTAAAACCTTCGTTGCCAATGCACGGGCGTATGTAGTGCCGCTAGCTTCAAGCGTCCTAAACATTGGGCCTTTATCAGTCTCTTGTTTGAACACAGCCGTGTTACGCCCGCTACGGATGATCTTATTGAGTATAGATGCACTTCTCATCTCGTTGTCAACCATTTTGTTTCTCCTTTAATTTCTTTTTAGTTTCGGTAAGTTCGCGTTCTATCTTTCTTGCAACATCAGCATACACAAAACCAAGTGGTATGCGTTTAAAATCGTACATAAAATTCTCAGCCCTATCTATTTGCGGCGTATCAGTCACTTCAGTATCTCCGCTACTTGCTGGTTTAGTGTAGGCAAGTTCATAATCCGATCCACGGATTCGGCGTCTTCCCACAGTGCCCTAGGGTAGACATGCTCATGGTTCTCGGTAACGCTGCATTTGTTGCACACATGAACAAATGGCTTTGGTTGGTACTTGACGCTGAACTTATGCTCAAACTCCCCGCCGCAATCGCACTTCAGACGGTGAACACGCCATGTAATTGGATTGATCTTTACGAAACTCATTGGGTTCTCCTAGAAAGGTGCTGCTGGTAAGGGCTTAGTCTGCTTAGATATCTTCTCGGGTGTTGCGATAGGAAAAGGCCACGGCAGTTGCGGGTTCAATGCAACCTTAACTTGTATCGTCATTCCTTCTTCTTTAAATGCTTTGGCATAGTCTTCAAGCTGATTGACAAGTAATGCACTCATCCGTGCTTCCATTTCTTTTTTTATTACGGAGTTCATCAACGCTCCATTTTTAACTAAATTAGTCATTTCTTCTTCTCCAATTTAATCATGTCAGTCTTCGCAGGTTGATGCGCCGTTACCCATACCGCACAGATACCCGCAGCCAGAAGAACAGCCAAAGCAGCCCATGCAAACCCACAGAGAAAGCCATGCCGCCACGATGCTTCTTTGTGCGCCTCAATCATTGCGTCTGTTTCATCTTTATCCACCGTTCTTCTCCTTTAACTTTGCAATCGAAAACCTACCAATCATTCTCCACTTAGTCCCACCCTCAAACTGATTTGCTTGGACAAGTTCCGGCGCTCTGCGTACAAATAGATGATGGCCTTGTGCGGTATGTGCCATCTCTGAAAACTGCACCGCAAAATTTACAAAGGCTTCTTCCTTCGTATCCCAGTAACCATCTAGTTGATCTGGGTTAGCACCAACCAAACGGTTGTCCGTGTATACCAAGGGGTGATCTGTTTCTCCCGCTAAAGCGGCAGCAAAATTAAACGCTATTGGATGCTCACTCATGTGTTCTTCTCCTTGAGCAGGTTCTCTACGTCTTTCATCATGCGTTCTTGGTAACCGACATTTTTTGCAAATATGTGATTGATTTCTGTCCCCGTCAGACCGACC
>Ga0181348_1000642_pt1 | contig 15242 bp, 24 predicted proteins | sample Su13VDMM110DN_FD_130092 | JGI IMG/M metagenome (GOLD analysis project Ga0181348, IMG submission 130092) | Freshwater viral communities from Lake Michigan, USA - Su13.VD.MM110.D.N | ecosystem: Environmental > Aquatic > Freshwater > Lake | place: USA: Michigan | collected 2013-07-16
CGGAGCTAGATTCGCTAAAACACCTTACATTTTATTTTTAGATGCTGACATCACCTTTACATCTCAATATGCAATCCAGGAAGCGATTGATTGTATACACAATAGACCAATTGACATGGTGGGTACTACTCCACGGTATAAAGGGGACCCTGATATTAGAGCTTGGTTATTATTTCGCTTAAACCTCCTAGTGACTTGGTACCTCTCTAAGACTCAACCCTTTGCTATCGGAGGATTCACTTTAGTTAAAAGACCTATTTTCAAAAAGCTAGGAGGTTATGATGAAAGAGCAACTCAGTCTGAGGATTGGCTGCTAAGCCGGCAGGTAAAACCATCAAGATTTTTATTACTGCCAGATCTAATCACACAGGACAATCGCCGGTTTAAACAGTACGGGTATTGGAAAATGATTAAGCTACTATTAACTAATTTTATTAATAGAAAAAACCTTGATCATTTTTATAAAGATGTTGGATATTTTAAAAAATCTTAGCGATTATATCCTATTTATACAAGATGAAAAAGTTGTTTCTTCTATTGTTTTTACTACCATTTAGTTTGTTTTCACAAATCAATGTTCATAAAGCAGGTGATGGTTGGGATTCAATTGTTTATTCTGCTATTAACCTTATTAAAAAAGCATCTCCTTACCATTATGCAATCCTTAAGGATGTGGTACAAGAAGTGCAATTTTGGAATGAAGATTATTCATCAAATAATTTAGTGGAAGGGAAGGGTATTATAGTAATATCCTCTAAGGACATCAAGCTTAATTCAATTAATAATATAGCTGCAGCCCTAGCACACGAGAGTTATCATTTAAAAGTCCTTAGATACGGTCCTGATATTGGGGGCGGTGAAGAGGAATATCTTTGTTATGTTCATGAATTAAAGTTGTTAAAATCGTTATCTAATGTAGAGCCAGATCTTCTGACCTACACAAAAGAACAAGTACAACTTTGGAACATAAAATGAAAAAAATAACACTACTGCTTTTAATGGCTATCGCAGCCGTTGGAGCATTTGCACAATCAGCAGCTACCTCACCTGGAACCGGACATTGGGTAGTAATTGACTCCGGGTATCAAGTAGCAACAAACACAGTTGGCAAGACTGTTGCTCCTTTGTATTTTCACAATACCTCTACAGGTAAAAAAATTACAGGTATGCAATTCAGAGTATTCTACGATAAAGCAGCTTTTGCTTCAGTAGTTCCTTCTTTGAAAATTTCCGCTACAGACCAATACTTACAGTATGCTGATGATAATACAAATGGTAGTTTAACAGTAACTGTTGTTTACACAGGTACTAATTCATCTTTCAACTATGCTGATGGAGCTACATTTGATTTGACTTTCAATCACGTTACTGAAGCAGCTTGGAACATTTTAGATTCTGTTAAAACTCTAAAAGTATCAGGTGTGAGTTCATTTCCGAATGTTGCTTCAACCAATATGGGTAACGATACTACATTAACTGTTTATTCTTATGGCGGCCGTTTTAACCAAAAAATGCTTAGATTTGCAGGTAAGTTTATTAATACTACTGGAACTAATGCTAAAAACTTATGGGTTAGTTTAGAAAAGAAAACACCAACAGGATCTTGGACTACAGTATTAACTCAAAAAACTAACAATTCAGGTGTTGTTGTATTCTATAAAAATATTGATACAACTTATTGGGATGTTAGAATGGCAATCAAAGGAGATACAATGACCCCAGGTTCTGTATTCTCAACTGCTGATGCACAGAAGATCAACCAAGCAGTGTTGGGGCAATACACAGTTAAAGGATTTGATTATTATTCAATGGACGTAAACGGAGTAGACGGTAATGTTACAATTGCAGACGTTTATTCAGTTTACGGAAGACTTGCTGGCAGATTCACTGCATGGCCTAATTCTCAGAAAGATGTTAAATTCTTCACAGTATCCGAATACAATACAATTAACGGTTCAGGTACAAATTACACAAGCACAATTGCTGGTTTAACTAACTTATATTACTCTATTGACGGTAAAGACTCAATTACATATTATGTCAACGTTAAAGGTGATGCAAACGGAACAGGATTTAAAATGGCTCGTTTGACTCCTATCAAAATTACCAACCCTGTAAATGCTAAAGATTATATTATTGACAACACAGTTGCTTACGATAACGTATTTGAAACTATTGAAATCAATATGCCTAAGGTTAAAGTTGACGAAGGTAATTTAGTTAACATTCCTGTTAAGGTTTTAACCGGCGGAGTTAAAATAGGTGCATTTCAACTTGAATTAAAGTATGATACAGCATTATTAACTTTCGCTAAAATTGATTTGACTGAGAAGATGATGAATTGGATGTCTTATACTAACCTAGACAGGGGAGTAATTGCATTCGGTTCAGCTGATTTAAAAGGTGGTAACTTGCTGAATGATGGTGAGCAGGTAATGACTGCACAGTTTATTGCTAAGAAACCACAAGTAGACTGGGGAACTGCTGCAATCTGGACCGGACCTAAGTTTGTAGGCGGTAATGATGCTAGAGACATGAATGTAACTCCATCAATGGGTATTGTGGAGGTTAAGAAAATTAAACAAAATACAACAGTAAAAGGCCTTGAGCAGTTACTTATTTACCCAAATCCAAACAAAGGAGAGATAATCGTTAGCTTTAAAGTACAAACAGACTCTGATGTTATTGTGGATGTATCAGATTTAATTGGTAGAAAAGTATTAGATATTTTGAATGCTAAAATGCCTATGGGAGATTATAAGTACTTAGTTAACTTAGATAAATTACAGAATGGAATGTACATCCTAACTTTTAAAACTGATACAACAATCCATTCAAACAAAATATTTATAAACAAATAAATTATGGGAATAAAAGAAACAATTAAGAACGCAGTCGGAATAAAATCCGAATTCGTTCAAGTAGATGATAAGAATCGTTTCTACTTCATGCTACAGCAAATGCAGAATAACCGCTGGAAGATCACAGCTGTTGTATTGGGTCTATTCACTCTAATCATTGTGGGTATTAACTCTGCTGTGTTTTTAGGGGTGGGAATAGGAGAAGACTGGAAAGAAATGTTGCTTATCTTATTAGGAGCATTTGTAGGAAATTTAAACAAAGTAGTTGACTACTGGTTTAACTCTGAGGATAGAGATAAAATGCTAATTCAGAAAGTTGACGAAGAAGACGGTCAATCATTATCAAGCACAATAGAAGGATAAAATTATGTCAGAAGAAAAAGAAGAAGGTAGTTCATCTACCATTAAAAAAGCCATTATCGGAGCTATTACCACTGCGGTAACTGCCGGTGGTGCATGGTTTGCTACTCATTTAGGTGGTGATGAAGAACCAAAAGACGCAACCCCACAAGCAGTAGCAGCTCCAGCTCCAGTTATCAATATTACGAACAGTAATGAGAACCAACAAAAACAACAAGCTTCAGGTGGAACTAACACAGTTATCTACAAAGAGAAACCAGCACCTGCTGCTGCTCCTGCTGCTGCCCCTGCTAAACCAAAAGAAGAAGAATCACCATGGTAAAAAACATTCTGATTTCTTTCTTATTGGTAATTTTGGTTGCTTGTGGTTCAATGAAAACCACAACTGAAAAAGATATAATTGAAACTAAAAGCATTTCATCAGTAGCTAACTACACTGACTCTGTTAAAAAAACAGTTCAAGTAATTAATGTTGATTTAACTAAAGTTTTAGCTTTATATCCTAGCTTACAAGAAAAGAATGTTGGATTAGGCTTTGCAGAATCAGTATTAGATTATTTAGATGAAACAAATAGATTTATCTTCACAGAAGAAAAACAAGAAATTAAAGAACGAATGGTTACTCAATTTAAAGCTTCTAAAAAAGGAGTATTTGAAGAACCAATTGATGGAAAAGGTAAGATTAAAGCTGCTCGTTACTTTGTTTACGTCTCTGTGGCTGATTTCGCTGTTGATGAAGACGAGTCTGTTGCCGGTGCAAAAGGTAAAGTTGTGGTTACAACGTTTATTCGCCTGCAAGTAAGATTTGTAGATGCAATGACTGGCCAGATCTATATCGGTTCAGGTGAGGGTGAAGCAACTAAGACCGGAGAATCATTTATGAAATCTCTTGATATGAAGTTTTCTCAGAGTACAGTAGGTAAAGCAACAAGAAAGTCTTTAGAGACTGCGACAACTAAAGTAATTGAAAACTTAATCAAAGCCGGTGTCTTTAAAAATTAAAATATTATTCTTTTTTTTTATAATCGGACTGTCTCTAAAAGGGCAGTCCTTTTTATACCAGTATATAGACCCATGTACTAAACAAACTAAATTCATTACCGCAGATATGTCCGCACCTGTTGTAATTTCATACTACGGGCAAGTGAAAGCATTTACGTATCTAGAACTAAGTAATGGAGTTTTTGATACTTGGGTAAATGATATTTATAATAAGTATAAATCCACTTCTCCGTGTCAGGGTGTATTCACTACTACAACAACCACCACCTCAACCAACCAAGTCTCCAACATTATAACTAATGTAACAAGTCTGATAAGCCTAGATTTATCATCTGTAACCAGTGGAGTATCCGGAGGAGTTGGAACTAATGTAGGAAGTACTACATCTTCAGGATCAGGAAGTGTTCAAACTAAAAGTAATAAAAATGGAAGCTCACCTGATAAGACAGACAAGACCAATGGGAACACTACAGATAATCCTTCAGATGGTTCTAGTGCTGGGAGTAGCAGTGGGTCCTCTAATACTAGCGGTTCTAATGGTGAACCCTCAGGGCAAGGGTCGTCGGAAACAAAACAAGAAGGTCAAGTAGGTAATGGATCTAATTCATCAAGCAGTTCTTCCTCTTCTTCTAGTAGTGGGAGTAGTAGCGGTTCAGGAGGTAAGGGAAGTACAACGTCGGAAAAAACAGAGACGGAAAAACCGAATGAACAGAAAGTAGAGGGTCAAAAAACCGAAACTCAAAAAACACAATCTAACAGTGCCACTAAGGCAGCCTCAAAAGCAAAAACTGAAACTCAGAAGCCTGCAATCTTACTTACAGGGGATATAGTAGGTATACAAACAGCTGCTGATAAAGCACAGGATGCTAGAGCAACTATGTCCTTCACAAGAGTAAAAGGGGACGGTACAGCCTCTATTGGTTTCTCGGCTGATTATATGGTCGGTGCCAGGATTGGTAACGTGTCTGGAATTAAATCTTGGATTGGAACTAATCAAAAAGGAAACAAGCATATAAATGTAATTTCTGCCGGAGTAGGTTTGATGCCACAATCAACAACTGGGAATGCATTATTTGTTAGAGTTAATTCATTAAAGAATTTTACAGCACTTTACGGAGTAGCAGGGACATACGGGCAGATGTTTGGTGAAGAATTAATATCAACGATTACAATTGTGGGTTGTATGTATAAGGGAAAGATTGGTAAAGCAGTTGATGCAACAGTAATAGTAGCCGGAATTTACTCTCCTTATCAGAAATACTATACCGAGACTCTTTTTAAAGCTAAACCTATTGTTATTCCTTTTCTAAACTTAACTTATAAGATGACAAAGACATTTGGATTTGGATTAACAGCAGGAGGTACTTATATTGCCGGACAGGATATTCTTAATTACCAAGTCTTAATGGGAGCAAAATTAAAATTATGAGGTGGATTACTATTATACTATTATTTACTAATTCTTTATTAGGTCAATTTAGCTACTCCGGTTATGTTTATAACGCTAATGGAACCGGGGCAGTGAACGTTCCTGTTAAGTTATATAGAAGAACCAACTCTACTATCACAGGATTTACTTCTCAAAATAATTACAATGGACATTCTTATTATAGATCTACCGGGTCAGCTGTATGGACAACAGCTAGACAAAATTGTATTAATATGGGAGGTCATCTTGTAACAATTACTACTTCGGGTGAAAATTCTTTTATATTTGGATTATGGCCTTCAGGTTGGATTGGATTAACAGATGAAGTGTCTGAAGGTACTTGGAAATGGGTAACAGGAGAAACTTATTCTTATTCCTCATGGAATAGTGGAGAACCAAACAACTCAGGTAATGAAGATTATATTCAATTTGTTGGGGGAGGTAAATGGAATGATTTAAATAATTCAAGTTCATTACCTTATGTTTTAGAATTTGAATATATAGTAACAACTTCATCTTGGACTCTATACAAAACAATTTATACTAACTCAAACGGTTATTACTCTATTTCTGAAGCTTATGATCCATCAAAAGAATATTACATACAAATCGATTTACCTAATCTAGTTCAGCTGCTAACCAACACAGACGGGTTAGGAGTTGCAAATAATATCTTAGGTAAGACCACCAGGAACGGATTAACTTATCACGTTTTTGATTTAAATAATGACGGAAGGATTAATATAGCAGATGAATATTACCTATTTGGAAGAAAGTCTGGCAGGTTTACCAGCTGGAATGTTAATGTACCCTATGCTAGCTTCTTTACTACTGCTGAATATAATGCAATCAAGGCAGCAACAACCAACGTAAGAGGTACTTACCCAGGAGTTACTTCAATCACAACCAGTACACTAAACACAGGAGGAACATTAAATTATTATTTAATTGCCCCAGGCTTCGCAGGACAAGTGACTTACTGATATTTATAAAAGATGCTTAGTATATTAGCTCCAATATTGTTTGCCTTAGTTCCACAAAAGGATACCACGTTTGTAAAAATACATACTCACAACTACACTCAAGTTAAAAAAATCGGGGATAGAGATCCTCTATTCGGGGTTAAAGAAAATGTTGAAGAATTACTAATTGAGAAAGGGTATACCCCAATCGATTCTGGATACGGGCTAGATGTTCATGTCTCTATTGATAGTATCTATTCACCGCAGGAATTAATCAATATTGTGGGAGTACAATGGTTACGTAAAGACTACATAGTAAAAACTACTATTTGTATTGGGTCTGGTTGTTTTAACGGTGAAGGTGAAAGAAAAACTTTCATATTTGCCATGTTTTTAAATGTTGAGAATAATGAAATTCCTCTAAACAGGAAAGCATTTTCAAAAGCATTACAAGAATCATTAACTAAAACAACTAAACAATTCTAATATGAAAAAATTTTTCACACAATTATTTGACGACAACAACACAATCAACGAAAAAAGTGTTGTAGGCTTTATCGCATTTATAATGCTTTGCATTGCTTTCCTAGTAGACGTACTCACAGGCTACTTTGGAAAAGAATTTGTAATCAACAAACTTGTCTTTGATGGCTTTATGGTACTAGTTTTAGGATCATTCGGAATAGCTTCAGTAGATAAGTGGATTAATAAAAAGAAACCAACAGACGAAGAAAAAAACGAAGGTTAATTATGTTACTAAAAAAAGGCGATAACAACGAAGACGTTAAAAAATTACAAATTAAATTGGGAGTAGACCCGGTTGGTAATTTTGGACCAAAAACTGAAGAAGCAGTTAAGGTTTGGCAGAGGGCAAATGGATTAGAAGATGACGGCGTAGTAGGAGACGGAACATGGAATAAGATGTTCGGGACAACTCCAGCACCTACAGCTACTCCTGCTCCAACCACAATCCTAGTTTCTTCATTTAAACTTGATAAATTAAAAGGGCACATACCCGATTCTGTAATAGCAGCAATTCCTGATACGGCAGCTAAATTTAATATTACAAACGTTCTACGTTTAGCTCACTTCCTTGCACAGGCAGGACATGAATCAGGTCAATTTAAAGCTACATCAGAGAATTTAAATTATTCATCAAAAGGCTTATTAGGAATCTTTCCAAAATACTTTACTCCTGCTTTAGCAGAATCTTATTCACGTCAACCTCAAAAGATTGCAAACAGAGTTTACGGAGGTAGAATGGGTAATGGAGCTGAACCAACAGGTGATGGTTTTAAATTCAGAGGAAGAGGGTACATTCAGTTGACTGGTAAAGACAACTACACTCAGTTTGATAAGACAGTCCCGGAAGATATTTTAGCTAACCCAGATCTAATATCAGGCAAATATGCTTTGATGTCTGCTGCATGGTTCTTTGATAAGAATAAACTTTGGAGCATTTGTGATAAAGGAGCAGATCAAGGAACAGTAACAGCAGTTACCAAAAGAGTAAATGGTGGTACAATTGGCTTACCTGATCGTATTAAACATTTTAACGAATATTATAATTTATTAAAGTAAGATGAGTGAATTTCAATTAAAAGAAAAGCAGGGGTACATCTACGTAGGTGAGTACTTTCATAAATTTGGAGGTAATATACCTTCAGAAAAGAAATTAGGTAAAACAAATGACCTATTGAAAATACCTCAAATTGATGATTATGCATTCAGTTTAGACTTTCATACTCCGGACATCTACCTTGTGGATGATGTGGATATGCTTTACACAGCTCTAACTGTCTTACTAAGCCATGACGTTATTAAAGAAGATTGGTTTGCTGATAGTGATGGAGACTTAAAAGACCGAGTAGCTAGCTTTATGAAAGCATTAGGGTATAGTGAAATTGCAGATGTGGACGGAGATGGAATACCTGATTATCTAGACGACACTATAGGATAATTGAACAATGAAAATGAAGACCACCATACTTACTACCACCGCAGCCCTTTCCTTCATCTGCAGTTACTTTTTAAATTTAGCTATGGATAATACTAACCAATACTTAGCAATTGTTGCTGTAATCTTTATGGATGGTTTTTTTGGAATCATTGCAGGGGTAAAACGGGAAGGTTTTAAAACCTACAAAGCAATCAAAGTACTAAAAACTCTAGTTGCCTGGATTACAACCTTAACAGTACTGCTGATGGTAGAACAAGGCTTCAAAGGAACAGCTTGGTTATCAGAAACAATCTTGATACCGTTAATAGTCTTCCAACTTATAAGTTCATTAAAAAATGCTGCTGATGCAGGGTTCATAAAGAACGAACTACTAGCACAAATACTAGAAAAAATAGACCAACACAAAACAAACTAAGGCAAGAATTAACTTGCCTTTTTTTATTACACCTCCTATATTTAACTTATGGGTAAAAAACTATTTCCTTACATTATAGCATTATCAGCTTTAGCAGTTTCTGCTTCTGCCGGTTTTTATTCCGTGTCTGGTTTAATGAAATTATTCGCCGGAGCAGCATTTGCAGTCGGAATCATGGCAGGATCTTTAGAAGTATCTAAGCTAGTAATTGCATCACTACTATACCAATACTGGGACAGTCTGAATAAGGTTCTAAGAACCTATCTAACTATTGCAGCCTTTGTGTTAATCTTAATAACCTCAGTAGGTATTTATGGATTCTTATCATCTGCTTACCAAGAGACTGCAAATAAGGATCAAATCACCACTCAGCAGATTGCTACTTTAGAATCTAAGAAGAAATTATTTGAAGATACAAGAGACAATCTCCTGAAAGAAAAGCAATCCTTATCAGAATTACGAGGCACTTTGTCTAAAAGTTCCACCAATCAATATACAGACAGTAGAGGGAACCTAGTAGTCAGATCTAATAATGCAAGTTACAAGCAGATAGAATCAGCATCTAAATCAGATGAAAAACTTTCTAGCAAACTTGATATAGTAAATGATTCAATCTTCTCGATTGAGAATAAGATACTTCAGGTTAAGACAAACTCAACAGCATCTTCTGAACTAGGACCTTTAAAGTATCTTTCTGGATTGACCGGATATCCTATGGATAAAATCATTAACTGGTTTCTACTTATTATTATTTTTGTATTCGATCCACTGGCTATTGCTTTAGTTATTGCAGCCAACTTTGCTTTCAAGCACAAAGATCAACCTAAGGAATATCCCTTAGAAGAAAAAGTTGAAGATATGAGGAACGTTGTTGAGGCTTATGATGATTTACAAGATCAGATAGAGGAATGGGAAGAACCGAACGAAGACTTAAAGCAGGCAGTTGAAACTTATAATAGTAAACTAGAACAAGAGGACTGGCAAATTGAAGACGAAGAAAAAGAACCTTACGAAGTTTATACTGGTCCACCGGAAATTCAACTCACCCCGCTTCAGCAAGCAATAGAGGCAATAAACAACGAGAAGAATCTTTCTGAGTGGAAGAAGAAGCAACTCATACAAGAAAAGATATATCAATTTAATAAAGGTACTGAAGGTAAAATCTACTAATAGTTGCTTTTCTGAATTATAATTCGTATCTTTAGATTATGTTAGAGGCAGTTAAACATACTTTAGGAATGTGTGGAGAGCACTGGCATCCAAATATTTTTACTTTGTTTATAGTAGGAGTTGGAAGTCTGCCAGGAATTTCGTATATTAAGTATAGATTAAAAAGAAACAAATAAAAGTTATGACAAATACATTTTCTTACTCAATTTCAGAGACGGAATGTCTCGTTTTTAGAGCCGAACTAGATTGCTTTCATGTGTTTAGTAAACACGAAAGTACTCAGGAATCTCACATTGCAACTTATAAAGGCGGTAAATGGATCTTTGAAAACATGCACCAAAGACAATTCTTCTTCTTACTATTCGATCAATATAAAGCGCAGTTCGGTAAAGCTGTTAAAGCTTACAACAGAAGCTTGAGAGAGAAACCACACCTGTATGAATTTAGATGCTTAAGAAGCAGAGTCTCCTTGAAGATCAGTAGAATTAAACGCAGTCTTTGGCAATCAATGTATAATACGTTTTACGGAAGATAATAAAGAAAATGAAAAAACTATTATTAGTACTGTGTTTAAGTGTATTTAGTAATACACAAGCACAAATGTTTAATGCTTATAATTTAGCTAATCAGTTAATGAAGGGCAACTTAGAAGTATTAGTTGATGATGAACTTGAATATCAACTACCTAAAGGTAAATTTGATTACAAAAGTGAGTATTTAATACCGGAACATGCTCAAGAAAAATGGTTAAAGTTTATTAAAAATAAAAAACTAAAGTTTGGAGAAATAAAACAAAAATTTGAACAAAATGAATTTACTATTGACGTTTACAAAGCTAGTGAGTTAGTTGCTGTTGTTTATGTTTATATGAACTTTCAAACATCTAAAATTAAAATATTAACAATTGAAACAAGAAACTTAAAATGAAAAAAATTATATTAGGTCTAATGCTGATGATATCAGTAACGACCAGTTACGCAAAATGCGATTGGAGTTATTTAAGCCTCTCTCAATCAAACAACAGAAATTATTATCGTTTTAAACTATCAGGGGATGGATTAGGTGATGACAGTTGTGTGAATTGGATGTTTATGGTTTATGATTTTCAAACTAAGAAAGTCGATACATTAGAAGACTTTAGAGGATACACTGATATAACATTTAATACTAAAGGTAAATACAAAATATATTTAAAAGTTTGGAATAAATGTGAAAAATGTGACACGGTATTCTACAGAGAAATAAATATTCAATATTTTAATAAAGTTGGTTTTAGTAAAACGAAAAAATCATGCAAGAATTTTATTTATGAAATATCTCCTGCTACTTTAGTTAAAGGAGATACTTGTTACAGTTATTACTACTATATTTACAGCGGTCGATTTTTTGATAACCTTACTAAGGGTGAATGGGACTCAATTACCACAAATCAAATATACACTTTGTATGACTTCCCCGACGGTGATTTAGATACTATTCATGAAAATAGATTATTTAATTACACATACCCTAAAGAAGGCCGTTACTTAATTGTATCCCAAGTATTCAATTGGTGTAATTATCAAGATACATTTTTAATGAGCAAAGTTACTATTGATTGTAGTACTAGTGAAATTAAGAATATTGTTAAGGCTGAAGATTTAAAAGTAGTAGGTTATTATGATGTGCTTGGTAGACAGATTGACTATATGGAACCAGAAAAAGTATACATTATTCGTTACAGTAACGGTAAAAGTCAAAAAGTAGTAAGAACAAAATAATGAAACTAAGAGACAGTTTAATATTAATCGTTCTCAGTTTAGGGTTTAGCTGGTTAATACTACAAACCACCCCAGCAGTTCAGGGGACTACAACATTAAAACAAAGCACAGTTGTAGATATTACCAAACCACAAGATACTATACACAGTGTAAAAGGTAAAAAAGCCTTATTCATAGGAGATTCACATACAGCTTTTGATTTTGGATGGCAGCATCAGGTAGCTACAAAAACAGGCATGAGTTACCTAAACACAGCCGTTGGGGGTAAACAAACCACATGGATGCTAGAAACAGCTAAACAAAACATAAACTCAGGATTTGATTATTGTTTTATTTACGGCGGAGCAAATGACATGGCAGGTAACAGAGCACCTATAAAAGCAGTTAGGAACATTCAACGTATAGTTGATTTATGTAAGATACACAACGTTAAGGCAGTAGTAATTACGGGGTTTGACCCACTGACCTGTGTTAAGGTTGGAAATAGAAAAGCATATAGAGAATATCCACAGCGTTATGCTAGATTTCAACAACTACTGATTGATTCAATTCACGGTGCTGAAGTAATAAAAACACACTGTATCTCAAGAACAGATTGTGGAGATTTTTTATGCCACATGACAGCATCCGGTCACAAGAAGATGGCAGCAAAAATAATCTCAGATTTAAATTTTGCAGTTTTAAAATAAACTGCATGGTGGTCCCATATGTAAAATAAAGTTAGAGAAAGGCTTGCTTCGGTGAGCCTTTTTTCGTATATTTATATTAAATATGATAATCACACTTATCTCAGACACGCATAACAAGCAACACAACATCACCTCACAACTACCAGGAGGGAATCTACTTTTGTTTGCAGGAGACATGACTTCAATGGGCAGTCAGTATGAAGTTGATGAATGGATGGATTGGTTTTACGGATTAGGTTCTTATGAAACTAAAGTCTGTATTGCAGGTAATCACGATTTCTTTTTTGAAAAGCACCCTGACAAAGTTGAGGGCCTACTAAGTAATTACAAAAGCGATATTGACTACCTTCAGGATTCATCTGTAAAGCTAAGCATTCCCGGAGTTGCTGATAACATCCATATTTACGGATCACCTTGGCAACCATATTTTCACAATTGGGCTTTTAATCTACCTCGTCTAGGAGATGGATTAGATAAAGTATGGCAGAAGATTCCTAGCGATGTTGATATTCTAGTTACTCACGGACCGGCATGTGGTTATTTAGATTGTGTTGCCGGACGCTATGAGAACTTAGGTTGTGAGTTACTAACTGAAAGGATTAGAGAGGTTAAGCCAAAGATTCACGTGTGCGGTCATATACATACAGGTTATGGTTATATCTTTAACGGAGACACTCATTTCTTTAACGCATCAGTACTAGATGAGAGTTACCACTATACTCAAAAACCAATGACTATTGACTGGGATCTTATAGAAAATAAAGTTGTTTTTCTGGATTAAAGTTCGTATCTTTAGGTATAGAAATAAAAGTTATGGGAAGTAAATTCTACAAACCACCTACGTTTAAAGAACGTTTAACTACTATTAAGTACTGTTTCTTATTCTGGAAAGGAAGAAAGAAAGGAATGATTCATACTATGAATATAGGATGGAGAGAAATTAGACCAATATTTTTTCCTAAGGACTTTTATGAAACTTATTCTTACTTAGGCTCAGTTCCTTATAACGAGGAAGGGGATTGCTTTAAGGCTATCTACCCGTTAGTATTAGCTATGGACTATGAAGCAAAACCTAAGTTCTGTCCAAGATGGTTCCTTAGATTCTTAGATGTGTTTGGTAATGATAGTTCAATAGTACGGGTACGTAACAGAAGATTAAGCGACTTATTTACTAAGTTAACTAAAGGCATTCGCCTTACAGATTACAAGACTAAATGGACTTACTACGATTTAAGAATTTACATTTCAGCATCTAAACACTTACAGGATTTAGCTAATGATATTGAGAGGGGATTTTATATCCGAGGTAAGCAAGAGGACTTAGTAGAACAAATTAAACAACTAGACCCTAATGCACGTATTATCTGGGGTAGTATTGATCGTTTAGAAAAACAATTAGAGGAATTAAAAAATGCTAGAACAGATAACAAATCCAACACCGGCAAGGAACTTGATTAATAAATTCTATTATCAATTACCTAACAATGGTTCATTAGATAAAGGATTGTTAAGCTGTGATAGAAGATATAAAGAAGCAATTACCTGTGCTTTAATCTGTATTGATGAGATGATAAGAATTGCACCTTGGGGAGGTGATATTGATAATGAAATTGAAGATGGATCTAAAGAATATTATATAAAAATAAAACAAGAATTAATACAAATACAAAATGATAAAGTGGAAGCACAGACCGTGGGGTAACTGCCCAGTACAAGCTGAAGGTTGGTTTTTAGGATACTATTTTTATTTTAGATCTAGGGGTAGTCGAGCAGATATTGAATTTAGTTTAACTGAAGCTGGTTGGGAAAACGATTTAATTCACGCACACTATATTTTAGTTACTACAGAAGAGTATGCTGCAGGATGGTTACCACATTGGAAATGTAGGTTACTAATTTGGAAAGGATGTATTAAATTTTTATTTAAGAAAAACAAACATAAAATAATATGAGCAAAATAAAACAAACTAAAATACCAATGATCCTAACTGAGGATAATATATTTAAAATTGCTGTTCAACAACAAGTACTTGAAAACGAATTCAATTGGAAATTAGTTCGTGAACGTGATGGCTTAACTCAGCAGTCTAAGGATATAAAGTGGTTGGAATGGAATGAAGAAGGTAAAGTTAGAGAACCTCATAATGAACCAGCAGTAGGCCGATCATTACTTATGTCTCCATTGAATGATTATTTTACTTGGTTGACAACAGATATTACAGAAATAGTTGCTTCTTCAGAAGACGGTTCGTATATTAAGTTTAAGACACGAAATAGTAATTACGAATTATTTAAGTTATGATAACAGAAGCAGATTTAGTAGAGTTTGGATTTATTAAAAATTCCGAGACAGCAGAAGCAACAGGGTATGAGAATGATTGGCATTACTACACTCTCGACATAGGGGATGTATGTTTAATAACCAATTCAAGTGATGAACTAACTAAAGAGGACAGCTGGACTGTTTATTTGTTTAACCATAATTCAATAGTAATTACAAGCAAGACTAAGTTATGGGATCTTGTTTATGCAGTAAGACAAGCAGTAGTATAAAAAAATGGCAAAGAGACTAAGTAGAGAACAAAAATGGGATAAAGCAGTCGTTGATCTAATCAATGAAATGTTTATTATTGC
>Ga0181348_1000644_pt1 | contig 15187 bp, 21 predicted proteins | sample Su13VDMM110DN_FD_130092 | JGI IMG/M metagenome (GOLD analysis project Ga0181348, IMG submission 130092) | Freshwater viral communities from Lake Michigan, USA - Su13.VD.MM110.D.N | ecosystem: Environmental > Aquatic > Freshwater > Lake | place: USA: Michigan | collected 2013-07-16
AATTTAAAAAGAAATAATATGAGAAAAACACTAATTTTACTACTTACCTATATTACATTAATGATATCATATATCTCAGTGTTACTGTTAGGTAGTAACATCTATGACCGTCAGTCTTTCTGGGTTCAGGTTTTAATGATTATCTTTACAACCTTATTTGCTGGTGTACCATTAATGAATTACTGGAAAGGTCAATTTGAAAAATTAATTAAATAAGTAATGTGGCTTACATTAAGATTGATTTTTGGATAATAGATGATGATTACTATGAGGGCAGAATAAAAAATCGTAATAATAAACTTATGATGGTTGAAGCCCAAGAATTAGGAGAATTAATCTACAAATTATTTCTATTATACTAACATACATATAATTAAACCCGTTATAAATAAATCCCCTGTTATGGACAGAAAGAAAAGAGAGAAGAAAAAAGTATCAATTATTAGTGATCCTGCTATTTCACCTTATTATATCTCTAAGGATGAACATAGCTACACAGTACTTGAATTATCAAGTAATGGAAAATCCACAGATAAAATGATAGGTCACTATTCTGCTTTAGGAGGTGCTTTGAAAAAAGTATCAGAACTTAAAGCAAATCTAAAACCTCAATATGATTCTATTAAAGAATATTTAGAGGAATACAATAATAAATATAATAATCTTAAACAAATTTTAAACATCGGAGTATGAAATTAGAAGCTTTATACAATGCTTTGATAGTTAAACCTATCGAAATTGAAGAAACCACTTTTGGCAACATTGTTGTTCCTGACTTAGGGAATGAAAAAAACAAAATAGCTGAAGTAATTAATGTAGGACCAGGAATGGTAGTTGCTGGAGTTGGGTTTATACCAACTGTAGTTAAACCAGGAGACAAAGTAATTCTACCAACAATGGGATTCACCAAATTTGAATTTGAAGGAGAAGAATTTTGGATCGGTCCTGAAAATAGTGTTTTGTGTAAAATAAATAATAACTAAATATGGCAAAAATTATTAAATTAGGTCACGAATCACGTGAAAGTTTAGTTAGGGGTATTAACACCTTAGCAGACACAGTTGTATGTACATTAGGCCCTCATGGTCGAAATGTTGTATATGAAAAGGAAGGACAAATCCTAAGTACAAAAGATGGTGTAACAGTAGCAAAATCTGTTGAACTACCAGATGTTATTGAAAACATGGGCGCTAAAATGTTAAAACAAGCCTCCATCAAAACCGCTGATAATGCAGGTGATGGTACAACTACTTCAACATTATTAGCTAGAGAAATTGTCATTCAAGGTTTAGAACACGTAAATAGAGGAGGAAACGCTGTTGAAATTAAGCGGGGGATTGATGCTGGAGTAAAACAGGTAATCCAAGGTCTGCGTGAACAAATTGCTGAAGATATCTCTTCTGAAAAACAACTTGAACAAATTGCAACCATCTCAGCAAATAATGATGAGGAAGTAGGCCGATTAATTGCCACTGCAATGGAAAAAGTAGGTAAAGATGGAGTTGTACATATTGAAGAATCTAAAACAGGAGACACATACCTTGAGACAGTAGAAGGGATGCAATTTGATAGAGGATATAAGTCACATTTCTTTGTTACAAACAACAACACAATGGCTTGTACTTTAGAAAATCCATATATCTTGATTGCTGATGCTAAATTCACTCAAGTTAAAGAATTATTACCTATTTTAGAAGGTGTATCTAATACTAACCGTCCTCTTTTAATTATAGCTGAAGATATTGAAGGTGAGGCTTTAGCTACATTAATTGTAAATAAAGCTCGCGGTGTATTAAAAATAGCAGCAGTTAAAGCACCTGAATTTGGTGATAGAAGAAAATTAGTATTAGAGGATATTGCTGTTTTAACTGGAGGTCAGGTTTATTCTAAAGATAAAGGAATGAAATTAGACAAGTTCAATTGGGATTGGTTTGGTCAATCACGACTAGTAACAGTAACTAAGGAAACTACTACTATTATTGATGGTAAAGGTTCTGAGGATTTGATTAATCAACGAGTAGAGGAACTCCAATCACAAATTGAATCCTCTCATATGCCGTTTGAAATTGAAAAACTTCAAGAACGTTTAGCTAAATTTGTAGGAGGTGTTTCTATTATTCATGTTGGTGGAAATACTGAAACTGAAATGAAAGAGAAAAAAGATCGAGTAGATGATGCTTTACATGCCACAAAAGCAGCACTTGAGGAAGGTATTGTTCCTGGAGGTGGTGTTGCATTATTATTTGCAAGAGAAAATATATCATGGGAAAAAGTTGATGGTACAGACTTTAATACAGGAAAAAGCCTAGTTTATTCAGCATGTGGTAAACCATTCTATCAAATTCTTAATAATGCGGGCTATTCAGATAGAGAAATTTATCCTATTGACTCTCAGATTGGTGAAAAAGGAATAGCAGGTTTAGAACCTTGGTTTGGTTTTGATTTAAAAACTGAAGCTATTGTTAATATGAGAGAGGTTGGTATTATTGATCCTATGAAAGTGACAAGAAATTCTCTAGAAAATGCTTCATCAATTGCTGGTACTATTCTATTAACAGAATCAGTAATAGCTAATGATCCTGATGTTAAAAAAGAGGATGATTTCAACCCAATGATGGGTATGATGTAATTTGGCTAACACAAAAAGTTTTATTATCTTAATTACGTTATGAAACACAAACATACTATTTGGAACGAGAAATATAGGCCTGACATTCTAGACAACTATATTGCCTCGGATGAAATTAAAAATATTTTTCAGGCTTACATTGATAAACAAGATATTCCTCATCTTGGATTCTTCGGAAAAGCAGGCTCAGGAAAAACTACATTGGCAAAATTAATAGCTAAAGGTATTGACTGTGATTTACTCTATATTAACGCCACAGATGAAAGATCTATGGATGTTATTAGAGAAAAAATCGGAGGATTTGCATCCAGCGCTTCATTTAAACCACTTAAAATAGTTATATTAGATGAAGCTACTCACCTTTTGATGGCCAGTCAAGTATTGCTATTAAATATGATTGAAACATATAGTGCTAAAACTCGGTTTATTTTAACAGGAAATTATCCAGAGCGACTAATTGATCCACTTCGTAGTAGACTTACAGAATACGCGCTTATTCCACCATCTAAAACGATAATTGCCCAACATATTGTCCGTATATTAGAAAATGAAGGTATTGAATATGAGTTAGAGGGAGTTGCTGAAATTGTTAAAAAATGTTATCCTGATTTAAGACGAATTATTAATACATTACAAAAATGTAGTACTACAGGAAAGTTAGTAGTTAATATTAATCTAAAATCAAATCAAAATTACATTGAATTAATATTGGAGGAATTATCTCAACCTAAACCTAAATTCAATACAATTAGACAAATATTAGCAAATTCTGATATTTCTGATTACACTGAGCTATTTAAATCATTATATGATAATTCCTCTAAGTATTTGAGAGACAAAGAAGGCTCAGTGGCGGTTTTAGTTAATGAAGCCTCATATAAAGCTAATTTCTCACTTGATAAAGAAATTAACACAGCAGCTCTAATCAGCCAGATTATTGAATTAAAGTAACCAATTAAATTTTACATATGAACCCCCCAGCAGGACAATCCCAACCAAACATTGATTTATCAAACACAACTCCAATTGAGTCATCAACTGGTAGACGTGTATTTCAAGAAGGCGCTATCCTTCGTAAAGTTTCAAAATTTATAATAGGTTCACAAGAAGACGCTATTTTACCAATCCCTGTTATGTTTGACATTGAAACAGGAGAAGTAGTAATTGAAATGCTTCCTAAGGAACTGAGAGAAGAAATGACTGAGTATAACAAAAATCTGACTAAAAACAATTAATGAAACAACCAAAATCTGTGTTTGACTGGATGAAGGAAATAACTGTAGTTAAATCCTCATCTGATTCATTTGATGAAGAAACCTGGAATAGTTTTAACACATTTATGATACATCGTTTCATAAGTATGCATCAACCGTATGTTGAGATTGTAAACTATATTCAAGGATTAGACATTAAGGATAAAAAACAAGTGTATGAAATTTATAGAGAATTACTCCCTAAAAAGAGTATATTTGCTAAATACATTAAAGATCAAACAGAAAGTCCTTCATCCAGTCTAGCAGATTATATTTCATTATATTATCAAGTATCATTAAGAGAAGCTTATAATTATTTAAATATATTACCCACTGAGGTTATAAAGGAAATATTAGAGGAATTAGGAGCAGATGAAAAAGAAATCAAAAAACTAACTAAAGTTGGCAAAGAAAAACAAAGTACCAAGTGAGATAAAACATATTGTTGAATATCATGCTCCTGAAATTGACTGGCGGTATCAAAAATTAGTTTCATATTCACAGTTTTCTATATACAAGACCTGCCCTCTAAGATGGTATCTTCAGTATAAAGAAAAACATAAGGTATTCACAGATAATATCCATAATGTATTTGGAACTGCTATACATGAAGCCATTCAACATTATTTAACAGTAATGTATAATGTTAGTACAGCAGCGGCTGATAGGGAAGATATTATAGGGATGTTTGAAAACCGATATAGGGAGTTATATAAAGAAAAATACAAGAAAAATAATAACAAACATTTTTCCTCAGCAGAGGAAATGGGTGAGTTTTATGAAGACGGAGTAAACATCTTAGATTATTTTAAGAAAAATAAAACTAAATATTTCTCAAAACGAGGTTATCATCTTGTAGGATGTGAAGTTCCTATTCATATTATTCCTGACCCAAGTATAGATTTTGTAATATATCAAGGTCATCTTGATATTGTTTTATATCATGAACCAACCCAAACCCACGAAATCATTGATATTAAAACAAGTACTAGAGGTTGGTCTGATTATGAAAAAAAGGATGAACTCAAGCCATCTCAAGTTGTATTATATAAAAAATATTATTCTGAACAATATAAAGTTCCTGAGGATAAAATTAGTGTTAAATACTTTATTTTAAAGAGAAAATTACCTATTGATCCTAAATTCCATGTAAGTCGAATCCAAGAATTTTCTCCTTCGTCAGGTAAAATTAAAATGAAAAAAGTATCACAATCATTCAGTTCTTTTATAAAAGAATGTTTTCATCAAGAACCTTCACCTGATCCAAAACCATCACCTTCTAACTGTAGATTTTGTCCTTTTTCAAAGAATACTAAACTTTGCGGAAAAGGTATATACGTATAATAAATGATGTTATGCTAAAAAATGAAGGCAAAAAATTAACAAGTGCTTATATTGACAAAGATATATTAGAAGAGTTTAAAATTCTTAGTTTTAAACATAAATTCAATATACAAAAGCTTGTAGAACGAACTATGAGTTTATATATTAATAATGACGAGTTTCGTAAAACAATTCAAAAACATAAATTATGATAAAAGGTTATTTACCAAAAGATGAAAGGAAGAAAATTCTTCTTTTAACCGATGATATAAGAGTACATTCTGGAGTGGCTCATATCGCCCGAGAAATGGTTATCAATACTTGCCATCGGTATAATTGGGTACAACTAGCAGGGGCCATTAAACATCCTGATGCAGGTAAGAGAATGGATTTAAGTCAAGACACTAGTAATAAAACTGGAGTAGAAGATGCTAGTGTCATTATTTATCCAACAGATGGATACGGTAATCCAATTTTACTCCGCCAGATTATCGAATTAGAAAACCCAGACGCAATCTTTTTAATTACTGATCCTAGATACTTTACTTGGGTATTTGAAATGGAAAATGAACTTAGAAAGAAATTACCAATAGTATATTTGAACATTTGGGATGATTTTCCTGCCCCACAATACAATGAGGAATTTTATGAGTCATGTGATGCCCTGTTTGGTATCTCTAAACAAACTGCTCTTATTAACCAAATTGTACTAGGTAATAAAGCAGATAATAAAATTATTAAATATGTTCCTCATGGTCTTGACCCTGAAACATTTTACCCTATTAAAAATGATGATATTGAGTTAAATTCATTCAATCAACAGTTATTTAATGGTAAGTCATATGATTTTGTTTTATTATTTAATTCAAGGAATGTTAGACGAAAAAATATCTCTGATACAATTTTAGCTTGGAAAGTATTCACTGATGGTTTACCTCGTGAAAAAGCTGAAAAATGTGTTTTAGTACTTCATACTAACCCAGTAGATGAAAACGGAACAGATCTACCTGCTGTTATTGAGTATTTTTGTGAAGAAGGAAAGAATAATGTTCTAATTTCAGCTCAACGTTTAGATTCTAAACATATGAATTATCTGTATAATATAGCTGATGGTACAGTTTTATTATCAACTAATGAAGGTTGGGGATTATCATTGACTGAATCACTACTAACAGGTACTCCATTTATTGCTAATGTGACAGGAGGAATGCAAGATCAAATGAGATTTATTGATAATAAAGGAAACTGGTTTACTCCATCTGTTGAAATACCTTCCAATCATAGAGGTACTTTTAAAAAACATGGTAGCTGGGCTTTACCAGTATTTCCCTCTAATTTATCTTTAGTTGGCTCTGTACCTACTCCTTATATATTTGATGATAGATGCTCATTTGAAGATGCGGCTCTACAAATTGAAAAATTATATGAAATGGGTAAAGAACAAAGACAACAAATAGGAGAGGAAGGCAGACAATGGGCTTTAGGTCAAGAAGCAGGATTCACCTCTGAGGTAATGTCTCAAAGAATTATTGAGGGAATGGATGAACTATTTGAAAAGTGGCAACCCAGAGAATCATATGAATTTTTATCAGTAAATGACTTTCAACCACGTAAACTAAAACATAATCTTATATATTAATAAACCATGAACAAACCGTTATTTGTAGTAAGTTGTCCTATAGATTGCTATAGTGGATATTCATCACGCAGTCGTGATTTAGTTAAAGCCTTAATTGAATTAGACAAATATGAAGTTAAAATATTACCTCAACGTTGGGGGAATACACCCTGGAACTTCATTAAAGAAAATTTTGAAGAATGGGGATTTTTAGAACCTTATATTCTAAAACAACCACAATTACCTCGTCAACCTGAATATTGGGCTCAAATAACAGTTCCAAATGAATTCCAGAAAATAGGTAAATACAACATAGGAATAACTGCTGGAATTGAAACTACTGCGTGTGCTGGGCCTTGGATTGAAGGATGTAATAGAATGGATTTAGTAATTGTAAGTTCTAAACATTCAAAAGATGTATTTGAGAATACAGCTTATAATATGTTAAATGAGCAAAAACAAGTGGTAGGCCAACTAAAATGTACCACACCGATAAAGGTATTGTTTGAGGGAGCTGATACTGAAATATACCGTATACTTGAGGAATCTCAAATGGTACCATCATCTATATATCAAGATATTAATAAAATCCCTGAAAAATTTGCTTACCTATTTGTAGGACATTGGTTACAAGGTGATATGGGAGAGGATCGCAAAAATGTAGGATTATTAATTAAGGCGTTTTATGAAATATTTAAAAATAAACCCAACCCTCCAGCATTAATTTTAAAAACTAGTATAGCAGGGACCTCATATATCAATAGAAGAGAAATTATGAGGAGAATTAATTCTATTAAAAAAACAATTATAGCTGATACTTTACCTAATATTTATGTTTTTAGTGGAGATGTATCTGATGAAGAAATGAATATGTTGTATAATCATCCTAAAGTTAAAGCTATGATTAGTTTAACTAAAGGTGAAGGATTTGGCCGTCCGTTATTAGAATTTACATTAACAGGTAAACCTGTTATTGCTCCAGGATGGTCAGGTCAAATTGATTTCCTAAATCCAGTATTTAGTACTTTAATTGGGGGTGAGTTAAAAGATATTCATCCTTCAGCAGTAGTTAAAGATATGTTAATTGAGAACTCAAAATGGTTCACTCCAGATTTAACTCAAGTAGCTCACCATTTATATAATTGTTATGCTAATTATAAAGAGTATAAAAAAGGAGCTAAATCACAACAGTATAGATCTAAAGAAAATTTTTCATGGAATGTTATGAAGAATGAATTAGAATCTATCCTTAATGAAATCCCTCAAATAGAGACAGTCCAACCAATGCAACTACAATTACCTAAACTAAAAAAAGTAGGTGAACAAAATCAAGAACTTCCTAAAATACAATTACCAAAACTTAAAAAATTATGACAGTAAATGAATTTAAAATGTGGCTTCAAGGATTTACTGAAGCCCTTGAACTAGATCTATCCACTGGATATGACGCATCAGATTTAGAAGATATATTTGAGGTAATTTTTAAAAAATTAGATACAGTAGTACCTGATGTTGCTCCTAATCAATTTCCATTAAAGGATGTATCACCTTCAGTCCCTAATCAATTTCCATTAACTCAAGATCCTTCCACACCTTCCCCATATTCACCTTCAATACCTGGATATATACCTAATATCTATTTTACAACTAATTGCAATAGATTAACTCCATGGTCTCATAGTGATTCAACATATAGTACTAACAATATTAAAAATGAAAAATAATGGATAATTTAGAAATTTGCCCTTGTGGAAAAAGTAATGCTTGTTATACTCAACAAGTAAATGAAAGTATTAAAAACAGAATGTGTTACGGTTGTGGATTTTTAAGTAACAGTTTAATGAAAGAAGGAGAGACATTTTTTGAAGAACAATATGATATTTTACCTGAATTATATAAAGATTTAATTTGGGAAGATAAAGGAGGATACAAATGGATGCCTGCCACAATCAATATTGTTGATAAAGGAATTGTGTTTGCCTCTGGAAATAGTACAGATGAATGGAAATGGGGAGCAGCCAAAGCTATCTTAATTCCAGAAGATGAAAAACAAAAATATCCTAATCCAACATCTCCAGGTACTTATTATACTCACAGAACTGATATGAAAACTCTAAAACATTTTGAACAAAATGATTATATTGGAGCTTTAACTTATCTAGGAGTCTTACCAGAAGATGAAGAATAATTTGGCTTCCACAATTTAGATTATTATATTTATGAATATGATAAAAATAATATCACTTCCTGGAGATCGATGGATAGAACAAACATTTGATGAAAATAATAATGAAATACATTTCCTCAATTCAGATAGGTATTGGGAAAAAAGAGAATGGGAAAATGGGAAATGTATTTATTTTGAAAACTCAAACGGCAAAATAAAAGATAAAGCCAAAATGGAAGAATATTATAAATTTTTAGAGGCAATAAATAAAAGGTATAATGTATGGGATACTTTTTAAATATGATTTATCACGAGGACAAAGCTTATAAAATTATAAGAACAATGCCCAAACATAATGAAATAGGTAGAGGTAAAGAATATGTTAAATTATGGCATGATTACCTTGGAGCAGATAAAACACTACAGAATGCAACTCATTATCTTTTCTGTACTGAAATTCTAGATGCTGAAATTTTAGAGGATGAAATTGTAGAGGAAAATGCCGAAAGTTAATATTAATTTTGGATACGGAAATGAAGATGAATGTCCGTATTGTGGGGCAATAGATACTTATATTGATAAAAATTATAATGTTAGATGTTCTGATTGTAATCAAATTTTAGAATTTTCTCCTACTGAACAACAACCTAAACATAAAGTCAAAAAATTCAAAGATGAAAAATAATTTAACATACGCAATTACAGTCTGTAATGAGGAAGTTGAGTTACAAAAGCTGATAACATTCCTCCTTGACAAGAAAAGACTTGAAGATCCTATTGTTGTGTTGTATGATAAAAAGAATGGAAGTAAGGGTGTTGAAGAGTATCTAAGATCACACTCTATTAATGGTGAGTTTAATTGGCACGCAGAAGAATTTAATAACCATTTTGCTGACTGGAAAAACAAACTAACCAGCCTATGTAACACCGACTACATCTTCCAGATTGACGCTGATGAGCTTCCACACCAAGACCTAATCGAAATGTTACCACATATTATTAATCAAGACCCGGATGTAGTACTTATACCTAGACATAATACGGTAAATGGAATCACTCCAGAACATATCCAGAAGTGGGGATGGAAACAAGATGAGTTAGGAAGAATCAATTGGCCTGATTTGCAATGGAGATTGTACAGAAGAGATAAGCGTATTCAATGGGTAAATAAAGTGCATGAAAGGCTTGAAGGACATAGAACAATATCAGCATTACCTGGTAATTATAGTTTAGGAAAGTTGTTTTTATATCATATTAAAGACATCAATAAACAAGAAAAACAAAACAGTTACTATGAAACACTCTAGCCCATTAACTTTTTGTATCTCTACATATAATAATCTCCCATACCTTAAACTAGCGGTTCATTCAGTTAGAAAAAATAGTTATTATAAAGATGCTCCATTTATAATACATGCTGAAAATTGTACTGATGGGACTAATGAATGGTTATTTGAAAATTGTGACAAATATAATCTTACTTTATTAGTTGAACCTAAAAATGAAATAGTAAGAGGTATTGGGGGTGGGATGAATATTTGCGCTGAACATACAGAAACAGAATATATAATGTTCCTCCACTCAGACTTTTATGTAAGTGAAAATTGGGATTTGGAATGTTTAAAAATATTTGATAAATATCCTAATATCCCAATGTGGGTATTTAGTCATAGGATTCAACCTAATATATTTAATGAAAATTCTAGAGCTGGGACTTTAATTGTCCCTAATGATTATTTTGGAGCATACCATGATGATTTTACCCCAGAGACATTTCTCCAATATGCTCAAGAATTCTCAGAATTAAATGATTTTGAAATTGAATTAGGAGAAGGAGTATCTGGATTAATTAGAAAAAAAGATTGGGACCATATAGGTGGAAATGATCCAATATTTTCTCCTACTAGTTGGGAAGATAAAGATTTATTTCTTCAAATGGTAATTCAAGATTATAAATTTGTATTAATAAGTAAATCTGTAGTATGGCATTTTGGAGCTAGAGGAAGTCATCGATTAGAAGAAAATAATGGTAAATCTGCTCAACGTCAAATAGAAGCAGAAAGAAAAAATGTAGTTAATTGGTTAAACAAATGGGGTAAAATGCCTATGTTTAACGAAAATGGTTTTATTAAAAATTGGTAATATGGCAAAATATTTTATAGATTGTGGAGCACATTGTGGTGAATCCATTTTAATGGCTAAACAAAGATTTGGGGAAGATACTACAATAATTTCATTTGAACCTGTACCTTACTTAGCAAAACAACTTCAAGAAATCCATGATGGAGACAACTCAATATACATTCAAAACTCAGCAGTATGGATTGAAGATACTACTAAAAAATTTTTTATATCTGATATGTACACAGATGGTTCATCTTTATTAACAAGTCTTAATAATTTAAAAAAAGATCAATATATTGAAATTCCTTGTTTTGATTTTTCTTCATGGCTTAAAAATACTTTTTCTCAAGATGATTATATTATTTTAAAATTAGATATTGAGGGTGCTGAATATGAGGTTTTAAATAAAATGATCGAAGATAAAAATATGAATCTAGTAAATGAATTTTGGGGAGAATGGCACGATATGAAAATTGAAGATGATTATACTCAACAATTAGCTAAAAAAGTATATTTATACTTAAAAGATAATAATATTGATTTTAAAGAATGGGAAATGCATATCCCTACTTATGGTAAATCACATCCTAAATTAGTCTTTAGGCCTCAAAATTTAATTGATCTAAAATGAGAAAAAAAATTCTAATATATGTTTCAGATGATAGAGGACATATCGAAGTAAAAAATATAGTAAAAGAATTATCTCAATCAGATTGTGATTTTGTCTTTATTTACCATACAGATCAAGGATTTAATTATGATTCAAATGTAGACTATGGAAAATATTCTAGTTTTGAATCCAAATCAATAGGAATTGAACTCCCATTTACCCCAGATATTCTCTTAATTACTAAAGAATCATGGTTGCCTGAAACTAATTTAATTATTGAATTTAAACAAGTTGGAACTATAATATGTAATTTAGAAAATTCATCTTGGTTATATAATAATATTAAAACTAGATTAGAAATTTTAAGCAGAATGAGATTTCCAACTAACATGATTGATGTGTTTTTTGATCATAGTGATTGGGTACTTAAAACTAAAACTGAAGCAGGATGGATAAAAAATAAATCAATAATAGCAGGAGTTCCTAAACTTGATAATTTACAAAGTATTTCTACAGAATATATAATTTCTAAATACAATATTGATAAACCTATTATTGTATTGTATGGCTCAATGGAGAGCAATATTAGATCAAATATTATTAAAATAGCTCAAGAAATAGAAGAAAAATACAAAAACACACACTGTTTATTTTATAAACCCCATCCTAAAGAATTTGTAGATTTTTTCTATGATTTTAATAAAGATCATTTAGTTTCTTCCCCATTATTTAAAATAATAGAAACAGAAGATGAATTATATTCATTCGCTAAGTTAGGAGATATCCATATTGGAATTATAACTTCAATTATGTATTTTCCTATATATTTTAACAAATCTGTATTTTATATTGATGCAGATGATAGTGGAGTAATGTGGGATCTAGATCTTAAAAATTTTAAAGGACACGAATATAATTTTTGGGCTCCTATTATACAAGCAAATTCATTTGAACAATTTGAAGAAAAAATAGGAAAACAACGAGTAGAAAAATTCAAGAAAAGATATGATTTGTTCATAGATGCTTTTAAAAATATTTTGAAACCATATAAAAATAGTGTAAATTTATCTCAAAATTTTGAATATGATAATAAAACATTATTAAATTTCTATGATAATTTTAATGATGGAAACGCTTCAAAACGTATAGTAAATTATCTTTTAAATATATATAACTAACATGAATAATAGTTTTCATAACAAAACAATTTTAATTACCGGAGGAACAGGATCCTTAGGTAGAGCAATTATCCAAAAACTTAAACAATTTAACTGTAAGATAATAGTTTATAGTAGAGATGAAGGTAAACAAGCCTTATATTTTGGGCAAGATAAATCAATTATTCGAGTAATTGGAGATATTAGAGATTATGGTCAATTAGTTAAAACACTTCATTTACATAAACCCCATTATGTTATCCATACCGCGGCCTTAAAAAGGATTGATGATATGGAATATTATCCTGAAGAATGTGTTAAAACAAATATTCAAGGTTCTATCAATGTAGCCAATGCTTGTATGGAAGCTATGGTTGATAAATGTATTTTAGTATCAACAGATAAGGCATGTGTTCCTATTAATGTTTATGGAGCATCCAAATTTACAGCTGAACGTTTATTCTCTAATTTTGATTATAATTCAAACCATACCATATTTAGTTCAGTGCGTTATGGAAATGTAATTGCAAGTAGAGGTTCATTTATTCCATTATGGATGAATTTATTGTCTCAAGAAAAAGAAATTAATGTTACATCATTAGATTGTACTCGATTTTTATTCACATTAGAAGATGCGGTTAATACGGTTTTATCTTCATTAATTAATAGTATTGGAGGGGAAGTATTTATCCCATATTTTGATTCATTTGATATGGAAACTATTATTCACGCATTATCTGATAAAGTTAATAAAAATATAAAATATAATGTTATTGGAATGAGGCCCGGTGAAAAATTTAATGAAGACATGATTGCTAAAACTGAGCTACCATTCACTTATGAATCTGAATTTTTAGATGGTTTCATAACAGAACATTGTAATAGATTACTTTGTGTTATCCCTCAATTTACAAATAAAAAATACCCACTTAAAAAATATGACGGTCCTGAATTCAACTCAGGTATTTTCTTGAATCGTGATAAAGAATATTTAATCAATTTAATTAATAAAGGATTACAAGATGCTAATTAATAAAAAAATAGATGAACAAGTGTTATGGGATAATGCTGTTCGATTAATGCCTAGAGGGACTCAAACATTAAGTAAATGTCCTGATCAATTTGTAGATGGGATTTACCCTAAATTTGTTAAATCAGGCAAAGGAGCTTATTTATATGGTTTAGATGGTAAAAAATATCTTGATTATATGTGTGCTTTAGGTCCTATTATTTTAGGATATAATCATAGAGCAACAAATAGAGCTATTAAAAAACAACTTAGAAATGGTATTATTTTTTCTTGGCCTATCTTATTAGAACAAGAATTAGCTCAATTAATTAATGAAGTTGTCCCTTGTGCTGAACAAGTCAGATTTTGTAAAAATGGTACAGATGCTGATTTAGCAGCGGTTCGAATTGCTCGTTCATATACAGGTAAAGAAAAAATCATAAAACCATCAGGAGGATATCATGGGTGGGGAGATTGGCATGCTATTACAATGAGAGAACATGGTGTCCCTAAATGTTTAAAAGAGTTAATAGATGAATTTGAATTTAATGATTTAAAAAGTTTAGAAAATTTACTTAAAAAGGGAGATGTAGCTGCTGTTATTCTTGAACCACAAGCACTCACCACTCCAAAACCTGGATATTTAGCAGGAGTAAGAAAATTATGCACTAAATATAAAGCTATACTTATTTTTGATGAAGTAGTAACCGGATTTAGATGGAGTTTAGGTGGTGCTCAAGAGTATTTTGGAGTAACTCCTGATTTATGTTGTATGGGAAAAGCAGTTGCTAATGGAATGCCATTAGGAATAATTGCTGGTAAAGCAGAATACATGAATGAATTAAACCATGTTTTCTTTTCAATGACATTTGGTGGAGAAGCTTTATCTTTAGCAGCAGCGATAGCAACTATTAAAGAACTTAAAACTAAAGATTATAATTATATTTGGGAACTTGGAAACATGTTAGATACAGGTATTAAAAACGCTGCTAAAAAACATAATTTAGATGTTATTTTTGCCGGTGATGCCCCAAGACATAACCTATCATTTAATTCAGAAACATATAGTGATACTGATGGGATGAAAGCATTGTTTTATCAAGAAATGGTTAAACAAAATATTTTATTTCCTAACGTAATTTACATTCAATTTTCCCACACTAAAAAAGACATTCAAAATACAATAATTGCTGCTGATAAAGCATTTAAATTTGTAAGTGAAAATCTTAATAATATAGATAATGTATTAGAAGGAAAACGTGCAGTAGCAATTTTTAGAAAAAACAATTAATATGAA
>Ga0181348_1000647_pt1 | contig 15121 bp, 20 predicted proteins | sample Su13VDMM110DN_FD_130092 | JGI IMG/M metagenome (GOLD analysis project Ga0181348, IMG submission 130092) | Freshwater viral communities from Lake Michigan, USA - Su13.VD.MM110.D.N | ecosystem: Environmental > Aquatic > Freshwater > Lake | place: USA: Michigan | collected 2013-07-16
ATTTCTCCTATGTTAGATTATAGCATAGGCGGCAGAATTTATCAAGCGGGAATGACGCCAAGACCGCTGTGGAAATCTATTTATTTGTGTAATCGTTGACAGGATAGTAAACATATCCCTGCTGTTTGCTTGTGACTGTTGCTTTGATTTGGTCTGATCGCTTTTCCCACAACAAGGCACGTCCTTCACGTTGTTGTTGTTCGGTTTCAGGATTTTGTTGTTTGTACTTCTTTAACCACTGATCGAATTCGCTAACGTACTTTACCATTTTTTGTAGTTGCCTTTGCCGGGAATGGTGTTACGCACACCGCCCACAGGATCTTCAACATCGCCCGATCTGCGTGGTATAAGATGTATGTGTGGATACATCACGGTCTGTCCAGCGGCTTCTCCGCCGTTGTAACCAATGTTGAACGCATCACATTCGCCTTGGGCAACCATGTGCAAGCCATCGGCCAAGGCATCTTCCATGGCCCGGGCTATGTGATTGGCATGATCGTCTTTGGGCACATACAGTCTGTGTCCGGGTGTGACCGGATAGCGATCAAGATATACCATGGTTGTGGTTTTTTCATCCACCTGTTGATCCCAGGGTGCTATACCTTGTACTTGTGCTTCAGTTAGTTTCATATCTAGTCAAAAAAGTATTTAAGTTCATGCATGACTCTGTACTGATTGGGTCCAGGGTTGGCAGTGGTCATGGCACTGAATCGGTATTGTGTTTTCTTATCTAGCATGTTGGTATAAAGTGCCCGGATGTATGGAGTAACTTGATTCTGCACCATGAGTGTTTTGTTAGTGTACTGTATATTTCCCTGCGTGTCAATACTGGTCGGCAATCGAGCCTCAACCGAACCTGACATGACCACAGGCTTGATGCCAGCATATACGCCAAGGTCGCCAGCACGTCGCACATTACCAAATCGATATCCGGTTTCGGCCCAAGCACCCCACATGTTGTTTACACGTGTGATCAAGCCAGGAGTGATGTTGGTAGTAACATACATGGCACTGGCCTGTGCTGAGAATCCATTTCGACGATATGTTACCACATTGTCCATGATTCCGCTTCCGTTTACCTCACCCCAGGCACCACCAAACGCTATCCAAGGATTGGTATTCAAGTAGGTATATTGTGTGCCCAGGCTAAATGAACCTTTGCTGTACCATCTGGGCACACCTACCGTGTATTGTTTGGGCCTGTTCAACATATTCAATCGATTGAGATCTTGTGATGCATAATCACTGCCAATACGCATGCCATTTACTGTGGTAAGATTGCCGTTGACCAGATATTCTGCATGACTGGTCAGTTCGTACTGATCATTGTGTTCGGTGTTGTAGCCAAACGCATTGAGTCGGGCGATGTTCATTGGAGCCAGATTAAGACTGTAACTGCGACCCAACTGGTCCAGAGCTATTACATTTCCATCGCCAATGTTGACTCCGGCTATGTAGCCACTGATAGTCTTGAGTCCACTGACAGTGCTTAATTCCAAACTACCCACAGGTTTGAATATGTCATCCTCATTGATGACGGCCACACCGTTGAAGTAGGTGGCCGCTGTTTGAGCCAGGGCCGCATTGGCCTGGGCCGTAGTCATGTAGGGCCATTTTTGCAATATCAAGTTTATAGCTGTCTGTGCTGTGGTCACACTTTGTGAGCCCAGCACACTCATATAAACCGCCAGTTGACGATCAGAACCGTTCATGTAACTCACGGCAGACACTAGATACAGTCTACCATCTGGGCCAGTCACTACATTCACAGTATGATTGTTTGCATCACTGCCGGCCATGTTTTTGACCTGCTTGAGATAATCGCTCAGCAAGTTGGCGTGACTGGCCACATATTTGCCGTCTGTGCTTTTAAGCAAGAATTGACTGCTGGTGCCAGAATTGTCACCTCCAGAAACCAAGATATCAATGAGTCCATCACCGTTGAGATCTAGAAATTTGGGCTGATAAGTGGTCCTGGTATTAGTATTATACCCTACCAGAGTTGAATCAGTGACATCGGTAAATGATCCATTGCCGCTGTTGCGCAGAAACTGTATCTCACTGTAGTTTGTGCTGGTGCCAGTGGCGACTCGTCCAGGTTGGCTAAACACTATGGCATCCATGACGTTGTCACTGTTAAAATCATGTGCGGCTACCCGCACGTTGTGACTGTCAAGAATTCCTATTGCCTGCCATTTTGGCAAATTGAATCTCGATGTAGGCAAGGTAGCAATTTCGTTGAAGGACAAATTGTTACTGCTGTTTATAGTCCAGCCCCAGAGTTTTTGCACTTGTCCGTTGGCCGAAGCATTATCAGTGGTAATGAAAGTTGTGGTACCATTGTTTAAAAAATCCGCAACGGCTATGCTGCTGCCAGACAGTTGTGTGCCTGAGCTTGCTGTATAAGTTCTAAAACTGCTGACGCGATCATTGATTGCTATGGTACTATTTCTGGCATTAGCATCAAGGATCACGATGTCTGTGTACCCGTCATTGTTGATGTCGGCCACGGCAAAATCATGTGCGCTGACATTGACTGCTATGGACTGACGACTAAAACTGGTTCCTGTGTTGGTCCACACATAGGCAGGGCCATTGTCTGTCAAACTCCAATCTGAATAAGGAGCCGTAACCATGTCGGTGCGTCCTGACTTGAAAAAATCTGCAAATTTTACAGCATTGGCACCTTTTATTATGTTTGAATCGTTGGGAAACCACTGTGCAGTTCGATCCACCAAAGTTCCATTGGACCAGCTGAACATGCTGATACGAGTGTCTGCCCAATCATTGGCATTGGATTGTTGGGTCATGTGGCCTGCCACTATAAGGTCTTGTCCGGATCCTGATAAGCTGGCTGTATAGGTGTCACCGACAAAACTTGTGTACTTGTCGTTGACCAAAGGATCAACCGTCCCAGCACGTGTCGGAGTTGAATATGGAACTTCAGTTCTTAGATAAGGATTGGGTGTAACATACGGACTGTTATAGCCACCACCACCTCCACCACCTCCACCACAACCAGTGATTACTACAACTGTGCCAAAAAGACAAGCCCAAAGCAGTTTGCGTCGCATGCGGGTACCTACAAAAGTTTACAATATTACTATTATAGCAAACTGGGTATTTTGTGTCAAACTAGGCTAGTACACACTAACTTCTTGTTCTAAGTAACGAATCAGCTCTTTGTCTGTGGGTTCTACACGGTAATTCTGCTTGAAGAAGATCTCATACGAATCTGATCCGTATTTGCCAATGCCATATAACTCGGTGGCATCATCACATTTCCAGGTCACAAAATCTTCTGTCATCTTGCATAGTCTTTTGTAACGAACATTGACCATGCCTAGACTCCATATCACATCCTTGACCTCTTGTTCCGTGGCTTTTAGGAACTCAAGCGGATGCGACCAGCGATCCATGAAGATGGGGAATACTGTTTTGACAGGTTTGCGACCAGTCTGGTTCAACATGATTACTGCCACCATGTGTTGCCAAGCACCCCGCATATTGTCTAACCCAGCCGGCAACTGCTGTTGCACCATGAGATCATCACGTAAAGGTTGGATCATTTGAGGTTTTTACAGTTGGGGTCTCGAGGATGATTGCGACACCAGCGTTCACGACCTCGACGGTCCCATTCTTCCTGCCGCAGGCGTTGCCGTTCTTGTTCATAGCTGGCACGCCAGGCCTGTTTCTTTGTGGCGTTGTATTCTTGAGCACTGATCTGTCGGGCCGGATCTACTCCACAGATGTCACAGTTTTTCAAGATATAAGGTGGTCGGTTGGTACGCTCTCTGGGCTCGTGTGTGACCCACAATGCCATGGCCACGATCCAAACAGACAGACTGAACACGGTCAACCACTGTTGCCATCTCGGTAGGCCTTGATACCAAACATGTGCTCGACGTAAATCTTGGATCATCTGGGTGCAAACTCTTGTTGCAGTTTGATATTGTCCATGAACTCTTTCTTGGTGGCAGGATCAGTCTTAAACGCACCTCGTAGCACCGTGGTCTGTGTTAAACTAGAATGTGCCATAATGCCGCGATTCTCACAGCAACCGTGCGTGGCCTGTATGTACACGCCAATGTTTTCTGAATCAGTGGCACGAGCTATTTCTCTTGCGATGTCGTTACATAGTTCTTCTTGAAGTGTACCACGACGAGCACACCATTGAGCAATCCTAGTGTACTTAGATAAGCCAATCAGTTTTTCTGCAGCAATAATCCCGATATAAGCCACCCCGCTAACAGGCTGATGATGATGACTGCACATACTGCGAAGCTCACTGCGAACCACAAGCATACCTTCATATCTATCCGCTGAATCATTTGGAAAAGCTGTTGCATCTGGTGCTGGGTCATATCTTCCGGCCATGATTTCGTTGAAATACATCTTCGCCAGGCGCCTGGCTGTGCCACGACTGTTGGGATCTGTTTCTCTGTCAATTAACAAGGCATCCAGCACAGTCTCAAATGCCCTGGTGGCTTCGTCGATCAACTGTCCGCGTTCTTGATCTGATTCAATGAACTCACTGATGTTGTCACCAGCCCAGAATCTTTTGCCACTTGCCCGCATGCTGTCACGGATGACTGAACTTAATGGTCTACCCCATTCAGGATCTACCACTGCGTCTTCGTAGCCGGGATGGTAAGGCGCTTCTCGCACCAGTTGAGCATGATCTGCTATTTCTGTGGCTGGGGTTATAGTTTTCATTGCGTTTGATCGATCTTCTGTGGTAAATGTTGTCATTTTGTATTCTTCAAGTGAGGGTCAAGGATGACTAGCATGTTTCTATTATAGGGGATATTTAGACCAACGTCAAGATGTTTAGAGTATTTTGTAAGTTAAACTGGTCTCAGCAGACTGTCGACGAGATCCAAAGTATGTTCCGGGTTGATCAATAGATTTATTAATTACAGATCCCAACGCAAAATTACAATGGTCGGGAGTGATCGTTGGTTTTTCCAGTTTTCCAATCATGGTAGTTCTACTGCCTATGCAACTACCAGTTCCTATTTTGCTGAAATTGGTCAAACAGTAAGAACTAACATGACAGTAATCACTTAACATAGTGTCATGCCCAATGGTATTGAAGTTTCCAACGGTACAATGGTTCCCTATAGATACTCCTTGGCAGGCACACACATTATAATTTTGTATAAAAGTATTCTGACCAATATCAACATTGGCAAACGTATTTCCTGTACCCATAATACTAACATAGTGAGGATGCTTGTTGGCCAACCGGTTAATTAAAAAATATTTTGTTTTGACATTGCTCACGGCAGACATGAACTGATACTGATCAAACCAAGATTGATCATTGTTTTCAATTTCTTCAACTCGAAATATGTAACAGGATCTTGTTTTAGCAAAATACTCATATAGCATGGTATTATAAAAAGTTGTTCCCACAAACACCATTGGTTTTTGCAAGTCATATAACACAGAGTAACTGACTGTAGAAAGAATCATTGGTAAATTTTTTTAAGAATTAATTGTTATTGTTCTGCAATCAGGGTAATCGTAATACTTTTCTATTTGCGGGAGGAAATTTCGTTGCTCTAATAAATTCAATCCAGTAACGCAATCTTCGGGTCGTAGATAGTAATGATATCCCACTTCAAAATCCTTTTGCCTATTCCAACTGTGTTCAGTGCCGATACTGAATTGAAAAATATCACGTCCATCATATCGCATCCGGCTTGCTCGTTGATAAAGTTCTGGATTATCGGTCAATATACAACCTCCACGACTGATTTGAAGTGGTTTGGTCCGTCCAAAACTAATACACTGTATGGTGCCTGCTTGGTACATGTTGGCCTTGAATAATCTAGCACAATCCCAAATTTGAGTGTTTTTAAATTGATAACTTTCTCTCCATGCGGTATCTTCCAACTCATATGAGATACCTAATTTGTGCATGGTCATCAACACGCTGAGATAAGTTCGAGCAGGAAATTTTATTGGGTTGCCATTGTGCGTCAGTCTCAAAGCTATTTCAATAGCATGTGTACAAGAATCGGTGGTCACACAGTAAGGAGCACCTGTGTAGGCACACAAAGCCGATTCAAAATCTTTGATGGCAAGAAAGGCATCTGCATAATCGTTTAGTGTTTTCATTGTTGTGTAACTCCAGTAATCTGCATGGTGTATCTTGGTTCAATACCAAAGTTGCCAGGCAACTTTGTATTTCATTCTGATAAATGATCTTTCTTTATTTCGCGAACACTGCAATCTAGCTTTTCAGCCATGGAATTTTTAAGTTTTATGCGCTTATTATTATGATCGCGTATGGCAATGGCACGTCGGCCAATTTCTTCTAAACTGAGTTCTGCTTCTCGGCCAGTTTTGAGTTCGGCTTCTAGTTCCCAAATTTCGTCGTGTATGCGTTTAAGGTCTTCGTACTCGTTGATAATTTTGGTAAGATCGATACGCAAAGACTGATTCATATACCACAACAATTCTTCTTCGTTGGCTTTGGTGCGCTGGAATTTAACTTCGGCAATGGCTAGTCTATCAACAAGTTCAATGATGGGAAATATAGGTGTCATAGATATAGTGTTTCGATGTGTTTGGGATTGTCTAAGATATTTTGTATTTGTATATTGCTAATATTAGGCCTGCACGGAGCACAAAACTCTACGCGGGTTTTATTGTATATGTCATAGTGCCGCTGGTTCAGCCAAGAGTCACGAAAATCACCTGTATCCCAGTTGGCCAGTTCAAACTGTGGGTTACCTTTGCCCTCACAACAGATATATATCTTCCCATCAGCACAGAACACAGGAAAGTGGAACATCTGGTGACACTTCTTGTAGTTGCGTGGCAATGTTTTATTTTGATTGGCCCAATAAGGTAATTTATATAGTTGACTGTACTTTTCCAGGCAGGCAATAGTTTTTTTGGTAATAGGATATGCTTGATTGTCAATGATAACAGGACGGAAGTAAAGCATGCGCCCACCTAAATCGCTGACCAATTTGAACAAGTCACCCATTGCTTCTTCGTTGTCGTTTAGGGGATTGATCAAACATTTAAAATCTACATTGACACCTGCTTGAATCAATCCGCGAGCATTGTCGCATACTTTAGTGAACAGGCTTTTGGTAGTGAGGCTACGTCGTATTTGTTCGTACAAGGGTTGTGTGCCAGCATCAATGTCTATGCCAATCCAGGCCAACTTACGAAGTTTATCTACGTGTACATTATCTAGCAGGCTATCTAAGTTACTGCCGTTTGTGGTGATACTGCCAAGAAATCCCAAGTCAATTGTGTGCTCAATCACTCTTTCGTAACTGACTAACACAGTGGGTTCACCGCCACCGGGATAGGTTATGGTATGTGTTGTGCCATAACTGCGAGGGGTGTGTGCTCGCCACCCTGCTAATTTATCTAGTAGCTGAATGTATTCTGTGTATTTCTTTTGCACAGGTTTTTCTTTACGAAAGTCGGCACTGTTACAATAGTAACAGTCTTGGTTACAAACATTGGTCAGGTCAATATCTACCTGTGCCGGTAATATTTTCATTGAATCCTGATTGTGCATCCAGTGTACTAATTCGGCGTATTGATACATTCTATTAATTGAGATTTGTATACAGTATCAAACTTCCCAGCAAAAAAATTGTCCACATTGGCTTGTCTTCTTGAAACAGTGCAATGATAAAGTTGTTGTAGATCTTGTGTTAGTAAATCTTCAACTACCTCATGTATTTTGTGTATTCTTGTTGTCCAGTCTGACTCTTGATCATAATACTTATGATCAATTATGTCATCAAAAGTGTCAACTCCTTGTTGCCTTAGATAATTTACAGTACCTATTCCTCCGATGATCAAGAAAAATTGTCCAGCTGCTACAGCTTTCCATGTTTTTTCAGTTATAAAAGTTTTTGGTACCATGGTAGTCTCGGTGACCAAATTTATGTAACTGCTAAAATAGGCATTGTTTGCTGACTCAGCGAGTTGTTGATTGGTAAATTCGCTCCAGGATTGAAATTTATTTTTTTCAGTGGCCCAATCGGTCAACAACGACCGGTGGTAGTTTTGTTGCTCAATGGTCATAAATTTGAAATCTTTACAATGCTCGATAAAATCATCGTTGTCCGGGTACATGGTAAACAGAATTTTATCAAAGTAGGATTTATTTTTCAACAAAAAATAATTATAAATCCTATGAAACCGATTGGTTTTATTGATGCACGATACAGCATATTGTCGTTGTATATCAATTGATTGAGTTGAACTAGTGTTATCAAACCATCTATTGTAACTCACGGCGTGGTGATACCATCTAGGAAAATAAATCATTTTATCGTGTCTAAAGTGGTCTGTAGGATCCCAACTCATGATATAGTAGTTGAGTCGATGTTGTTCCAGCCATGAGCAGATGTCATCAGCAAACCCGTGATTGGTATCTTCGTGCTCGCCACTGTAGTCGATCAACATAACCAAACATGATTTTAGGTCTTCTGGATCACACTGTGTGACATTGCGTACATTGTTATTGACATAAAAAATTCTATGTCCGTCGACATCAAACACAGGAAAATCTTGCGGACTACAATGATTTTTTTGTACCACTACGTCTTGAATAAATTTGTCAGCTGACTCAAATTTATTTTGCATACCACGCCCAGGCGTGACAAATTATGTCCTCAAGAGTAAACTTTGGTTGCCATTCACTCACCCCCATAAACTTACCGGCATCGGCTGTAAGCACAGCAGGATCACCTTCGCGCTTTGGACCATTTTTATGAGTGACGGGAATTTTGGTCACAGTAGCACTGGCTTGTATTATGTCAAGATTACTATACCCAATATTGGTACCAAGATTGTAGATATCACTTGGAATATCTTTTTTCATGGCAACAATGTGTGCGTTGGCCAAATCTTCTACGTGGATATAATCTCGAACACAGGTACCATCACTGGTAGGATAGTCAGTGCCATACACCGTGAAGTTTGTTCCGTTCTTGACACTTTCCAACACTCTGGCAATAATGTGTGTGGCCCCTGCTGGTTGACCGTGTCGTGCCTGACTGTCGGCACCACAGGCATTGAAATAACGAAACGACACAAAATCTAAGCCATATGCCTGTTGATAACTTTTCAACATCCAATCAATCATGAGCTTGCTTTGACCATAGGGACTGATAGGCTCTGTAGGATCAACTTCATTTACAGGAGTCATGATAGGATTACCATAGGTAGCGGCACTGCTACTAAAAATAACTCTGATATTGGTTAACTTGTTTTTGACAATGTAATCCAACATTGCTTTGGTTTTAACAAAATTATTGTCGTAGTATTCTTGTGGATTGACAATACTAGGGCCAACTAGACTTGTACCGGCACAATGAACGATTGCATCTGGTTGAAAGCTATTGATACAATCGAGGCCAACTTCGTTGGCAAAATCATCAGTATGCCATTTAGCACCACAGTCAATCAAATGATCTGGCGGTATAGCACGATCAATTGCCAACACACTATGACCGGCGTCTAACAATTTAAGAACTGTTTCTCCGCCAATGTATCCAGCACCACCAGTTACTATGACTCTCATCCTTCGATCTTTCTCACATGATATTTGGCCTGGCTCACATGATCTCTATAACGATTGCCGGCGCGATTCCAAGATTCGCCTGAGCCTTCAAGTATGTCCACGATGCGATCCACAGTGCCGTCGGTCCAATCTGAAATCAGACCCAGATTGTGATGTGCTTGATCCAACAAGTTTTCTAACTTGTGGAAGGCATCATCAATGCTCCAAGGAACGTACAGGCGATTAGGATCGTCAGCAAAGGTTTCAGGGAAACTGCGATAAGCAGGATATAACACATTACAACCAAGAGTGTCAGCTTCTGATACTGTGTTAGATACCCAGTCTTGTAAAGCACAATTAAACAACACGCGAGTATCGTTGAGAAGAGTGTAATAGTCATTTTTCTTCAAGTCTTCATAAATTGTTAGTCGACCTTGTTGTTCCAATTCTCGGGCTCGCAAGATATAACGCACATTGTTGCTGCGTAGTGGTCCACCTTGAAACACAGCAAACTCCACATCCTTATGGCGGCCTTGTGCCAGATACATTTCAATCAAGTCCATGTAAAAGTCTGGTTGCTTTTCTTGGTCAAAGCGGGCGGCGAAGCCCACACGCATTTTTCTTTGGTCGAAGGGTTTTATATTCTGTGCACCGCCTATGCGCTCTAGAACTTCCTGTTTACCAAAGGCCAAGCCCGAGATGTTGTAGATGGGTGCCGTCCAGCCGGCAATTCGCATGTGTGCCACCATCTCTTCGTTTGTGGCTAGGACACCTGTTACAAACTCATTGACCATCTTCTCATATAGATCCATCCACCTCGCCATACCCCATACATGTACAAAATCGTCAGGGTCAATGGCCTGTGCAAGGCAACGAACAAACACACGAGGTCGCTGATCACCAGGTATTTGATCCATGATGTAAGGGAGACTTTCGATTCCAGGTTGAAACATGTCTTCAAAGTAGACGACATCTTCACTGGTGACTTCTCCGTTCCTCATTAACTGCACCAGATTCATTATCTGGCTCATTGAAAAATAACTGCGACCGTGTGCGTCTAATACCTGCCCCACACTGATGCTCTGTGTGTTGTCTATGGTAGCACCAGGAACGTAAACAACATCCAGGCCCCGACGATCAAATACTCTACGGTTCCATTCTGTGAGTTGTAGGGTATAGCGAGCTTCGTAACTCTCTAGGCCCATGTAGAATAGCTTTCTCATATGTTGCGACCCAGTCTGCGGCCATCTTCCACCCACATGTTCTTGGCATTCTTGCCTTGGCTGAACTTGTTGTATTGTTGCCAGGCATAGGCCTTGAAGTTGTAGAGATCCTCCTCGCGGAATCGGTAGCCATAGTCCGCACAGAATTCTCTAAAGCGATCTAGTTCATCCATGATCTGGATGGCTCTGGGATTGGCTCGATATTCACGCTTGCCCATGGTGTTTCCTTTTTAAATTAGAGTTAAGTTAATTATATGACGTTTAAACAGCATTGTCAATCCATTTATTGAATGACTTGGCAATTTCTTTGGCAAACAATTGATTGCCTAATATATTTGGATGCACACCTCTAAACAGTTTGTGTTTTTCCATTTCCATCCAAGTCTTGAATAATATCTTATGTATCTCGTCGACCACTGTTGCCGACGGTTTTGTTCCTAAATCAAAATGCTCCGGCGGCCCTCTCTTTGGCACATTTATACCTTGTAACCATCTATGTCCAATATCTGCTGCCCATCCATAAAAACTGTCAACACCGCACTGTTCTGCCAAGAAATTTTGCCAACTTGGATGAATCACAGTGATGTTATCATGAGATTGGCAGGCAACATCAGTATGTGCTCCAATCAACGCTACCGGCACGCTTAGTTTAACCAGTTGTTGATAGAATTTCTGTTCTAAACTCTGGACCAGATCCAATGGGTCATTGCTAGTTAAAAACATTTTTGCAAATTCAATTTGAGACATATTAAAAATTTTGTAGCCATGGCTTAATGTGTTGCCTGCTACAAACACAATTCTAAAAGGTGCCAACTCAGGGTGGTGTTGTATGAAATGTTGAGCATGTGACAGCTGATCAAAATTATTGCTGGCATACAATGCCAATGACGTATAATCTTCAAGCTCGAGTTCTTGAGCTAAATTGGTCTTGACAGGGTCGTCTAGCCCACCAACAGATTCAAAACTTTGAACGGCCCAACTTGGCCCTAGATACAATGTATGCATTAAATTACAATTGATTGTGTTGGACGAGTAAGGTTATAACTAATGCAGCATCCGTTCTCGCCGTCTTCGGATACTTCAATTACTACAGCACGATTAGGATAACGACCAGCTATCTGGGTGTACAAATCATCTGCAATCATCTCGCAGCTTTTCCAATCAAGTTCTAAAACGGTATTCGCACCGTTATACAGCGACTCGAGCCATCGCTTGAACTGGATAAACTCGATGTCTCGGTCATTGTGGAACACATCGATTGACACCCGGAAATGAAATATATGGCGATGAGGATTAGCAAGGAACGATACATCATATTCTCCTGCTGTATTTAATGTAGGATCTGTGGCGGCTGCTGGATAGCAGTGAATTCCTTCACGTCTGAACGTGACCCAGATTTTGCGTTCTGCCGATTCACGGATACGTTCTATTTGTTCTCTCTGTTCTCGTATCATCCTGCCGACCTCATTTCTGCAATCCACTCATCCACACGAACTTCGGCTTCGGCCTGTGTCATGGCCGGCACAGTGATACGGTAGGGTGTACCGGGTCGGTGACGGATGTCATAGCGTATGACCCCATCCAGGATCATGTCGCTTTCATCACGTAGTACTTCAAACTCTTGCAAGTTCTGCGCACGATAGATCACTTGTTCTGCCAGTTCTTTCACGTTCATTTAATAACCTCATCTTGGGTGTATTTAGACCAGTCGGTAAACGCCGACCTCCTTTGTAAAGCATGTAGGCTGTGACACCATACTCCGGGATTGGTAGCACGAAAGTCTCGGTCATCCAGTTTGAGTGTAGCATTGTAGCCAAACTGACGGATGTAAGGTAGTTTAACACTGATCATAGGAATAAAGTTATGGAACTCTACCAGACTGCTTTCCAGCAAGCCTTCGGCCTGTGCTACATCTAGATCCAGGGTACAGTAGTTAGGAATCTGGTCCAGGCAGGTACGGATCATCCACTCCCAGTCACGCCACCCGTCGGCGTCATTCTTGTCCAATGCTGGAAAACTCTGGTTGGCACCAAAATAAATGTGTCCACAATCATTGTTGTTGAACTGTTGTAGAACGATCTGTGGATCTTGTATACCCACCACAAACAAGGTCCTAAGACCATAAGCTGGCGAATGTTCTACTTCGGTTCCTACAAAAAAGTTGACTGCTTCATGTCCAGGACGGTCCATGATGAATCCTTAAACGGAGTTGATATTGAATTTATTTTAACAGATACCGCACGACTATGCAACAGGTGGTTGCTCAAAAAGTTCAAAAAACTTTTTTTCAGTTTGTTGTTTTTGAGCCTTCTTCATGCCTGGATGCACTTTTTTGCTCTTGAATTCGGTGGCTGTGTATATGTGACGTGGCACAAAGAAACGATCCATAACACCAGATAATTTTTCGTATGATTTACCTAGATCATTGCCGTTGAAGTCGCACATGACATAGTCGCCCAAGCTCATCATGAGATTGATGATGTCGTCACAACTATAACCAAATCTCTTGCAGTGTGTGTCTCTGAGTTCAACCTGTACCACGGGCAGGTATTGAGCAATAATTTTTGTTGCGCCTTGCAACACAAACAGTTCGCTGCCTTCCACGTCAATCTTGATCAAGTCCACATCTTCAAATGCAAAGCTGTCAATGGTGTGTTGTGTGGCTGTCTGTGTGGGATTGTTTGTGGCCTTGCCCGCCAGCAACACAGCATCACCTCTACTGCACTCGTTGGTTTTTTGTTCCATGGTGATAGTGCCATCAAACTTACCTAGCGCACAGTCGAAATACTCGATGTCGCCAACCAAGTCAAGGCTGGCAAATGTGCCATCATCCTGCTTGAACCAACCGTCGTCATGGTCAGGTTGGTGTCTTACTTGCTTGAGTTTGCTGTCCCAGTAACGACCTTTGAGCTTGGCTTTTTTTGCTATGTCTACATTGAGTTTCATCAGTTCCATACTGCTCTGCATGGGTTCAAAACTTTTCACATGTTTGCACCAGGTTGCATACTCTATGGTGTTCATGCCAATATTGGCTCCAACGTCTATGATGGTTCGGGCCGTGGGCAACAGTCTACGGTTCATGACCAAGTTGCGAGCCTGATACGGACCATTCTCACGTGCCATTCTTTGTTCGTATAACTTATCAGTGTTCCAGATCCAGTATTGTCTGCCAATGCGATTGGTTACCAGTTTGCGATCATTTACGTTGAATAGTTGTGCCATTTTTGTCCTAAAAAAAATCCTGTACAGTATTTAAACATTGTACAGGATGAGTCGACAAAAAGCAAGACTATTTGATCATTTAATTTTCCAAGTGTAAAATTCTTTACATAATTCAATTGGGTCATTGCGGGCAATGATCGCAAGGTTGCGGTCTGTGAGTTCTGGATAGTAACTCGATGATCTCTCACCTATATGTTTAGGGTGTGTCGATTGTGTATCGCTATGAAAATCCTTGCGACAAAACTCAATGTATTTAGAATCAAATCCTGGATGATTTTTTATACCATCGAGTAAACTTTTCCATCGCGGACTTGACTTACGGATGTCAATGATTTGAGCAGTAGTGTAATGAGTGACATTTAAAGTTGAATCAGGACCCGAGACTCCGGTATCCATTAATACAGAAGTACCTGCTTTTACATATCGACGGAACGGTTGACGATATGAGTGATCGCCTGCTTTGGTCTGTGTACCTGATTTACGATCTTCTGATACCATAATAACTGCAAACAAATGATTGATTGCAAAATATTCAGCAGTCTCTTGTAATGATCCAAAAAGATTGGTTACAAGTGCTTGTTCTCGAACTACATTTCGTAAATCATGTGCCTGTTCAACATGCTCACCTCGCATGTCATATGGTGTTTTACCTTTGCCGAAAGTGAAAAGTTTATTGCCATTCATGTCCTGTGTGTTGGCTACTCGTTGACTCCAAAGATCAACTCCCCAACCATTACTTTTATCACCAAGACCTAATCCAGTGTCTTGCACGGTACTTCGTATATTGTAACCTAGGTTGGACTCTGACTCATTGGCAGGGGCACGATCGGACGAAATCTGCTTTGGTGCCGAGAATCCGCCATTGAAGTGTTGTTTAAACCAATAATAGTTTTCCATTTCTTCAACGGTGCTACATCCAACATAATCAGATACCACACGCAAATCATCAATTAAGAATTGTGCAGTAATACAGTTTTTTAAGAAATGATCAACTTGATCAACCGGAATTTCTTTAGCCACAATTACTCCAAATTAGTTACAATACAAGTATTATACTATTTTGGTAGTTTCTGGTCAACCACAGGTTAGTGCGTACTAATCTGCGTGTACTTGGGCCTCTAGTGCA
>Ga0181348_1000649_pt1 | contig 15110 bp, 19 predicted proteins | sample Su13VDMM110DN_FD_130092 | JGI IMG/M metagenome (GOLD analysis project Ga0181348, IMG submission 130092) | Freshwater viral communities from Lake Michigan, USA - Su13.VD.MM110.D.N | ecosystem: Environmental > Aquatic > Freshwater > Lake | place: USA: Michigan | collected 2013-07-16
ACCCATCGAAGTGCCAAACGAGGCGTCTCGGTGGAAAGGTTGCGACCGACGAATTTCTTGCCGTTGATGTTGAAGGCCCACGTCGCATAATTGGGAGTGTGGCCAATGAATTGAATTGCCATAATTTTTCCTAGTTGACTGCTAGTTAAATATTTAGCCGCTGAAACCCTTTAAATATCGCCACACCATAAATCCTCCAACGGCAGCGATTGCGATACCAAATTTCCGGGTTTTCTTGTTGTAGATGAGATATCCGATCCCAAGCGTCAAAGCTATTTGGTTCAAGGCCGGATTTGTTGCTTTGATCGTTGAAGATATACCTCCTGTGGATACTTGATTTCCCATAAATTTCCTTAGTGTACTGCGATCAGAATTGTTTTGCCGCGATACTTGTCAAAGCCGCAGGCGTGTGTGCCATCGGGATCGCCCGACCCTTCGTAGGCACCCAGACAGAATCCACACAGGCCGGGACAGGTGAAGAATCGATCCTGATTCCTGCCCAGCGGGATTCCCTGACGCACAGCCTCATCGGCCACAGCCTGACGATGCAGGCGTAGCTTCTCAGCGGTCGCCGGGTTCTTGCGAGGATCTTCAATCTTCTGACCCGCCTGCTCGACCTCGTCCTTGGGCAACTTTGGAGCTTCGCCATTCGGAATCCCCTTGGGCATCCGAATAGCAACGAACCGGCCTCGGGCGCAACCCAGTGCCAACATTTGATCCATGATCTTGTTGTACGGGTTGTTGGGATCTCCCTTGGGAGAATCCAACCGCTCATAGAACGAACCATTGGAGAGGTTCAACAGATAGTTGGCCGGCCACTTGCCGTTGTGCTTCTTGTCCCACGCGAGGAAGATGTCCCATGACTTGCTGTAGCCGTAGAAGCGCATCTGAGGATACCGCTCACAGATGTGCATCCAGAACTCCAGCGTCTCCAGCGAATCGAAGTCACCATCGACATACAGCCGGACCACCGCTTTCGGTTCCTTTTTCTGCACTTCTTTCAGCGCACGATTGATGACCGTTGCCTTGGACGGCAGTCGCAGCATGATCGTGTTCTGCAATTGGCGCAGGTACGGGACGACGTTGCGCCAGCCAGACAGGCTGTAGCAGTAGCCTCTGGGACCGCCCTTTGGAGCCTTCTTGCCATTCCCTCGATCCTCTGGGTCTTTCGTCCAGCAGCGACCGGCACCCGGACACGTCGCACCCGGAACGGTGGACCATTGGAAGAACGGTAGCTTGCTGCTGCCCTCGGTGAAGATCGTGAAGGGAGGGGTGAACTGTCCGGGATTCTCCAGCCATGCCACCAGCTTCTTGACAGCCTTCCAGTAGGGGCTCTCGGTGTATCCGGTTTTGGAGTACGGATCGAACTCGGCAGCGATCTCCTGATACTTCTTGGCCTTCTGGGCGACCACCCGCTTCATCGCCTCGGACTTCGTCGCCTTGCCGAAGATGCGCTTCTTCTGCGCTGGCGACAGGTTCTTCCAGTAGCTCTCAAACTTCTCAGCGGTCCACTCTTCCGGGGTTAACTGCTCCCAGATCTGCTTGATGGTCACCATGACCTTCCGCAGGTCGTTGCGGATCTTCTGGATGTCCTGCGAATTGGCTGCGGAGTTGGCGACCACACTGAGTTGGTCGGCGGGAACCTCCAGCCGCTTCTTGAATTCGGCCTCGGGATCGATGCCGGTGAATGACTTGGACAACGGCACCCAGAAAGCCTCGGTGACGCCCTCGATGCCGGGATTGGCCTTCTCCTCGACAAGGTTGGCTTCAATCGGCTCCTGCGCGGCCCGGTAGGCGACCTTAGTCGGGACGCCAAAGAGGTCGGCAGTTGCACGCATCTCATCCACCGTCCAGTCACCGAAGGGGATGACGTTGGGGATGCTGCGGACTTTCGTGGGTGCTGGTTTCATTCGTCAGATCCGGTGTCGTAGACCGGATTCCGCTTGCGGCTCTTGGAAAGACAAACGGCGATCCGCTGTTTGGGATTGCGGGAGTGAACGGGGTTCGTGCGGTCGAGATTCATCATCTGCCGGAACGAGTCGTAGGAGTAGACGAGATCGTTGGCGTAGGAATAGACGCCGATGTCCTTGATGCCTCCGGGGTACTCAGCCCAGACGTATTCGTACTTGGTCCCCTGCATCATGAAGGGCTCCTCACCCCTCATGAGCGACAGGTACTTCACATAGAGCGGAGACTCTTTGGGGCGGTGGGCGGGATTTGTGTCACCATCATCAAGGTCGTGACGAATCACTTCAGGTTTCACTCCGTATTTATTTTCAACCTCCGATGCAATGCCATCAATGGGCATTTTGAAATTTCCAATACCATGCCCAAGTTGACTGATGCCCCTGCTTCCAATTCGCCCAATGGATGGATCAATTGCACCGCGCTTGATTTTGCTGAAAGTGTTCAGAGCCATTGTCGCTTTTTGTAGAGACTTGTAAACGTGTAGATATGCACGCCTGTCTTTTTCAAGAACCCAAATAAAGTGCAATCCTTCTGAATTCATTGCGTTGCGAGAGGCGGGATTCTCAAACGCATCTTTCTGGCCCATCAGAAAACGAGCGAACTCCCTTGCAGTTTTCGCACCCTGTTTGTCGCCAGCACGTTCCCGACGATCCGCCTCTTCAAGCCAGTCCTCGGGAGGTATCGCCATCAGTTCTTTTGTCGGGTTCTTCATTCCAATTCCCTTCTCAATTTCTCGGTTTCAATCCGCGCTTGCTCCGGGTTCTTTGGACCCTGCACAAGCAGGAGACCGTTGTACCTCGTCGCCCTGCGAAAATGATCTTGCAATCCCGCAGGCGTTTCACCCGACTCAATCACCAGCACCCCGTCGTCGTCCAGCATTCCCTCGACCTCGACCAATGCCTCTTTGGTCATCGGCATGGCGGTGTGGATGATGTCCCACAAGCGGTAGAAGTCTTCGCCACTGGCGGTGTCATAGCAGAGGATGCGGTCACCGGGCTCGATGATCCGAGACAGCTTGCTGCGGACAGCGTTCCGTTTTGCCGGGTTGGTCTTGCCTTTGGTGATCTTGATCGAGGCACCATTGAGCGCACGGTTGGCTTCCACCGTGAAATCCGGCCCCAAGACCTCCTTGGCGTACCGCTCCAGTTCCGCTTGCGTGAAGCCCTTCTGGTAGCGTTGCTGTTTGCCCTTGCCGATCAGATATCCGCCCTCCTCAAGGTGTGGGATCTTGGTGGTGGATTTCTGAACGTCCTGCCGATCACGTCCGGTAATGAGGGCCACACCATCGGGCCTCAGAATGCGGGCAACCTCCTTGAAAAGGAACTTCCGCTCATCGGGATCAACCACATTGATCACCGAGAACGACACCAGCGAATCGTAGGCACTGCTGGGGATGTTGGCACTGTCGGTGTAGGTCGGAGGTCGCTTACCTTCCCAGTTTTCAGGGAATGGTTCAAACGAGTCGGCCAACAGTCCATTGGATCGCAGCGCATCGGTGCCAATTCCGCGACCTGCACCATAGTCGAGAACCTTACCACCCAGCATCTTGGAAGCGTTGATGTAGGTGTCCTCGGTGCCAGTGATCTGGGTCATGGCAGACCTCGGGTCCATCGGATTCAGCTTCCTTGCCACAATACCTTTCGATTGCACCAGCTTGGGTGTGATGGGTTCCACCTGCATAAGCGGGTATCCGTACTTCAAGCCATCCTTGATGTCGAAGGCACTCCCCGGTGCGACGAGGTGCTTGTCGTAATCCCGGCGGAACTTGGCGACCGAATCGTAGACCACCGGCTCTCCGATGGTCGCATAGCCGACAAGGGTTGCCTTGCCGACTCCGGTGCGGACAAGCCCGACCCGTTCCCCAATGTACGGGTCCAGACTCCGAGTTTTACGGGTCTCGATGGTCTTCTCACCCCGCAGGATCTGGCCGGTGAAATCCTGACACTCGTCGTTGATGTTGATACCCATCATCGACCGGCGGGGATTGCGGATGTCGGATGGCATGAAGCGAAATTGATCAACTTGGTTGAGAGCCGACTTGTACCCAATGCTGTTTTTGATTTGGTCTATCTGGGACTGAATGTTTGCTGCTTTTTGATCGTTTCCTTGAGCAATCCGTTTGTCCCTGTTCGCTTCTAAATCTCGGACCGTTTGCTCGTACTTTTTAACTTCAGACTGGGCTTTTGATTGCAACTCTTCTTCGTATTTCTTCTGATCGAATTTTGGAGGGCTGTTTAGAGTTTCTCGTTTCTTGCGAAGCCAACTAACTGCCGCTTCAAGATTTAGATTACCAACCTGCTCAAAGTTTGGAGCTTTATGCTTTGTTATGGAGCTGAGTTGACGCTCGTGATCTGAAAACCGCATTTTCCATTCACGGTTCGACTCTGGGTCTCTGATCGTAACGTATTCGCTTCCAAATCCGCTAGATTGTTCGTTGGCAACTTCAAAGCCTAGCTTGTTGGCCTCAGAGATAACGCCCTCAACAACCATGTAGGCATCGTCGCCTTTCCGCTTGGTCACTTGAACCACCCCTTCACCCTTTCCTTGAAGGACGGCTTCAACTCCACCTTCAGGGCGCGGTCCAGCACCGCTTCCGCAACCCCTTTGGCGACACCCTCTGCGATGGCTTTGATCATACTTCTTGATCCTTCGCCCATAGCAGCACCGCCGCCTGAATCATCGCGGTGCTGGCGAGCGTGTTCCTGATCAGATTCTTTCGTTCTCCACCAAGCCATAATCCGGTTCCCACAATGGCAGACCGTGTCAGGTAAGTCCCCAAGATTTCAAAGGCGTTGCCGCTCAGGGCCGTCTCGCCACTGGGCAGACTCGCCTTCTCCTCGTCCATGTGTGAGGCGGTCCACGCCATCACAAACGCCTGCACGGCCAGCGACCCGTAGAAGCTCTTCTTCCACAGATCCTTCTTCTCGCCGGCCAGCCGCAGTCCGGTGTTGATCAGCAGGGTCCGACGCAAGACCCAATAGACAGTCTCGGAACATCCCTCACCCTGAAGGCACTTCCGGGCGGCGACACTGGAGGGGAATGGGGTCATGCGATCCGGTCCAAGCCACTCAAATCAGCGATCTGTAGCTTGGTCCCGGTGATCGATTCGATCTGTGCCTTGTAGTCAATCAGCCACGGGAAGGTGCCAACGACACCAGCATCGGTGCCGGTATACCATGCGCCCAACAGCACCAGTTCACTGCCCAGCATCACGAAGATCGGGTTGCCAGAATCCCCGACCACCAGAGCCTCGGTCCACGCCCGCGCAGCCTCAAAGGATGGCGGGGTGACCGTCGCTTTATTCATGCGGACCTCGGTCAGGTCTGCCGTGGACACCTTCTTCTCGGAGTCCACATACAGAATGGGCAAGGTCGTCTTGGTCTCTTTGAAAGTGATCCCGAATGTGGTCAAGGTCTCGGTCTTGTTGGCGATGTACTGCAACCAATTGTCGGGCAGCACCCGGTAGACATTCAGGCTAGGGTCAGCGTCTCGGTCGAGGGTTCCGATGGCAATATCCGTACCTGCAACCTGCTGGATGGCAGTGACCTTGTAGCTGAAGGTCCGGCTGTCCTTGTTTGTGAAGAAGATGTCGAAAGGTCGTTCCGGGTACGGGACGTGTTGGGCGAAGAGGACATGCTTGCGGGTGATCAGAGTGCCGCCGCCGACACCGCCGAGTCCGTTGATGCCGGCTGCAACTCCCGTCCAATTGAACGCCCGGACCCAAGAGACCGCGTTGCGAATCCAACCGATGGGTGAAGCCGTGAACCCACTGAAAAGGCGACGATCCGCCCCGGGGGTCATCATCTTGGTGAGAGTCGATTTGATACCGCTCACCCAGTTGGTGCGGGTCTTTTGACCAAAGATGAAGAGGCTCATAATGCCAAGGAGGATGAGGTAGTTCATTTACGGGGCAGAGCGTACCACCCGGCGGGCAGTACTACTTTATTACTACTCGGGACCAATTTGCCATTTGGATCGAAGGCGTAGACCTTGGCCTTCACCGGCTCCGCCAGCATCACCGGCTGGCCTTCAGGGACGAGGATCACTCTCGTCATGCTGCACCCGACCAGCCCTTGCACTATCGATAGCAGCACCAAGCTCCGCTTGGAGATCAGCAGGAGCTTTGCCCGTAACCACAGACGGTGGAGGTGTTTCACGAAGGAAATCCAAAAGGGCTTTGAGGAGTTGATAGACCCAGTTCACGGGGCCGGCGGGGTGGTCGTCTTCTTGTTCTTCAGCATCGAGAGAACGACGCCGAAAATGGTGACCAAGGCACCGGCCAATTCACCGACCTGATCGGCAGAGGCGAGACCTTTGGCTACGAGGAAACCGCCAGCGGCAGTGAGACCGTGACGAATGAGGGAACTGAGGTTGGGGTTCATTTTTGGTTGTTTTTCCAGATGTCGATGACGTTTTTGATGATGACTGTGAGTGCTGCCAGCGATCCCAAAGTGACGCTTAGGTTGGCCATGATGGGGTCGGGGACAATGCTGGCGACCAGAAGGCCGCCAGCAGGGCCACCGACGCCGATACCGAGATCACGAAGGGTGTCGTGGAAGTTCATTTAATCAAGAAAGATTTGTGTTCAAAAGCGTGACGTTGATGTTGCGCGGAAATACTCCTGCTGTCCCTCTGATTTGCATTTCACCAGCAGAAAACTGCATCTGAAACCCGGTGATTCCATTCTGGATCGAGACCGCACCGGCACTTGAGTCAGCAGCAAAAACGGCAGTTCCGCCAGATGTGCCATCTCGGAACACATACAGTCCACCCTTTGCACCGTAGCCCAAGTTTACCCAGACATTGACGGTGGTCAGAGTAATGGTCTTCCCAAGCCCAACAGTGCTGGACTGAAACGAACTGGCTACCATATTTCCGCTCAACTGCTGAGACCCAACATTAGGAATCCAGTAGTTGTAGTTTCCAGTCGCAATTATTTGATTTGCAACCGTCTGATCGGTTTGGAGATGCGTTCCAAACAACACAAGTCGGTCATCCGAAACAATGATTCCTGCGCGTCCAGAACTTGCAATGCGTCCTCCATATATTGCCATGTACGCATTGTTCTGAATGTAACCTGAAAGCGTAGTATCACCAGTATCAATAAAGTATCCACCATTAATGGTTATATAACCATCTACATTTATGATCGCCCTTTTTGCAGACCCCTCAAAGTGACACGAATTTAGTGCTATGACACCAGTGTTATTGTAAATATGATAATTGCCTTCACCGTCAAAGCTACAAGAGTTGAAAGAGAAATCAGAACTGGCAGTAGATGTCTCACAGTAGAAATCGTACTGAGTGATGTTAAAAATGCATCCATTATGGAATGCAATCATTTCACCAGAATCGGTTATTGGATTTCCTGCAAGATCATTGATCGGAAACCAAATTCCGTAAGTGGCATTCCAGATGTCAAAGTGATCAAATGAATTTATGTATGTGCGATTACCAAAATAGATACCCGTCTTAAAATTGGTGATCTGAAAGTTTCGGAATGTGGTATGTGACGGTCCCCCATTCACTCCGACAGTCAGGTCGTTCAGATAGAACCCTGTTCCAGAAATGGCAGACGGACCATACAATACAAACCCATCAAACGAAAACGTTGCCTGATTGTAAGGGTTCCCTGAAACATACCGACCACCGCCAGTGAACGTGATTGCGGGAACATCTCCCAGTGAGGAGAAGTCGAAAACCGCACGTTCGCCCAAGCATCCAGTGAACGCACACTTGACCGTCAGTCCGGCATTGCATTTGTAGGTGCCTGCTGGAAACAGCAAGATACCCTGATTGCCAGTGCTGACGATATAGTCCAGAGCGGTCTGGATTGCTGGAGCGTCGTTGGTGACACCATCACCCTTGGCTCCGAAGTCCTTCACGCTGACCCAACCGTTGCTGTTGTCCGTGATTAATTCCCAAGTCGTCCCGCTCCACACACAAATCGTGGTCAGCGTGGTGTCATAGACCATCAGACCCTTGTCAGGGACTCCAAGGGTGAGTGCTGTTCGATCAGTTGACGACAGCTTGGGAAAAATCAAACCATCACCCTGAGCCGCGAGTGCATTCTGGGTGCGGCCACTGACCGAGGTCTGGATGAGGTTTGCGGTTGCCATTACGCGAAGGCGAAGAACCCGCTGACATCATTGAGAGCGAGTCCGGTGGAGGTGTTGTCGGTCAGACCCTTGGCCGAGGTGACCGAGAAGGTCATGGCAGTCGCAAATGCGAGACCGCCTTCAAAGTCGAATTGGACAGTTCCGTTTGCGGGTAGATCGATTTCAAACAGAGCCGCCGTCGTCCCGAGGGTTGGAGCGGTGGCGTTGAAGAGTTTGACCGAACGGATTGCCGCTGCCGAATTCTGCAAGACGCACCCCAAAAGTCGGCCAGCAGCCGCTTTGATGGTCCCAACAGCAGGAGTTGCCGGGGACATCACAGACACGAATGAAGCAGCCCCGGTCGCGTTTGCACGGTACTGGATGCCGACATCACCGATGGCTGAGGTGCCAGCGGGTAATGCAGTCACCGACACAGTGCCTGAAACCGTTGCCGTTCCGATTACGCTAATCGGCAGCGGGTTCATCGCGCCATTTGCCCGATTGCCCTGTAGGTACACAGGCATATTCGCGAATTTCTCGACGGCGCAAAACGACATCGTCCACGTCGTCGAGGAAGCCGGCGCGGTCGTGCCGTTGAAACTCCAGATGAACAAGTACAAATCCAGATTGTCGTCTGGGATGTTTTCGAGGCGGTTTGCTCTGACCGTAACAGTCGGAGTAGTGGTAGATGCTCGAAGCTGATCTGCCCAAAACACCTCGCGACCCGTCAATTCCGATGTGATGATCGTGCCCGGCGAGGCGGTCGTGTTGATCGTCGCAGCGGTGTCGCCAGTAGCCCAGCCGCGACGTTGAGCGTCCACGTTGATGGTTGTGGCGGTGGCTCCGGTGACAAGGTTTCGGACATACGTATGTCCGAACACCGTTGCCGTACAGCTACCGGACGCAGGCCAGCCAGCAACGGTGAGGTTGTAGGAAACACCCGCCACAACCGAAGCGATGGCATAGCGACCCGGAACACCAGCGGCTCCAACGATTCGGCCGATTTGAACGAACTGACCAACACTCGTTGCTGTGAAAGCATGGCCCGCTTGAGTGACGGTGATGCTTGTTGCGGAATTGATCGTAACGGTCAGCCCCTCACCAACAAGGTCGGCCAGCATGACCGCCAGATTGTTGTTGGCGATTCGGTTTGACGAAACAATCGAGAATTTGAGCCGCATGGCTCCGCGCCAATTTCGGACGCTGCGCGTGAAGAACTCTTGGTTGGTAGTGGTGCCGGCAACGATATTGAGCGCACTGGAACCTTGGTTGTACGAGACACCTGTTCCTGTTTGAGGAGTGACAAACTGGTCGGAGATTACCGACGCCCCGACTTGAGAGAACGACACGTTCCAGATTTCCTGTCCGATTGCGCGTACAGGACTTCCGGGTGCCTCATTGTCAAGAACTCGAATTGATACGTCTGGAGTCTTTGTGTTGATGCTTGCGACCGATCCCGCTATCGCAGTCGTGTCGCCCTCGATGGAGGTGAGGAGCGTATTGGCAGTCGTCTGATTGGTGGAGGTCGCTGCACCCACTGCGAGGACAGTCGAGGTCACATTGACATCAATTGCCGCAGCCCGAAGCTGGGCGTCTGTCAGCGGTTGAGCCAGACCAGTGGAAGCTGTGACCGTGCCGGAAATCGGAACCGGCGTTGCCCGAAGTTGGGCGTCAGTCAATGGTCCCGTCACCGCAGCAGTACCAGAGACCGAGACCGGCACCGGAGCGAACCTCAACTGGGCGTCAGTCAATGGCCCCGTCACCGGGACGCTTGCCGAAATCACAACTGGTACCTGACCACCGACTAGGACCGGGGTCTTGCTGTCGATACTGGTCAGGCTCGCGTTGCCGTCCGCCTGCCGGGATTCAGTCGCAGCACCCGTGGGTAGCGGCAATGCAATCGCTGAGATCGGCTGCGTAACACCGGACCCATCCACCGGCACCCGACCGCCGACCAACACCGGGGTGTTGGAATCGATATTCGTCAGGATAGTAATCTGAGCCGATTGATTGGCTGCGGTTGCGGCTCCAAAAGGTAGCGGCAATGCGGTAGCGGAAACTGGCAACGGATAGGGGGTGTCGTACACCACCTGAATCACGTTGGCCGAGGACATCGCACTCGTGTCAAAGAGCAGGTAGACCTGAGTGCCTATGACATTGGTCCACCGCAGACTGGTGTCAGCAGTGCTGTAGATGATCGTGCCGGTCGTCTGATTGATCAGCGAGACCAGTCGGCGGATATCGAATCCGGCGATACCAAAGAGGTCAACGTAGCCGGCCCCGGATGCTCCGGGTACGAACGTCAGTGAAGGGGTGATGAAGTCTTTCATCCAAAAATCAGTGAAATTGCAATTGCCTGTTGTTTGGTGATACCGCTGCCGGCACTGAAGGCCCAGCCGACATCGTAAGAGGTGTCGGAGAGCTTGACCAGACTCATCCCAGTGAGACCACCACTCGGAATACCAGACCCGGATGCCTGCCAAGCGGCACCGTCCCAGTAGTAAAGAGTGTCTACAGTGGTATCGTAAACGAAAGCTCCAGCCTCACGAAATGTGAGGCTGAGAGCGTTGCGTTGAGTGGACGAGAGCTTGGGCAACAGAACCACATCACCCTGAAGGGCGAGCGCATTCTGATCACCACCGGAGACGGACTGCGTTATGACAGTCGCCTGCATTACTCAGCCGTCTGGTTGGGAACCGGAGCCAGAGGAGGCTCAGGGTTCAGCTTCTTGTACTCGGCATCCTGACGCAGCAGTTCGCTGATGATCGGGACCGCGATGCGAGCGGTGTTGTAGCCGTGGGTTTTGATCCCGGTCTGAAGAATTTCGATCAGGCCGTTTGCGATTTCATTTGTCAGGATGAGCGTCAATTGTTGGGGCATGGATGGATGGATGGTTACTTGGTTTTGGTTGCGGTCGGCCACGGCAACGGAAGGTTTACCGGGGCGATAGGGGGATTGATCTGGGCTTCGATCTGGGCGTCCAGATTGGCGTAGGTATTCTCAACGCCAGCGGGACCGAGGGCCGACTGAATCCAGCCGGTGACGATCTCAGGCGTGAGATCGTTGTATGGGATGAAAGGAGCTTCCGGGTCCAGCACAAACTGCTGGATGCTCTGATTGCTCGATGTGTATTCGCCGTCAGTTGCAGTGACGGTGTAGTATGCCGTCGTGACGACATCGGTCTTGCCCTGAAACTCCGGGTAACCGATGAGGGTGGTGGGGGACCAAGTGTAGGTGTTTGCCATATTAGTTTCCGTATACGGGGATTTTGACGAAGGCGCCGTTCAAGCGAATGCGAATGAAACCCTGACAGTTGCCGGGGACAACTGCACCGGCAGTAGCGGTGGGGAAGTAAGTGGCTGCGGCACCGTTGGTGGCGACGAAGTTACCGGCAGCACCGATCACAAGTTCGTTGGCGACTCCAGCAGCACTTGCGTCGCAATTGGCTCCAATAAAAATATTATCGGTTCCCGTCGTGAGGTTGCTTCCAGCGTTAGTTCCAATTGCTGTGTTTCCAGATCCAGTTGCATTCGTTAAAGCCAGATACCCAACAGCGGTGCAACTTCCGTTGGTTGTGATTGTCGAGAGAGCACCCCGTCCGACAGCAGTGTTTTGAACGCCGCTGGTGTTGGCAGTAAGTGCGCTGGCACCAACAGCAGTGCTGTCGTCTGCGGTGTTGACTGCCAAAGCATTGAATCCAAACGCAGTATTTCTGTTTCCAACGATGTTTGCTCCCAAAGAACTGCGTCCCATTGCAGTGTTTTGGAATCCAATCGTGGTTAATGATAACGATAAAGCACCAAACGCACTGTTATCACCGTTTGTGCTTTGGGCAAGAGCTTGAAATCCTACTGCTGTGCAACTACTTCCACCACCATTTGTTGCCAGAGCAGATCGACCGACAGCGGTGTTGTTGGTGCCGGTGGTGTTCGCAGCCAATGCACCAGCACCAACAGCGGTCAGGTCGCTGACCGTATTTGACTGAAGAGCACTGACTCCAACAGCAACATTGTTGTTGCCGCTCATAAAATTCGCACTCAGCGCATTTACGCCAATTGCCGTATTGCTCGCACCCGTCAGAGCCCGGTACATCGACCGATAGCCGATTGCCGTATTCCCGGTCGCCCCCGCCGCCGTCAGGTTCAGGGTACTCGTTCCGACAGCAGTGCTGGTGGAGTCTCCGAGAGTACCCTTCCAGATATCGATGGCTCCACCGACCCTCAAGCGAGCGATCGCTTTGGCGTAGGTCAGCCCCGGATCGCCACGCAACTCGCCATTGTCATTGAAGATGACCTCGGTATCGACTGAGTCACCCGATCCCGGCACCGACTCCCAAGCTGACCCGTTCCAGATGAACAGGTTGTTGAGGGTGGTGTCGTACACCATCATGCCCTTGTCGGCTGCGGTGAAGGTGATGGCCAGACGCCCATTGGTGGTCAGCCGAGGGACGCTGAACCCCTCGCCGGTAGCGGCAGAGGTGGTTTGACTCGGATTGTAGATTGCAGAATTTGCGCTCATGTTAGATTCGGGCTCCGATAGTGGGTTCGCGGAAATTGACCCATTCCGCGATGGGGTTGAAAGCGATTGTGGCGTTGATGTTGGCGTTGCCGCTGAGACCGTTGACGTAGATGCCGATTCCGCTGCCCGTATGGCAGAAGAATTCGTTCATCATAATCTGAGTGGATTTGTCCGCAGTCAGAACACCGGCAGCAGGGTTCAGGAGTTCGTCACGCCAAATGGTGCCGTCTCCAAAATTGTCCACACCGACACCGAGGTTGTAGCCGATGCTGTCCTGCCCCTGATTGTAGACAACCGCTCCGATGACCTGACTAGCAGCACCATTTGCCACAAACGTCGAGTTGATCGAGACGTAGTGGACGATGGAATCCTGCGGAAAAGTGAAAAAGGAAGTCTTGAAAAGAGTTCCCAGCGGCGCACCCACAAAAGCTCCCGTCGAAGGAACCGATGCGATGAGGGTGAGGAACCGGGGTTTCGGATTGATGTTGCGCTCGATCATAGGAAGGTCACCGGGCCTGAAGGCGAATTCCTTTCAGGCCCGGTGGATTGGTTTTACAGGATGATCTTGTATCCGTGCAAGGCCAACGTGATGCTGTTCGTTGCAGCAGTCAGGTTGGTGAACGTGAAGAGCAGGTTCGACTGCGGCTCGAAAATGATGCCGCGCTTTTCGAGGAACTGCTTGAAGGCGTTGCCGCACAGAACACGCTGCGGCACCGGAGCCGACATCAGATCGCGACCAGTGGTCTGATCACGGATCGAGACCGTGAAGCTGTTGGGGTACTGGAGGCTGTCTTCAGTGGTGGCAGCAGTGCCGCCGGTTCCAAAGATTCCCATCAACTCAAACCGGGAATCGGCCTGCATGATGAGGGTCGTGGAAACGGTTGCACCAACAGCAGCACCAAGGCTGGCCGTGACGACGTAGACGAACGGGAGGGAATTGGTGTTGTCCATAATAAATGAAAAAGGGACCGCCGCCTAACCGGCAGGCGGTCCCGTAGTTGGTTGCAGGATTACTGGCTCGGGCGGATGACGTAGCCGTCGAAGATCAAGCCCAATTCAATCGCCGGGGTCTGGGCACCGTTGGCGGTGTCGAGAGCGGTGTTGGTGAAGTTGGGCGTGTTCCCGTTGGGGAAGTTGATTGCGGCCTGAATCTGGATCTCGGGCTCGATGATCTGGATCGGGTCGATGTTATAGACGGCGGTGGCCCGGTAGTCGGGTCGCGCCAGCCAGTTGGTGCCGTTGGTTTGCGTCTCAGCAGCGTTGCCGGTGCGGGACGACGCCAGAGCCTGCACGTCGATACCGAAGCCGGCGGGGCACTGGATGAACGGACGAGCGATCTGGTAGTACAACTTCTGGGCGAAGCTGATTTCCAAGATGCCAGTGTTCAGCACACTGTGGAGCTTCTCCATCGCAGAATCCGCCAAGGCAGTGTAGCCGCGATAGGTGAAGTTCGTGCCAGTCGTGAAGCCCTGACGAGCCTGACAAACGAAGTTCGCGTAGGTGCGGATCTGTGTCAGAGCGAAGTACTCCTGACCAAAGCTCGCATTCTTGACGAGGTTCGTCTGCTCGAGGGTCTTGAAGAGCGTCGCACCAGCACCCGGATCGGTCGCGCCAATCGGGTTGCTGAAGAACGACACGCTGTTGGTGCCGGCGGCGAGCAGTCGGCAGAAGTCATACTTCTGACCGCGCACCACCTGATAGCGGCTGAAATCGGCAGAGCCGAACCGCTTCTGTAGGGAATCAATGATTTCGGGAGTCATGTTGTGGGAGTGGCTGGCGGTTTACTGCACCGGGCGCAGGAGGAGACCGTCGAGGATCACACCGACCTTGAGCGGGTTGGTGCTGTCGTTGACGACGTTGGTGGCGAGAACCGGAACAACGCCCGACGGGAAGTTGAGCTTCACGTTGAACTGCTGTTCCGCCTCGATGAGGATGTTGGGGTCGGTGAAGTACACGTTGGGCCGCATCTTCGTCTGGGTGACCCACGGCACACCGACAACGGCAGAAGCACCAGCAGCCGGATTCGGCGCGGCACTGATCTGGTTGACGAAGGTGTTGGAGAGATCCAGCGGGGAGCCCGGAGGCGGCGCGTACTGGAACGGTTTGATGATGGTGGCGAACGGACGCGCACCGACGCTGAAGTTCAAGACACCGGCCTGCACGAAACCGCCGATGTAGTCGGAGGCCAGAGCGCGGGTGTCGATTGAAGCCTGATTGGCGCGAGTGAAACCATCCACGTCGTTGACAGCCAACTGGATGTCAGTGCTGATCGACTTCAGTTGGAAGTGCGTCTGGCCGAACGAACCGGCCTTGGGCAGGTTGGTGTCCTGCAAGGTCACGCCAGCCTGACCAGCAACCTGACCGAAGAAATTCAGTTCAGTGGAGCCGGCGGACGGGTAGGTAACGTAGGAATACCACTGCCAGCGAATCGCTTGCCAGCGGCTGTAGTCGATGACTCCGAACCGCTGACTGGCGGCGGAGATGATGCTCTCAGATTGGAAACCCATATCAGTGTTGAATTGGTGG
>Ga0181348_1000651_pt1 | contig 15088 bp, 13 predicted proteins | sample Su13VDMM110DN_FD_130092 | JGI IMG/M metagenome (GOLD analysis project Ga0181348, IMG submission 130092) | Freshwater viral communities from Lake Michigan, USA - Su13.VD.MM110.D.N | ecosystem: Environmental > Aquatic > Freshwater > Lake | place: USA: Michigan | collected 2013-07-16
AGAAACAGCCGCAGCCATGGTATGGACTATATTCCGACGCACAAACAGCTTAATCTCCCACCATAAAGTATGACTCTGGTCTACCTGCAGGTCGGCTGAGTCGGCACAACCAGAATGCTGCTGTGACCTACGGGTTGTAAAATTAAACAATTGCCTGAGTGCCATTGCGGCTTCAAGCTCTCCAACTTTTCCCTTCATTCTGCTATTTAGGGCCACGGTTTTCCTCCCTGTTTTTCACGGTCATCTAGGAACATCTGTGGAATATCGCAAATATCGTAAGGCAGTCCAGTGCGGTTTCTTAACTTAGCCAATCCCGCTACATCTACAGAGCCGTCCTCTTCTAGCTTGGCTGTAAGCAATGCCCCTTTGGGAAGCTCTCCGTAGTCTGGGAGTTTCTGGTGGATGGCAGTATGGCAACGGCGGCACACGACCAGCCAGTTAATCCTAAGATCCTTCCTGCCCGCTCCTCCTTGGATATGGTGGATCTCAAGGGTTCGGCCTGCCCTGTAGGCTGGCCAATGGCAGACAGCGCAACGGTCGTTAAGCCTAAGATAATCCTGCTTAGTGACATCGCTGGTGTTGTCTTCCATGCTTAAAAGCGTACCACATAATTAGTCGATTTTCTTGGACAGCGCAAACCGATTCCCTTGCGAAGACGGGGGGAGGCCCGGATTCGTTAGGGTATTTACCCTCGCTATTAGCAAACCTTATTCCGGTCTTCGCGTTGGAGCAGTGACGTATCGGTGTTAGCTAGATCAACTACTAGCCCGTGGCCTGCATTTCGTGTTTGCTTTCACTTCTTATTTATTTAGGCTGGTTCTTTTAATTTGATTTGGGCAGAGATAGACCAGAAAATGAACTGCCATTTATCCAAAGAAATTCTTTCGCTTCCCTAATTCCTTTCTAAGAGCATCCCCCGTTGTTCCTTTTACCGGATAATTGTCTAACAGCCACCGGATGTATCCAGTTTTTAATTCCTTTATGGGCCTTCCCTTGTATTTGCCGAATGTCATGTTGTAGATATTTTTACTTTTGGGACGCTGCTGGTCAGCCTCGCCAAAGGCATTCCTCTCATAGTGCCGCATCTGGCCATTGGCCACTAATGCCGCCCTCCGACTAGCGTCTAGAGCGTGTAGTGCCGCTGCTTCGCTTGCTGCGGCCCTGATCTCCTCTTCCACGATCTCATCCACATTGGCGGCAGTTAGCCCAACCTGAGCTTCCTGACGCTTCCTGACGCGACGAGCCAATGCTGGGTCTAGCTCTGGTCGCATGACGCTTAGGCCGGTCTGTAGGTCACAGTGGCGGCTAGCATCAGTTAGGTCATATACCTCAAAGTAGGGCTTATCGGATTTGGCTATGGCAGCTTTGCGATCTTCTATAGTTTCTGCCCCATCCAATACTCCCGGTAATGCCCGTGTTCCTCGCCCAAACATCTGAATGTATTTGTTGCGGCTTTTTGTGGGCTTACACAGGTAGACTTTTTTGATAGGTGGAAAATCATAGCCAAGCGTTAAACAGCCAATATTAAGCACTACGCTCACATCGCCGTTTTCAAACAGGTCTAGATTACGCTTGCGTTCATCGTCTTCCATTCGGGAATGTACGATTGCCGCTTCTACTCCACGCCTCTGCAATCCCTCTTGAACTGCTTGGGCTTGAAATATCCCACTACAGAAAACCAGCGAAGACTGCCCTTCATGGGTAGTCTCTACAAGCTGGCACACTGTCTGTACGTTGGATTCGTGAGCCATGATCTGTGACACTTCCTTGCTGGAATAATCACCGAATCCGCTCTTGTACTTGCTTAAATCCAAAGCCCCGGCAACAGTAAGCCATAGCCTTGGTGGAACAAGCCAGCCATCTCTAACGCCTTCTGCGATGGAGTAGTTAAATGCAATATCGCCATAAAACGCAGTTAGGGGGTCGCCTGTCAGCCGGTCTGGGGATGCCGTCATTCCTACAATCTTGCACCCATCCTCCCGAAACTGCTGGAGCATAGCAAGGGATCGGGGGGTAAAATTCATATGCGATTCGTCCACAATTATCAAACGAGTCCCGCCGATAAAGTTCTGGTAGCGGTTGCGTGAAAGCAGGCTGGCATAACAGGCTACAGTGACCTGTTCACTCGACCTTAGCGCACCTTGCTCTACACCACAAGGAACACCCCGTAGTCGAAGACGTTCGCTAGCCTGTCTGCATAGATCTTTAAGAGGAACGATATACAGGGAACCGCCCTGCTGCCGTCCAATTAGGTCTGCTGCAATCTCAGTTTTGCCCAGACCAGTGGCCAGTATAGCCAGACAGCCGCTTGCGCTTTGGAGCGTATCACGGACTGCCTGACTACACTGAGACTGATACTCGCGGAACTGAAAGCTTTTGGGCTTTTTAATTACCGACGATGATTTTTTATCAGCCAGTTCAGGAAACAGCATTGTCATCTAAAATAACCTTCCTTGGTCTACCACGCTTCTTCTTCACTGGCACATCGACTACGGCAACCTCGACGCTCTCAACAGCTACCGGGACTTCTGGGACTTCTAGCACCACAGACTTTGCGACCTCCACAACCATCGCGGCGAGAGTCGCCTTGGGTTGGGGAGGGGCTATTTTATTAGCCGAAAAGATTGGTGCAAACTCACGGCGTACTAGCATCCGCAGGGTATCTAGCTCCCCAAATACCATGCCTAGATCAGATGCCAACAGACGCAGAGACTGCGATACCTCTGCATATTCGTCCTCGTTGTATAGGACAACATCGTCTTGACCTCGTTCTGCAACCTTGCCCGCAGCCTCTGCCGCTACGAGCATTCTGCATTTCAATTCCATCAACTGGCTTTCAGTAATCATTTAGCTGCATTCTCCTGTGCTATTGTTACGCGGATGTCTACTGCCATTGCTTCCAATCTACGGAGTGCGTCTGGTGCCATACTCCCATCAGCCATTTTCTCTTTGGTAAGTTCCAGAATTTTATCGATTACCAGCGGGTCTTTTGCAAAATTTAATGCCTTACTTGCCCGAGCGAATGCGGCAGTCTGGGATTCCAGTGCCAGCCCCGCAGAGCAAGCGTTTGCCGTTACGCCGTCATCGTCTACCTCAGATGCCAGCGTCAGAATAGAGGCGTAGGCTTTACGCTGCATATAAGTCATATACGCACACGTTTTCTGCGCTTCTGCGTGTTGCTTAATGGGGATCTGACTGCTGATCCACTCGCCGCTCTCATGGCCTAGAGTGGTATTTAAGTACAACTCCGCATCCACACAAGCAAACGTCTGCATAATTGCAAGCCCATTAGACGCTAGTGGCACTCGACTCGCTGCCTTCAAATCCTCTAAGTCAGCGAACTTACCGTATTGTCCCGGTGTGGTTCGCTTAGGCGTAGACATTTCGCCCTGTGCAACAGACAGAGATCGCAGTAGTTGCCGTATAGAGTCTGTCTGTTCACGGTAGACATAAGTGCGTCTTGTTGCTGCAATCTGTGGCATAGCTCTCATAGCTCCGTCGATGCGTGGTCTTGGTTCTTCCATCTAAATCTCCCCTATAGGTTCTCTACTACTCATAAACGCTGGACACCGTAACTCCGTAACACTCCCGTAATCGTCTGGTAGCCAATTTCCCCACTCAGTCCTGTGCCTGATTTCGGCCAAACACTGCTGTACAGTTGTTCTCGCTGCGGATAGTAACGCTGCGGGGAGTGTTACAACATGGCAGGCATACGGTGGTACGGTGCTTGTTACTATAAATTGTAACGGTTGGCCCACCAATCCGATAGACACACCGGCATCAGAGTACACCACACTTTGTATGTCATATCGGTAGGACTGTACTGCCCGCCACCATGTTAGTAATGGTCGCTGTTCGCGGGTGGTCTTAATATCATACATAGTACCATCGGTCATGCCGTCGATACGCGCTCGCATTTTGGTGTTATCATCCCACTTCCATCGCACCACAAACTCCTTGTGGCTTGCATTAAGTATCAAGCCCTTTGCTGCGCTGTTCTCCCAGATCTGCGAGGTCTGTGCCGTGATCGCCGCTTGGTCAACGCGACTCATGGGGATAGTGTCATCCCCTTGGTCTGCCAGCCAGCTAGCCGCCGCTTTTCCAAATGCCCCGCCTGCTGTCAATACATTGTCTGGGGCAACCACCACACGCTCCCAGAACCTAGTGGGGCCATATTCATGCCACTGATGCAGAAGCTCCCCGTAGCTCATCTGTGGACTCTGTGGCGGGGCTGGGCGACCCAGCACACACTGCTGCCAGTATTCATATGGACTGTCGGCAAACAGCCTCAGACGCGATGCCGAAATCCCCTCTGATGCATGGTAGCCGGACGCTGGCTCTGTGGTGATAATTCCTTGCATTTGCGTTCCCTCGCTTTCTGGTCGGGCCAATGTAGGGGGCGGCCAAACAAATGCAAGGGGGCAGGATTTTCAGCGGCCTACGCGGTTTTTTTCGCTTCCTTCTCTAGTCGCTCTTTTTTGGCTTCGTCCCGTGCGGCCTTCTCCAGCTTCTTTTGCAGCAAATACTTGTCCATCTGTGATTTGCTCAGCGTAGGCACACGATCCTTCGGAACATACTTTTTGCTCTGATTTAGACTTACGGGGGAAAGCTCCTCTCCGAGCTTCTCCAGCAAATCACGCCTTACTGCCTTTTCGTCCACAGTTTTAATTTTGATTCCGGACAGGTTATTAATGCCAGCCTTTAAGCCACGCAATTTACCGGATTCATTTTCCCCAGTGAGCAATGCCCCGGCTAATGACATAGGTCGCTGCAAACCGGGGACGGCGTTGATTGCGATATTTAGTAGCGGATCGTAGAAATCCCCTGCTCCCTGACTCTTCATAAGCCGCCTAAGCGGAGTCGATGCTTGATCTAGAGTATCGCCCGAATAGGCATCAATCCCCGTCAGTAGTTCCGTAGCCGCTCTTGCCGCAGGGTGCATATTAAATGCTACGTTTCTGCCCGTTGCCAATACTGATTGGCTTGCTGCCCTGAGAGGGTTCTCTTGGGACTGAACCCGTATGTTGTTCCAAATGTCAAAACCGGGCAAATCGAAATCAGTAACAAATGTATTTGTGCCGGGAGTCGATAGAAACGGAACCCGGAGTGCAAACTGCTGCTTCAAAGCTGCCGGAACGTAGGTGTCTTCATCTGCTGCCTGCATATCGTGAGAAAACCTTATCGTTTTACCGTAAGCACCACCGGGGTTATTAATTAGATGTTCGGCTACATACTTTCCCATTCTGCTTTGGTAGGCATACCAAGGGAATATGGAACGCGCCCAATCTCTCTCAAACCCTGTTAGGCTTGAATAATCTACTAGGGCTTTCTTGACTCTTGCCGCAGCTTCTTCTGGAGCAACACGGTTCTTAGACAGGGCTAGAAAAGTGCCTAATCTACCCATGCTATCTACAGTATCGCCCACTTCTTGGGATGCCATTAGCAATGGGTTTTTAGTAACCTGTGCGCTACCAACACCCTTAATCGTCCCGAAGTCTTTAAGCATCTGCAATGGGTTATTCTGCCCAGTTGGCAGCATTTGCTTTAATCCCGATGAAATTGAGATAGGCGTAGAACCGGGAACAAACTGAGATATGTCTCCTCTCTGCGAGGACGAAAGCAAGTCGTTGCTGGTTAATCCAGTAAGCACTCCTGCTCCACCGACATCAGATATTACGGCATTCCTCAACGCCGCAGGATCGCTAATCATCGCTTCGTAGCGTGGGATAGTCTTGAGAAAGGGCATCGCCTTATCCCAGTTATTGGCAAGAATGTGCCTTGCTGCATTAAATCCCTGTAGGGTTCCCTGAATATCGTTGGTTTCCAGCCACGACGAGAACACGTTGGAATAACTATCTCTTACCTTGGTAGCTGGCCATGCTAAAACGAATCCCTTAAACAATGTGGTGTATTGGTCAAGCAAGCTTTTAGCCTGATTCTGCACCTTCTTATTCCGCATAAACTCGTTGCGAGTCATCAGCGTATTTACAACGGACTCTGGTATTGAGTATTCTTTTAGCTTGATGTCGGAGATGCTTGATCCAGTAGGCGCACCCGCTGCATTAAGAATGGCGTTGCGTAGGTTATTCCTGCCCACTGCCGTAGAGCCGCCGTTCCTGCCTTCGGCTAGTCCAATAGACTTGCCAATCTTCTTTAGTGCTGCCGCTGCTGAGATATGCTTACCCCCGCCAAGGTCAACAAAGCTGGCCTTTTTAGCGGAGTCTCCCAGAATCTCATACATACTCTTGACGTTTGCAGTCCGTTGAGCCTCGCCCATTATGTAATTGCCTTGATTGATAATTGGGTGCGTGGCAAACACCGCATAGTCATCAGCCGTATTGGGCTTCAATCGCCGTAGCGTCCGGGCAATCTGTATGGATTGGGCAACGTCTACCTGTGGGTTGTTAATCTTTTTGGCTATGTATTCGCCAATCTGCCTGTCTGTTGATCCAGCACCTCTAATAACGTCCTGATCCGTAAGGTTCATATACTTACGGACAAACGGATCTACGCTTAGCTCACGCAGATCTATAGTGGCGTTGGGGGTTTTAAGGTTGGCTTCCCGTGCTTGTTGATTTCGGATGTTTGCTGAGTATTTCGCACCCGATCCACCACCTCCACCAGAGATAATCTCCAGTTCCTGCGCACTTCTTGGACTCCAGTTAGTACCAAATCCCTTGGGGTCTGATAGCTCTGAAGATGTCATGCCCAGTGACTTTGCATTGGCATTGTGATCGGCAGCAATCTGCTTCCAATCATCTGCCCATTGCTGGAGTCCCGGTGCATTCTGAAGCAATAGCTTGTCTGAAGTAGTGGGGTGATTTTCTACAATTCGTAGCACAGCGTCGTTTGCTGCGGCAGAGTTAAAGAAGTCAGAGAACCCAACCGATTTGGCTATGTTTGCTGGTATAGAAATATTAGCTAATTTATTAGCGTGTTCTGTTACTAGCCTGCGGCCAATAGAAGAAGATGCTTTGGCCTGATCCCAGTTGCGCAGATTGATAATTTGGGCTAGTTCGCTGCTGTCTGGCCCCGCTACCCTCTGGTCTGTGTAGCTGGCAATTTTGCGAACAGGTGCAGACCAACTTACTTGTTGACCTAGTTTGTCCATCCGGTCGGCTAGCCGCTGATATGTTGTCAACTCATCTAATGAATCAACAACTCCTTCTGAAGTCTTGAACAGACCGCTTTTGCCGCCGAATAGACTCTGCCAGCCTACGCTACCACCTAGCCTTTGATTCTTAACGGAGTCATATGGCACTGAGCCAAGAGCTAGCTGAACGTCCCGCAGTGCCTTTTGCGTATCAGGTGCAGCATTAACCGCTTCTTCTAGAGTAATAACTGATTGGGACAACCTTGGGCCAAGCAGAGGTCTTGCCTGTAAAGTTGCGTTACGCGATCCAAGTTTTGGGTCTAAACCAATTCGTTTAATTGCGTTGGCTGTGTACAAGCCGGTCTTTGTAGCTTCTGCCCCCCGTTTTGTTTGTGCCACTAGGGGGGCGTACTGCAACAAACCGGCCTTACTGGCTGCTTGCCCTGCTGTACCAAGTGCCTTAAAGGGGTTGAGGTACGTTAATGGATCTGTGGCAATATTAACGCCAAAGGACGCAAGCGCAGATCCGTAGGGGTTTTGTGGCTTTAGTCCGTAGGAATCAAGTAGTTGTTCCCCAGTTACCCTGTCAGCGGTATTGGTTGAAAACCCGGACAGGGGTTTACCGGCTAATACTCCCCGTGCTATTGCGCCCGGAGTATCTAAGACAGTTCCAATTGCTTCGACAAACTGCCCAGTTCTGCTGCCAAGTTCAGAAAGTAAAGACGTTTCGTCTTCGGCAGATAGCGTTGGTTCGTCTTCGTCTTCTGCCTCTGGCTGGCCAGACAGGGATTTCCCCTGTGCAATCATGCGCCGTGCTAGGGAGAGCTTAAAGGGATCAACAAATGCCATTGCGTTACCCCAAGTTATCTGGAGTAGTTAGTTGGCTGGTATGTATATGGGTTAAATCCCGCAGTTGGCACAATGTTAGAATCACCCTGCCCGCCAGAAGAAATAGCTTGCTGGGTATTTTGCATAAGGCCACGGAAAAAATCATTCCACTGGCGTTTTTCTGGGTTCAGTGCCATAGCTGCCGCTTGGGCTTCTGCACTATCTGCCATACCCCAAGGACTAGCTGGATTAGGCTTAACTGCCGGGAACTCTGGCATTTGCTCCATATCGTTCATCGGCATTGGCTGCATAAGTTGCGGTGCTTGCATGGATTGCGCACTTACTGGAGGCAATGGCCTTGGTTCGTCATTGCTGGCTATAGGTTGAGTCAAGCCATTTAACACATTCTTAGGATCTTGGTAAGCACCGGGGCGAATAGTTGTCAGTCTTACGTCGGGCAATCTAGCCTGTCCATTGGTACGAGGAGTAGGAGTACCTTGAAATAAGCTTTGATTAGTAGGGGGCTGTGTGTTCATATTAAACTTTGCCTGCGTCTTTGTTTGCTTTGTCAAGTTTCTTTTGCTGTGCTGCCACTTCTCGCATTTCCTTTTCGTGCTTTTCCTGCAAGTCTGCCCAGCTTACTTGCTTTACAACAGGCAAATCTAGTTCTGCCTGCTTAGCACTATTCGCAAGATTAAACTTAACCAATGCGTCTAAATCCATATTAGATGCTTTGGAAGATTTATTCTGATTGCGATTGTTTTGCATTCGCCTGTAGCGAAGGTAGTTAATTAAACCGCTCATTGTTTAAAATCCAAAAAAGTTTGTAGGAGTTCTGCGTATTTTATCTTCCCTAGCAGCCGCTTCTTGCCTTTGTTCCCAAGTCATGTTCGGAGAGTTAATGTTAAGCATTTTTTGCAGAAGTTGTTGTCCAGAAATCTGAGGCGCACTCGTAATCATTGCTGGCATTCTTGGGTTCAAAAAACGCGCTTGATTCATAGCTTGTTTTTGTGTTTGCTCTAAAACTGCGTTAAAATCCATGGTAGGATTCAACAAGTGCCTTTGGCGCGCAAGGCTTTGAATAAGATCTTGCGTATAAGGATTATTGGCATCGGTTGTAGCAGCTATGTGATGTCCAAGAAATGTCATTTGTTGAGCAAGACCTTGTGCTGAATTGGGGTCAAGCTGGTTAGCAGCAGCATAACTTCTTCCTGCTTCAATAGGATCTGTTTTCGCCAGTTCTGCGTATTGCTGATAATTAGAACCGAGAGAATTTTGGGCTGCTTGCTGTTGTCCTAAAGCAGCATTGCCGCGTTCCGTCCGCTCATTGGCTTCTTGCTGATACCGTGCTGTATTAGCCTGCATTGCTTCGGCGTGTTGAAATCCTTGTTGCTGCAAGAATGCTGCTTGACGAAATGCACTATCGTCTGGAGCTTCTGGCCTGCCGCCCCTTACCATTCCGTGGATTCCCGCAGCCAGCTTTCCAAGAAACCTTCTCTGTGGTTGTGGAGGTGCTTGCATCCCTAATTGTGCATAGCTTTGGTTGCCAGAAGCAGCTTGGTTGTTCATAAGCTGCGGGCTTCTGGGAACTGGCCTGTACGTTGGGGTTGGGGCAGGAATGTTTTCTGTCGTAGTGAAATCAGAAAGTCCTTTAGTGGCGTACCTATTAGTTGCTACTGACTTTACGGCTTTTCCCTGTGCTTGTTTCTCAAGTGCCATTGGATCTTGGGGTTGCCAAATCCTGTCGGCAGTAACGTCTGGAGCGTCTGGCCCTACCTGTGGTTTAGGTTCTGGTGGCAATACAGGCTTTGTGCCAGAATAATCCCCTGCCACTCTGGTTTGCGAAGTGCGCAGAAATTCAGGCACTTTGCCCTTTGACACCTTAGTAGTGTCAGTAGCGCCCATAACATCCATGTTGGATGGTGGGGTTTGGTAATCCCCTTGGCGACGAGCTTTACGCTTGCTTCGTCGGTCTAGGGAGTTATCTCTAATGTTCTGAAAAGCTGTTCTAATTCGGCCAGCCATAATTCACCTTTTTGTTAATTCCAAACGTGGCCACTAATTATGGTTCCCCACACAGTTAAAACATTTGAATAAGGGTATTGATAGCCCGGATAAACGCCAACTTGAAACCCCTTTAATCCTGTGCTTAATGTTGTTCCAAACAAAGGCGTGCATAAGGATGCGCTGGCTGCGCTGTTTTGATAAGATTGAGTACCGCCATAACCCATGTTTGCAATGTTAGCTAAATTAGCTGTGTAATTAATAAATTTAGTGTCATCAACCGCAGCCGCTTGGGCTAGTGCTAAATGAGTACAGAGCCAAAACAATCCGAATTGGTCAAATGGATAACTATTGCTGCTAGAAATAGTTATTTCTGTGTCAACGCCAGACATTATCCATACAGAATAAAGTGGAACCATTGTCTCTTGATTTGGAATTGTTGTATACCACCCAGCAACATTTGTGCTCGCTGAAGGGGCGGATTTTACACGTTTCATTTGTCTATTATAATGATTAGTTACCAGCCTTCGTTCAATCGTATCGCTTGTTCTTCCTGATGCATTGTTATTTGTATGGAATGAACCCACATACAATTTGTGAACTTCACCGTATTTTGTAAATCTTCCATCCGTCAAGACCAGTGCAGTCGCTCTTGATGTTGCATAACGGGTAGGGTTGCTAGTAGATAAGCTCCCATTGGAATTACTAGCGACAAGATCTCCAGTATTCCACGCTACTGTTTCTGCCACAATAGCCGAATTATTCCAATAGATAAAAACATCGTATGCTCTTGCTATGGCTAATCCCGTAATTGTGATTGATATGGCACTAGAAAATGTACGACTTATCCATAAAGTTTCTCCCGAATTACGCAACATTACAACATTGCCATTGTGTGGTGCATAATACAAAGTTGCGATTGCGTCATTGTCTGCCGCGTTGCTTGGGAGAGCAGGATCTGAGGTAAGTCTGCCGCATGGATTAATCGCTACGCTAGACGTAGGGGCGGGGATTGCTTGAATATAATCGGCTTGCTCTTGCTGGGTTGCCTTAGTAAGAAAAGTTCTTGCTGCTGCTGTTAATGGTGTAGTGGAAAACGCGCTTGCGCTGCTAAAGTAAGGAAGCGTGTTGGTGGCGGCAGAAATGGAACTTAGTTGCGTGAGTGTAGTGGCAAGAGTTTGCCCGCCCAACGCAGTCAATGCTGCCGCTTGTGTTGTAGATCCCGTGCCACCACTTGATACGGCAAGGACTCCACCAAATGTTAAATTTACAGCGCCCGTAGTTACTGCATCGCTTGGCCCAAGAGTAAGTCCAATTACTCCAGTATTGGTAACTTTTACAGACGTAATAGTTCCGATGCCGGTTCCTGTAGTCCATGAGGCATCTTTGCCGTTGGTAGACAGCACTGCCCCGCTGGTAACGCCCGCTTGCGATGGCAACAATGCATTTAATGCCGTACTAGCAGTTGTTGCACCCGTGCCACCGTTAGCTACCGGAAGAGTGCCAGATACATCAGTGGTTAGCACAACTTTGCTGTAGGAAGGAGCTACGCCAGCCCCACCAGAATGAAGTACGTTTCCAACATTTGCAGATGCTAACTTAGATAGTGCGGTTGTGGTGCTTGCATAAAGCAAATCGCCAACTGCATAGCTAGATTGCCCAGTGCCTCCAGATGTAGCTATAAGAGGAGTGCTTAATCCTGCCGCTGTTCCTGTAGTGTTTTGGTCTAGCGTAGGAATATCTGCCGCAACTAGCGAACGTGCTGAACTTGGCCCAGTTACGCTACCTGATGCTGGGCCAGCCCAAACGTAGTTTGGCGTAGCATCGGCTAACCCAGAGGCTATGCTGGTTTGATTTACCCATTGTGGAGCGGCAGTGCCTTTAGATATTAATACCTGAAGATCAGTGCCTGCTGCTGTAAATGCTGTTTTATTTTGAGCGGTTTGATAAGGAATTTGGCCTGCTAATCCTAACGCCAAATTTGTTGCTTGAGTGGCTGTGTTTGCGGAAGTAGCGGAATTGGATGAGCCAGAAACATTTCCGACAACATTGCCAATAAAAGCACTTTTTACCGAATTAGCTGTAATAGTTCCAGCAAAAATGTCTCCAGACGCATCTCGTTTGACTAAAGTATTTGCTGTGTTAGCAGTAGCATAATCAAGGCCAAGTGCTGTAACAGCGGCTGCTACCGTACTTTGCCCAGTTCCACCATCTGCAATAGCAAGATCAGTAATTCCCGTTATTTTGCCACCAGTAATTGTTACGCTAGAACTTGCTTGCGATGCCATAGTTCCAACACCAACAATATCGCCAACTGCTCCTGTTGTTGCGACTGTTGCCAAGCCCGCTGCCGCTGCTCCTCCACTTACCGCTGCTTTGACAAGATTGGGCAAAGTAACTTGATGGTTGCTTGAACCATCGACAATGACTGTCGTAGCTGTAGCGGGCGGGGTCGCCACTATTCCCAGTGCAGAAATTTTTGTATTTGGCATCTTATTCTAAAATTAAAAGTGTTTCGGTGATGTTTTCCATTTGAATAACATTGGTGTCTTCCATTGTCATAAATTGAATAAACGAAGGGCGGTAGCCACCCATATCAACAAAAGTTGGACAATTAAAGAATAACCAACTAATTATGTTCATGTTTGCAGCTTAGGTTTTCATAATTGCGTTTGCGGAGATTGCACTACCTGACGTTGCTTTAACCTTGATGAATTTAGCTGCAAACAATTCTGCTGGAGTTGAGTACATCCCAACCGCAGTTATTTGTTGGGTTAGAGATCCTTCAGTGGCGTAATATCGCATTAAAACATAAGTGCCTGCTGCTTCATCAGACGAGTAGTAAGTCAACACTTGTGCGGTGGCGGGCGCAGTGTGAATATGAAGCAATATTGCGGCTGCTTCAGCACACTGAATAACTGTGCAATCATTCAACACTGAAGAAATTGTAATTGGCTGTGTTGTAGATATGCGTACTGTCGAATCTGTAGCCATAACTGCTCGTTTATTTAAGTTTTGCTGGTTACTGAAAACACCACAGATCCACTTGCTGCAACAACGTAGAACAGTCTTGCCGGAAACAACTCATCTGGAAGTGGGTAGCTTCTGCCATCCTGCACTGTAATTGTAATTGCTGCATTAGTACCGCCAAAAAGCTGTTGGGCAGTCGGATTACGAATGGTGTCGGGAAGCACATAAAACGACAGCACAACTGCCGTTGCTGCCCCTGAGTTAATATGAATCAAGCCGCCCGAAGCTTGGGCCAATGAAAGCTGGCTTGCTGTTGACGCAGATGTAGTTGCGGTCAACCCGTGCATATAGTCGGCATTTCTGCTGATATTAGTATTTGACATAGTAGGCTTATTTTACCATAGGGCCGGGGCCGGATAAATACATCTGCTCTTGTGCTTCTGGCTTTTGATAGAGTGCCTTCATTATGTGTTCTAAAGCTAACCCACCACCCGCACCCATTCCTAGAGTTGTTAGCAGTTTTTGCATATTTACTTGTCCTTCAGGAGGGGCAGACATTGCGGGCTGTTGGCTATATGGGCCAAGTTTACCCATATCCATTGCCTTCATGGGTGGATTGGAATACGGGCTAAGTGCTGACATATCCATTGGCGATGCTGCCGCTGGTGACGCTTGTTTTGCTTGTGCCGCTGCACTAAGCGCCATCATATTCATCGGTGGATTTTGGTTAATTGGTGTTTGCGGGTTTGGAGGAAATAACTTGGCAGGGGTAGTTGGTAAAGGTGGATTCTGGTTGGGTGGTGGCGTATTTGATGATTTCGGAGATGGGCCTAAAGGTTGAATCTTGGGCGTAAGCGGGCCAGTGTTTGTAGGATTAAGGCCAACTTTTGGCTTAGTGTCTACTAGGGTTGATGCTGCTGGTATTACTTCATCGTCTTCGGGAATCCGAACGCTATCTGTTCCAAGGTCTTCAGATCCGCTGGAAATTGGCTCTTTGCCAAAGTGAATTGTGTGCGCATCTTCGGAAGTCATGCCGGTAAGCTGGGCATATTGCTTCATGGCCTGATCCATTTCTAGTTGCATTTCTGGGGTATGCACATGATTTGGATCTTGCATCATTTGTTGCATTAATTCAATTTTGGTAGACAGTGCTGCTGGAATTGGGCCTGCTTGTGTTGCCTTTTTAGCTGGGTTTAGATTAGGGAGTTTTTGACGGCGAGGTTTTGGCATGATGTGTTTCTTGTAATTATTTAGTTATCGGTAACTTGACAACTAAGGTCTTTGTTGCTGTTCAAGTAAGCTTTGCAGTATTCGTTCAATAGCAGACTGAGTTGGGTTTGCTTGGGGAACAAGCTCCTTTACCCCACTATCGCTTTGTCTTGTAAAGAAGCCTGAGCCTGTATTCATTGGGCTTTGTTGAATTTCTGGCTTCTTAACAATTGCTGCTGTTGCGTCTATGTTGTTCTGTATCTCTAGGGGGCGAAGGATGGAATCCCTGAGATTGTCCATAAATGCCTTGGGGTCGCTTTCTGCTGTAGGTTCGCCCTTTTGCAGAATGACTTCTCCCGGCACTTGCTTTCTTGCTGCTTTAGCCTGCATGAACGGCCCTGAACCCTGCCCGCCTGCCCTTGGCCCGCTGTACCATTGTTCTGCCGTAAGCATTTCAGGCATGGGTTCTGGCGTACCGGGGCTACCTCTTTGACCAATTACCGGAAGCCCTTGTTCTTCTGCTAGAGAAACCATGTTCCGAGTTCCTGCACCACCCGGAAATGCTAACAGTGCATCTGCATTATTGGCCATTTGCTGATTACGAAGTGGCCCTGCTGCCCGTCCTTGGTTTGCCCAATCAGCTTTAAACTGGGTAACAGGGATGTTATTGGCTTTAGCCCATGCTTCTCCATGCGAATCAGCACCCTTGGCCCCTCCAGAAACAACCTCTGTAATAGGGCTTTTGCTGTGTATGTCATTAAGCAAAGCTATATCTTGATCGCTAAACTGATAATTTCGCCCGCCAGCAATAATCAACCTAAGCTGTCCGTTTTCGCCTACATCTAAAGTTGGGCCAGCACCCTGCTGCTGACCCTGCCCCTGCATGGCATTCCATTCCTCTTGGGACATAGGATTGGGAAAGTCAGCTTCTTCTGCCACTCTGCGGGTTTTGCCCGGAGGCTGCATTGTCGGCGTTGTGATTCT
>Ga0181348_1000655_pt1 | contig 15041 bp, 20 predicted proteins | sample Su13VDMM110DN_FD_130092 | JGI IMG/M metagenome (GOLD analysis project Ga0181348, IMG submission 130092) | Freshwater viral communities from Lake Michigan, USA - Su13.VD.MM110.D.N | ecosystem: Environmental > Aquatic > Freshwater > Lake | place: USA: Michigan | collected 2013-07-16
AGAGAAGAAGAGTTCTGCAACGTAGTTGCGTAGCGCGAGCAGACAAATAACTGGTCTCACGAGCACAAAAAACCCACCTTGCGGCGGGCTCGTCAAGCGGGATCACACTTCCTCCTCTTCCTCCTCTTCCTCCTTCTCGCTATCTTGCAGGTAGGTGCTGTAGAACTCGGCCATCTCGGCTTCGCTCAACCAACTCGCCAAGGCTTGAGCCAGCCATGTGGGGTCTATGACCCCGTCGAACATGAGATCTAGTATTTTGTTAGTGAACTTTCTGCTCGTCATAGTCATATCCTCTAGGGGAAAAGAGGGGCCCTTGCGGGCCCCGGTTGAGTCAGTCGTAGGAGCGAAGCTCCTCGACCCCGTCGAAGTCGAATGCCACAGTCCCATCGGCCATGATGTCGAGCCAGTCGGGCACGGCCCCGACGTTCTTGAGCCCAGCATCGACGTACTCGACTTTCGTGATCTCGACAAAGCCATGGCGCAGCGCGGCACGCGCCCAGCACTTGGCCGCGTGGGCCGTCCAGAACTCTACCTTGCCAATGGTGTAGCTCGCGGTGTTCTCGTAGGTGATGTAGATCATCTGTAGTTCCTTGTTGTTCACTAGTGCGATTCACTAGCTTGGAAGAATTCTACGCCATGCTGATCTATTTGTCAACAAACCGCGTGAAATGGCCCCCCGTGGCCCCCCTACTGGCCCCCCACCCCCCGCGCGCAGTGTCGGAGTCCCGCTCGCAAACATACTATGAGAAACGCTCATATCGCCCCCAAAAATCTGAATATACAGAACACACCCCCTATTAAATAAGGTTCCATACAAATATACAGAACACCCCCCCGTCATTGATTTGGTACCCTCCAAATAAAAATTATGATATAAATAAAAAACCCCCATAGACTCATCACCTATGCAAATGCTGATACCCGATATAGAAAACAACGTGCCTTTACCCCGCAATGCCACAGAGGCCATGCCTGCTCTATCTCCCAAAGAAGAGTTGGACATGAGAGCTAGGACTATTAAAGTTCTAGCTGATCTTGCGGGTAATACGCTTGCGCCCACGCAGGTGCATATAGAAGAAGCAGAGACTCTGGCCCGCGAGATGATTACCAATCCCAAAATGCGGCCCCAGTTCAACCAATATCCAAACGAGACAATGGCGTATCTGGCGGGAATGGTTGCTCAGACCAACTGTATGTTGGTGTCGGAGCTATCTGAACTGAAAATGTATGTGATCAACCGGCTTATTATGGAGATTGAAGAGTCAAAGGACAGCCGCAGCCGTATTGCTGCCATAAGTAAGCTCGGCGAAGTCGATGGCGTGGACGCGTTTAAGAAGCGGAGCGAGATAACTGTCCAGATAAAGCCCATCGAAGAGGTGGAAAAGGAGCTTTTGACCATTTTGGAGGGTATTGAGTACGCCGTTTACACCGAAAAGGGGGAAGAAATAGCCCAATGACCCAAAAATTGTCCGCGCTTGATGTACAAAAGCTCAAAAGTGCCCTGCCCACGATGCCCGATAAGGAAAAACGGGCGACGTTAGGGCTATTAAAGCAATACTACGATAAGTTGAGTCAAACGCGTGGCCAAGAATCTTTCTTAGACTTCATAAAGTTTGTGTATCCGGGCTATATAGTAGGTCCACACCACCGCAGGCTCGCTAAAATCTTTGAAGAGATCGCAGAAGGTAAGAAAAAGCGGGTTATTGTTAACATAGCGCCACGACATGGTAAATCAGAGCTTATATCGTACCTTGCTCCGGCATGGTTTCTGGGAAAGTACCCTCACAAGAAAGTTATTATGGCTTCGCACACGGCTGATCTGGCAGTGTCCTTCGGTAGACGGGTGCGAAATCTGGTGGGGATGGACACGTATAAACACATTTTTCCGAGCGTGGAGCTTCAAGCGGACTCTAAGTCTGCTTCTAGGTGGGGTACTAACTTTAACGGAGAGTATTTTGCTATTGGCGTTGGCGGTGCTCTTGCCGGTCGTGGTGCTGATCTATTTATCATTGATGACCCTCACTCTGAACAAGAGGCCAAGCAGGGAACGTCGCGTGTATTCGAGCCAGCGTGGGAGTGGTTCCAGTCAGGCCCCCTCCAGCGACTGATGCCCGGAGGGGCCATAATTATCTGTATGACTCGATGGTCGAAGCTGGACCTGACCGGCCAGATCATTGACCACATGACGCGCAATGACGATGCGGATCAGTGGGAGGTGGTGGAGTTCCCCGCTGTCCTTAATGATAAGCCGCTGTGGCCGGACTTCTGGTCAATAGACGAGTTGCTGGCGAAGAAAGCAGGCATGGACCCCCGGTACTGGCAAGCCCAGTACATGCAGGAGCCGACCTCAGAAGAAGGGGCTCTTATAAAGAGGGAGTGGTGGAACGTGTGGGAGAAAGAAGACCCGCCCAAGTGCGAGTTCACTATTATGGCCTTGGACGCAGCCCAAGAAACAAACAACCGGGCTGACTATAACGCGCTTACTACGTGGGGCGTTTTCTATAATGAAGAAACAAGCAGCCACAACATCATCCTCTTAAATGCTATTAAGCAACGACTGGAGTTCCCAGAGTTGAAAGCAATGGTTCTTGAGGAGTATAAAGAGTGGGAGCCAGATGCCTTCATCGTGGAGAAGAAGTCTAACGGTGCAGCGTTGTATCAAGAAATGCGACGAATGGGTGTGCCAGTAGGCGAGTTTACCCCCGGTAGGGGGCAGGATAAGATAAGTAGGGTAAATGCTGTGTCTACCCTGTTTTCTGGTGGGATCGTATGGGCACCGGACAGGCGATGGGCTAGGGAAGTTATAGAGGAGTGCAATGACTTTCCGGCTGGACGCAACGATGACTTGGTGGACTCCACCACCCTTGCACTTATGCGGTTCCGGCAGGGAGGGTTTGTGAAACTCCCCTCAGATGAGCCAGAACCCATACAATGGTTCAAGTCTAAACGTGCCACTGCGCGTAGCTACTATTAGGGGAAGCATCAATGCCTAAATCAGGTCTGAGACAACTCAAGCAACTTAACACGTATGAAAATTATACGTCAGTTGATGATCCAGAGTTTGCTGGAAAAGTTAAGGCGTCGATTGGTAAGCCGTATGAAGACCAAGTAGATCCAAAAACTGCTGTTAACATAGGGCCTCCAGATAGACGACTAACTACTCTTGGCCTTAATCTGAATCCGGGCGCGGATACAAGTAGGCTTGCCAATAACCTAAATAAAATAGGACTACCAAAAGCTGCGGCTCAAGTAGCTACACTCCCGCCAGAAAAACGAGTATTGGGGCTGGGTGCAGGGGCAAACCCGGTTACATTTGCCCATGAGTTTAGACACAATACGGTACACTCTGAAGAAAAAAATCGAGTACTAGATTTAATTTATTCAAGCTCGCCTGAACATTATGCAAGTAATGTCCAGTCTCTTTGGGAATTGATAAATAGAAAAACGGGGAAAAACATTCCAATAAAACAAAAAGAAACGGAAGTATTATCTATGCTGAAAGAGTCAAAGAATAGCAAAAAACTACTTAATAACTTTCCAATTAGCGATTTAGGGCTGCATAAAAAACTTAATCAGTACAATCTGAGTAAACTAGATACAGTATCTACGTATCCTTATGAAACGATGCTTGATACCGCAGAGACGCGAAGCGGTGAAGCCCCCGTATCTATGGTTAAAGCCCGCGCAGAGTTCCCCGCGTTGCACTTTGTTGGAACTGACATTCCTGATCCGTTTCCTAAAAATAACAAATTTTTTAAACCTAATAAAAAAGTAGCTAAAACCCGCGCTGCTGAACCTATTACACTACCCGAAGATTACCGCATGGGCGGCAGAGTGAGGATGATCTGATGGCTGAGAAGCAGCGGGAGTACACCCCTGACGTAGGCTCTATCGAGGCTCCGCAGTATCCGGGGCTGGAAGAGTACGTAGTCAACCCCATACTAAAGCTCTCAAAGAACGCTGTCGGTCAGTTCATAGCCCCCACTGCACTGGCTGAATACCTCCGTAAGCTGAACTACGGCGACCCCATATCCGCAGGAGATCGGGGGCTTGCCGCGCTGGACTCGGCCCTTCTGGACAAACCCGCTGCCGTGGGCCTCGGTGCGCTAGCTAAAGGCATTGCGTCACTTAAAGGTGTGGCCGCTGCCATCCCGTTTTGGCACGCATCCCCTAATCAGTTTGATAGGTACTCTCTGGCTAATATAAGCGAGGGAACGGGACAACAAGCTTATGGTTGGGGGGGATATGCAGCAAGACATAAGCCTACGGCTGGCGAGTATTATGCTCAGTTTTTAAGTCGCGACGGGACGGAATCCACTAAGTTTACCCACCCTGACTTTGGCGGTCCTCGGTACCCAAATGAAATGCATCAATTCACTACGCTTGGGGCTGATCCTGACCTAATGCGCGCGTTAAATACTTGGAAATATGAGGCGTTAGATTATGCTACAACGCATGGTAAATATTCTGATCGTGGGAGTTATAACGCTGTTTTAAAATCTTATGACACAGAAATAAGACAACTAGATAGTGACATGAATAAACTTAAAAAAGGGGGCATAGACGCCCTCCCAAGGGACGAACACGGGCGGCTAACTTCCTTTTACAACACTCCTGAAGACATAGCTGATAGAAGACAAAACATAGTACTTCAAAAAGAAGCCGTTGTAGCTTTTAGAAAATCCGGGGGGAAACTTGCTCCGCTGCCTAAGCCTCCCAGTATGTATCGCGGCGAGTACACATGGGCAGACCCCGCTAAAGAATCTGCTACTCCGCTACGGCGTGAGAATCTTTTGAATTACAACCAACCGTTAACTCAGCAACCAAAAATAATGAAAGCCATAAAAGAGGCAAGTGAAAAAGGTGAATTGGATGAATCTACTTTGCTAGGCGAATATATTGCACAAAAGCCACGCAATTATGGATCAATTTTAGACGTTCAATACGACACAGGAAAGGAGCTGTATAACGGATTAAAGGATGTCTCCGGGTGGAACCCGCTGTTTCAGTCTCGGGAGGCTGCAAAAGAAACAAGTGAAGAATTAACCCGGATCGGCGTACCCGGCATATTGCAGCCGCGTGATATTAGAACAGAAAACTACGTGATGTTTGATGACCGTGGCGTCAACTTGTTACGGCGTGATAATGTAAAGCTTAATGAAAAAGCCGCCAAACGCTCTCGCATTGACACACTACCCGAAGATTACCGCATGGGCGGCAGAGTGAGGATGATCTGATGGATGTCGATAAAGGTCTGTACGCAGCGCCCATGGGTCTTGGCTCCTTGGAAGAGGAGCCGATAGAGATTCAGATCGTAGCTGAAGGCGAGGGCGACTTTGAAGACGTAGATGAGGACGAGGAAGAAGAGTCCGAGTTTGACGTTAACCTCGCGGAAGAGATGGATGACGGGCAGTTAATGTCGCTCGCGAGCGAGCTTTTGGCTGAACTGGACGGGGATTTGTCTGGCCGTAAAGAGTGGCTGGACACGTATATAAAAGGCTTGAAGCTTCTGGGCTTGAAGTACGAGGAGCGTAGCGAGCCGTGGGCAGGCGCGTGTGGTGTGTTCCACCCCCTGCTGATGGAGTCGGCGGTCAAGTTCCAGTCCGAGACCATCATGGAGACCTTCCCTGCGGGCGGGCCCGTGCGGGCCAAGATCATCGGCAAGGAGACCCCTGAGAAGCTAGCCTCTGCCCAGCGGGTAGAAGAGGACATGAACTACCAGATCATGGAGGTGATGCAGGAGTATCGCCCTGAGCATGAGCGCCTCCTTCTCTCAGTATCTTTATCTGGCAACGCCTTCAAGAAAGTCTACTTCGACCCAAGCCTCGACCGGCAGACGGCACTGTTTATCGGCTCAGAAGACATCATCGTGCCCTACGGTGCGTCTAACCTTGAGTCCGCCGAGCGTGTTACGCACCGGATGCGGAAGACCCAGAATGAGCTTAGGAAGTTGCAGGTCAGTGGGTTTTATAAGGACGTTGACCTTGGGGAGCCCCACCGCGTTATTGATGATGTAGAGAAGCAAAAGGCTGAAGAGCAGGGTTTCTCTGCGTCGATGGATGATCGTTTCCAGATTTTGGAGATGCACGTTGACCTAGATCTAGAAGGATATGAAGATGTTGATAAAAAAGGTGCCCCAACCGGCATCGCGCTCCCGTATATCGTCACCATCGAAAAAGGTACTAGCACTGTCCTTGCCATCCGACGAAATTGGCTTGAAGACGACAAGCTCAAGCTCCGCAGACAGCACTTCGTCCACTACGGGTATATCCCCGGCTTCGGCTTCTATTACTTCGGTCTCATCCACCTCATCGGTGGGCATACTCAGGCGGCTACAAGCCTCCTTCGGCAGTTGGTTGATGCGGGTACTCTCGCGAACCTTCCCGGTGGATTAAAGGCCCGGGGCCTTCGGATCAAGGGAGATGACACCCCCATCGCCCCCGGTGAGTTCAGGGACGTAGACCTGCCGAGTGGGGCCATCCGGGATAATATCCTACCCCTTCCTTATAAGGAGCCCAGCCAAACGTTGGCGGCCTTGATGGGGCAGATCGTAGAAGATGGCAAGCAGTTCGCTGCCGCTGCGGACTTAAAGATCGGGGATATGTCCGGTCAAGCCCCCGTGGGTACAACGCTGGCTATTCTGGAGCGGGCGCTAAAAGTGATGTCGGCTATACAAGCCCGCGTCCACTACGCCATGAAGCAAGAGTTCAAGCTGCTCGCAGCTATTATCCGGGACAACACCCCGGAGGAGTATGACTACGAGCCGAATACGGGGGACGCGGGGGCTAAAAGGTCTGACTACGATAAAGTAGACGTTTTGCCTGTATCTGACCCCAACGCATCCACACTCGCCCAGAGAGTAGTGCAGTACCAAGCGGTACTTCAGCTAGCTCAGACTTCACCCGATATCTATGACCTGCCCATGCTCCACCGGCAGATGATTGAGACTCTGGGTATCAAGAACGCAGATAAACTCATACCTGACGAGACGGACATGAAACCGCTCGACCCGGTGTCAGAGAACATGGCGATCATGCGCGGGAAGCCGGTCAAGGCGTTCCTGTACCAAGACCACGAGGCACACATCGCTGTACACATGGCGATGATGCAAGACCCGAAGATTGCAGCCATCATGGGGCAGAACCCCAAAGCGCAGGCCATTACAGCCGCAGCAAACGATCACCTGATGGAACACGTTGGGTTCCAGTACCGTAAAGACCTTGAGAAGCAACTCGGGGCGTCCCTCCCCCCGCCGCCTGACTTTGACGGGGATGATAAGGAACTTGGGCACCTCCCGCCTGAGATTGAGGTACATCTTTCGCAACTTGCATCCCAAGCAGCAGCCCGCCTCCTCCAGAAGGACAAGGCAGAAGCACAGATGCAGCAGGCCCAACAGCAACAACAAGATCCGCTGGTGCAGATGCAGCAGATGGACTTGCAGATCAAGAAACAACTTGCTGATCTGAAGGCCCAAGAGCTTCAGGTAGATGCTCAGATCCAGATGGCTGAGATCGAGCGCAAGAAAACGAAAGACCAATCTGACGCCGCTGCCCGTGGGGACGAGTTGCGTCTGCGCGAGAAAGAGATGGGGATGCGGAACGAGCTAGATGGTGCTCGTCTTGGGTACGACATGATGTACAAGAAAGAGCAGAACGAGATGCGCTCGGAGGACTCCGCAAATCAAATGCGTCTCAAAGACTCACAGCAGGAGATGGACGGCTACCGCATGGGTAGTGAGCATTCCATACGGAACAAAGAAGTCGAGAACAACCGCGAACAGCGTGTCGCGCAGGCTAAACAAGCTACTAAACCTAAGAAAAAGGAGGATGAATGAGTCAAGAATCCGCCGTCGCTTACTTGCACAACAAGCTGGATGAACAGGCGCACATCATATCCGACCACCTTACCCGAGGCGGGGTAAAGGACTACGCGGAGTATCAACGTCTTTGTGGGGTGATTCAGGGTCTTAACCACGCAAAGCAAATTATAGATGACCTTGCAAAACGCCTAGAGGAAGGTGCCGATGAGTGATGTAAATGTGCAACTTACGCAACGCATAGCCGAGGAAGCTGACGATAAGGCAAGGCAATTGCCTGAACCGAAAGGCTACCGCCTTCTCTGTATGGTCCCCAAGATTGAGGACACCTACGGGGATTCCGGCTTGGTCAAAGCCACTGAGACTGTCCGGGTCGAGGAGCAGACTACCGTAGTCCTGTTCGTCGCCAAGATGGGGGATATGGCTTACAGCGACAAGGATCGGTTTCCAACCGGGCCTTGGTGCAAAGTGGGCGATTTCGTGTTGGTCAGGGCGTACTCCGGTACCCGCCTGAAGATTCATGGCACGGAGTGGCGCATCATCAATGACGATACCGTCGAAGGTGTCGTTGAAGATCCACGCGGTCTGTACCGCGCATAAAGGAAACTATCATGGCTAACGAAGACTACAAGTTCCCCGACGAGATTGAAGCTGTTGATGATAGCGATGATCTAGAAATTGAGATTGTGGACGATGCTCCCCCAGAGGATCGTGGCCGTGTTCCGCTACCCAGAAATGTAGTGGACGAACTGGAAAACGATGATCTGGAAGAGTATTCCGACAAGGTCAAGAAACGTCTCGGGCAGATGAAAAAAGTCTGGCATGACGAGCGGCGCGAGAAAGAGCGGGCACACCGGGAACGGGAAGAAGCCCTGCAATTCGCACAGCGAGCCCATGAAGAGAACCAAAAACTTCGTTATACCCTCGGTGCGGGTGAGAAAGCCTTTGTCCATGAGGTGACCAAGTCTGCCTCCGCTGAAGTATTAACTGCTAAAGAGAAATTAAAGCAGGCATACGACCTTGGTGACTCTGATCTAATCACCGATGCTCAAGAAGCTCTTACCGACGCAAAACTTCGGATGCGTGAGGTAGAAAACTTTCGTCCCTCTTTACAGCAAGATGATAGTAGTGTACAAAATACACAACAGGCTCAGACACCCCGCGTAGCACCAGTCGATAAAAAGGCTGAAGCATGGCGAGAAAAGAACCAATGGTTCGGTGTTGACGAGGAAATGACCGCCCTCGCATTGGGTTTGCACGAAAAATTGGTCCGGTCGGGTGTCGATCCGCGCAGCGACGATTACTACCGACGAGTTAATGAGACGATGAGAAAGCGGTTCTCGGATTATTTCGAGGACGCTGAACCGCAGCAGACTAGGTCTACTGCGCGCAGATCAGCCACTACAGTGGTTGCTCCAGCTACGCGGAGTACCGCGCCGCGTCAGGTCCGCCTGACACCATCGCAAGTTGCGCTTGCCAAGAGACTTGGCTTGACCAACGAAGCGTATGCAAGAGAATTGATGAAACTGGAGAATCAAAATGGCTGATAGTCGTCTAGCTCGTGAAGTAGAGAATCGGGAATCCGCTCAGCGCAAGCAAGCATGGACCCCGCCGGAAACCCTTCCTAGCCCGCGACCGGTAGCTGGGTGGGTATTTAGATGGATTCGGACGACCATTATGGGCCAAATGGACCCTACCAATGCGTCTGCAAAGTTTCGGGAAGGTTGGGAGCCTGTAAAGGCGGCTGATGTACCGGAACTGATGATGTTTAATGATCCCAACAGCAATACCCGTTTCAAGGACAACATTGAGATTGGTGGATTGTTGTTGTGTAAAGCGCCTGAAGAGATGGCTGCACAACGGGCAGATTATTACTCCCGCCAAGCGCAGTCTCAGATGGACGCTGTTGACAATAGCTTCATGCGGTCGAACGACGAGAGGATGCCGCTCTTTAACGAGAAACGCAGCAGTACGTCTTTTGGCCGTGGGAATAAATCTTAACTAGGAGTCTACAATGGCATATCCCACGATTGACAAGCCGTATGGCTTGCGGCCTATAAACCTGCTCGGCGGGCAGGTGTTTTCCGGTTCGACCCGCAATTTGCCGATTGCTTACGGCTACAACAGCAATATCTTCTACGGTGACTTCGTTCAACTGACTCGCGGTTCTATCACGCGTCAGGCCGTAATTGGTACGACTGCGGCAGGCGTTGGTCTTACGGGTGTCTTCCTCGGCTGTTCGTTTACCAACCCCCTCACCAAGCAGAAGCAATTCTCGCAGTATTGGCCCGCTGGTACGCTGGCTGGCGATGCTGTTGCTGTTGTCTGCGATGACCCGGATACGGTCTTCAAGGCAGTTGTTTGCACGGCTACCACGGTGGTTGGTTCGGCTAACCTTGCGATGATCGGCCAAAACATGGGTGCTATCGATAACAGCACTGGCGATGCTATTTCGGGTAACTCCCGCAATGCGCTGCTGGGAGTTGTTGCTTCTGGCGCTCCCGCAACGACTACGGGCCTTGTAGCTCGTGTTATCGATGTAGTTCGTGATACAGCGTTCGTCACTACTGGTGTTGGCTCGTCCTCCACCACGGCGGTTACGCTTACCACGGGCGTAGCAAGCGCGGTTGTGGCTGGTGCAGGCGTTTCCTTCGTTGGTTCTAACGGTCAGGTTATTGAAACTGGCTCGTTCATTACCGGCGCATTGGCTGCTGCTGCTACCTCGGCTACGCTTAACTTGGCGGTGTCGGCTCCTAACGCGGGTACTACGATTATTGTAATACCGTCTGCGTCCACGATCCTGTTCACCCAATACCCAGAAGTGCTTGTGAAGCTGAATTTCGGCGTTCACCAGTATTACACTTCTGTCGCCGCTGCTTAATAGGGAGCATAACTAATGGCTATTTCACGCGCACAGCTACTCAAAGAACTGCTCCCCGGCTTGAACGCTCTGTTCGGTATGGAGTACAGCACCTACGGCGAAGAACACAAGGAAATCTACGAAGTAGAGACCTCCGAGCGTTCTTTTGAAGAGGAAACCAAACTGTCGGGCTTCTCGGCGGCTCCGGTGAAGGCAGAAGGCACTGCGATTGCGTATGACAACGCGCAAGAAGCATGGACCGCACGCTACAACCACGAGACCATCGCGTTGGGCTTCTCCATCACCGAAGAGGCGGTGGAAGATAACCTGTACGACTCGCTCAGCAAGCGTTATACAAAGGCGCTCGCTCGTGCAATGGCGTACACCAAGCAGGTTAAGGGCGCATTTGTCCTGAACAACGGCTTTAGCTCCGCCAGCCCCGGTGGTGATGGAGTCTCGCTGTTCTCGACTGCTCACCCGCTGGTTTCCGGTGGCAGCAACAGCAACACCTTCACGACCCAAGCTGACCTGAACGAAACCTCCCTTGAGGCGGCGGTAATTCAAGTAGCAGCATGGACCGATGAGCGTGGTCTGCTGATCGCAGCCAAGCCCCGCAAACTCGTTGTACCCCCGGCACTGATGTTTGTTGCTAAGCGACTGCTGGATACGGAACTCCGTGTCGGCACCACTGACAACGACATCAACGCGCTGAAGGCGATGGGCTCGATCCCGGAAGGCTACAAGGTCAATCACTTCCTCACTGACACCAATGGTTGGTTCATGATGACGGATGTGCCCAATGGCCTGAAGCACTTCGTCCGCACCCCGCTGGCTAACTCAATGGACGGTGATTTTGACACTGGAAATGTCAGATACAAAAGTCGTGAACGATACAGCTTCGGCTGGTCGGACCCGCTTGGCGTGTTTGGCTCGTCAGGTTCCACCTGATCTAGCTTCTCTTGCAGGTAGCCGGGGTAAACCCCCGGCTTTTACGCCCTCCTTGTGGGGGCGTTTTTTATTTTAATTAGCCTCTTTCTTTTTCTTTCAATATGTAGTAAAAATTGATTACCAAGATTACATTGGCTTGTTGACTGACTTGGCAGACTTATCCTCAAAGACAGCAAGCCCAAACTGAGGAATCATCATGTCTTTCTCGACTTTTTCTGGTCCTGTCCGTTCCGGCACTATCCGTGAAGGCACCGTAGCTCAAGGCCGCAATGCTGGTCTTGTTGTACTTGGTCAATCCTATGACTCTGGCGACCTTACTGGCGCAGTAGTAGGTAGCGTCGATACGCTAATCATAAACGTCCCAGAAGGCTCGCAAATCGTTGATATCACGGTAGATCAGGTTGTTGCTGCAACCGCTGGTACAACGACGATTTCGGTGGGTAACGCTACTGGCGGCGCACAGCTTATGGCAGCAGTTGCTACCACTGCTGGTGGACGTTTCCGGGGTACGGCAACGGCAGCAACGCAGCTTGCATGGCAGACTTCTAATACGGCAGACACGACGGTGTATGTCCGGGTGACAGTAGCTACCGCTACTCTGACGGCGGGTCGCTTTGTCCTCACCGTTCAGTACATCCAGCGTTCCGATAGCGGCACTCAAAACCCCGCCAGCGCCTAATAGCTGAATAGGGAGCAATGCTCATGGCAAAAACTAATTACTCGCCCACGTTCCCAATGTATCCGGGCGATGCGGGGGCTGTAACCACTAGCGATACAGTCAACTTTTCCACGCCCTCTGTCGTGTTTGTGGGCGGCGGCGGTACTGTGCGTGTCCTGACTGCTCAAGGCAGCGATGTCACGTTCGTTGGGGTGTTAGCAGGTTCTATTTTGCCTGTGCAGGTGACTCGCGTTTACGCAACCACGACAACTGCTACAAACATGGTTCGGATTTTCTAATGTCATTCGGGTTCGGCATGGGGTTTCCACCGGCAGCATCTGCTGCTGGAGGGCCGTCGCTTAATTTGCAGTTCGCAGGCAACTCCGTGCTCGACTCTAGGATTACGTTCACCAGAGCCAGTACGGGGACGTACTTTAACTCTGCCGGGGTGCTAACCAGCGCAGCAATTAACGAACCACGCTTTGACTACAACCCAACCACGCTGGCTCCGCTGGGCTTGCTGATTGAGGAGCAGAGGACGAATCTTGTATTAAATAGTGCTACGCTGATAACACAAAGCGTAACTGTTACTGGCGTTGCACACACGCTGAGTTTTTATGGTACTGGAACTGTAGTCATATCAGGCACGGGCACAGGAACCCTTGTAGGTTCTGGAGCATTTCCGACCCGCAGTACGTTGACATTTACACCAACTGTTGGCGTTGTAATTTTGACTGTTACTGGTACTGTTACCCAAGCACAACTAGAAGCCGGTGCTTTCGCCACCTCGTACATCCCCACCACCACAGCAGCAGCAACCCGCGCAGCAGACGATGCCTCTATTACTACGCTGACGCCTTGGTTCAATGCGACGGAGGGGACGTTGTATTCAGAGTCGCTTTTAACGCGACAAAACGCAACGTCAGGGACTAATGTGTTCTATATTTATAGCACTTCAAACAGTGTAATAAAACTGTACTACCGAGGCGCAGGGACCACAGGCGCAACTGTTGTTGACGCAACAGTAACCCAAGCTGATCTAACCCCTACTGGAGCGCTGACCGCCAATACAGTTGCAAAGCTTTCTCTTGCGTACAAAGCTAATGATTTTGCGTCCTCTGGGAATGGTGGAACAGTAGTGACAGATGCGTCTGGAACCGTTCCTACTGGACTGTCCCAAGTTTTACTTGGTAGTCCCAGCGCGTACCTCAACGGCTACATCCGTACCATCACTTATTACCCCCGCCGACTCAGCAACGCTGAACTTCAATCCATAACGGCATAGACATGGACTACTTACTAAAATTTACCAGCAAAGCAGCCGCTGAAAATGCGCTGTTTACAGAATTAACCGAGACGATTGACGGCGTAATAGAGACAGCCCTGCGCCCCAAGTACACGGCAGTTGACGTTATCGGCACGATCTACAAGGCCACGGGCAATTTCACGACAGTTAATGGGCTTAATATCCCCGAAATGGTCGCAGTAACCGGGTATCACGCCAACGTGCGGCATAACGACGAAGCCCCAGAGTTGGACCAGTACATTGTTGAGGTAAATACCCCGGCGAGAGTTTGGGCGTAATGGCTAAGACACCAGCGTGGACCGCTACCTTGACCAACTGTACCGCTACTGTTGTCTATGGCTAAAAAGGGGCTGGTTCACAGCCACACGGTGTAGCATCTAATGACAGCAATACCTATTGGCTGGACAGCTTGGACAACAATTTGCTATGTCATGGTTTAAAGAAGCTATACAAGACCTACACGCAACGCTGACCAAACCGGACAAGTAACGTGGCATGGGTTGATATAGACGGTACACAGACCCCCAACTGGGGGGATATCAATACAAGTTATGTTGTCAGCGCGCTTGCATTCCAACTCGACGCGTTTCAAAACGACGGATTTCAAATATCCGGGATCATACCCACATGGGTGGGTATAGACACCTTACAGATTCCCGGCTGGGCTACGCTGTCTCTCGCAGGATCTCCCGCATGGGGGGATATTAATATAATACAGACTCCCAATTGGACTCCTGTTACCACTTGACTAGAGTTTTTTTATTTGGTCTACTGGGTAAAGAGGTTTTTTCTTATGGCTAAATCCCCGGCGTGGACCCGTAAAGAAGGGAAAGCTCCCGCTGGCGGATTGAACGCCAAAGGTCGCGCCTCATACAACAAGGCCAATCCCGGCAAGCCGGGACTAAAAGCCCCTCAACCAGAAGGTGGTTCCCGCAGGGACTCTTTCTGCGCCCGAATGTCAGGGATGAAGAAGAAGCTCACTAGCGAGAAAACCGCTAAAGACCCTAATTCTCGTATCAACAAAAGCCTCCGGGCGTGGAAGTGCTGACATGGCATCGCCTAAGCCTAAGAATCCTTCGCTCTGGGCCAAAGTTCAAGCAGAAGCTAGGTCAAAGTTTGACGTCCACCCCAGCGCGTACTCCAATGCTTTTGCGTCTAAGGAGTACAAGAAGCGCGGTGGCACATGGTCTGGACCCGACAATCGGGTAAATAAAGGTGGCTAAGAGCGGTCTTGGCAAATGGTTTGGTGAGAAGTGGGTCGATGTAAAGACCGGCAAAGAGTGTGGTAGGTCTGGGGCTGATGACAAGCGCGGGTATCCCGCCTGTAGGCCCAAGGCAGCAGCAGCGAAGATGTCGCCTAAGCAGAAAGCTACGATAGCGGCAAAGAAAACGGGGCCAACCAGACAAAGCTGGCCGGTTACACCAAGCGGAAAAACGAGGAAGAAGTGATGCC